>Ga0208428_1001199_pt1 | contig 11079 bp, 12 predicted proteins | sample DEB08_DNA_11_FD_184535 | JGI IMG/M metagenome (GOLD analysis project Ga0208428, IMG submission 184535) | Aqueous microbial communities from the Delaware River and Bay under freshwater to marine salinity gradient to study organic matter... | ecosystem: Environmental > Aquatic > Marine > Coastal ... | reverse complement strand
GTTTGTTTAATGCTAGATCCAATTGAGCTTTGCGTAAACGTTGCTTTGTGATTTCTCTATTTTTTGTGATAATATCACGGAAGTTGTCCACAAAGGTTTGTAGTGGTAACTCAAAAAAATCTGCCATTTCTTTGTTTGTGCAATGAAGTTGTGCTAACTGAGCAACTTGTTCTTCTGGTATAACCACTTTGTTTCTGCCCACAACTCTACCTGTGACAGTTTTTTCACCGTACTTGACGTTCTTTACTACATATGGAGTTTTTTCAGTTTGCTCAGTCATAATTGCTACTTCTGTATACTCAGTGTACCTTACACTGTAAATTGCATAGTTATTTATCAATAAAACACTTTTTTGGCTTGTTTTTGTGTCAATATGTTGTATAATTGTACACGTTTGGGTTCTATGTCATACCATTTGCCCCACATGTATGCTCTGTGACGCAATTTGTCTGTGGTTGAGTGAAAACAGTGCAATATGAATTGTTCATCACTGTTGCTTATTTCACCATCTCTGACCCATATTCCTCTGACGTATTTGAAATAGCTCACACAAGGATATGCAGGTGCATTTTTGAATTTGGCAAATCTCAGTGATAATTCATCTATGTGTTGCTGTGTAACCATTATAACTACTTATAATGATTGTTATTTTTTTGGGGGTTTTTGCTCTCTGTAGGCTTCTGCTAGACGTTCACAGTACATCAAATACTCAAATTCTTTGATAAGTTCTTGTATTTGTGCATCTAGTGAGGTGCTTATTTTATGAGGTGGTTTGTTTGCAATCTTCATACACATATTTACTCAAAATATGCATTATAGTTGCCATACTCACTGATTTGTTGTTCACCTAAACGTTGTGATTCTTTTTTTAATAATAAAGTGTAATATTCACTATATTTTTGTTCCCAATCTGCACCATATTGAATTTTAAACACATCTCTGGTGTTTAGCCAACTCAAAAACTTGGGTTTGCCTTTTCTTTTACCTTTTGTTGCTGTACAAGTATCACATACCAGTGCAGGTAAACCATCTGCATTCACAAAATACCAATCAATTGACACTGAGTGATTTTCACATGTTTTATGTTGTTTTTTTATCATGCTGTTATTATATGATATTTAAACATCAAAGTCAAGACAAAAGGCAATAACCTTTAAAGGCTATCACCTTATATATATTCAAGTAGTCCAACTGAACTTGCGTTCAGTTGAAATTGCATTATCTCCTACTTCATTTCATTCAGTAGAGATCTAATCACAATTTAATTGCTTTTTTTCTTTTTTATTTAAAACAGCTCAGTTGAACCTCATGAGCAAATGTATTTCTTTTGACTCAACACCTCAACTGAAGGGTTTGGTCTTGCAGACTTGATGATAATCAAGTCAAAAGAGTGTAAATTGTATTTTTTAGAGATAAAAATAAAACCGTGCAAAAGCACAGCACCTCAACCCCCCTTGCGGGGAGCCCTTAAGGGCTGGGTATATTTCTATACGTCTCCAAGCATCTGTTTAAGGGGAGTGTTGCCTATCATATACCCCTCCTGCTATCTCTAAACAGGATAGACCGCAATAACACGCTCTATTACACACCTCCTTGGAGGTCAGTGTGTAGTTCTCAGAGCCTCAAGCCATCATAACTCTTCACTATACTTGAGTTTTTTTATCAGCACTTCTCTGCTTGTGTGCCATTCAATTTGAGGTTTTTCTTCCTATTCAATCTTGCATTTCTCAATGCTGTGTTTTGTTCTTTTTGTGCATAGTAATTTATTATACCAAGCACACGTTTTTTGTTCTTTTTGGTTACACAACCATTTTTGAATTTCCAAAAACGCATAAAATTCTGTAGATATGTTTTATCTTTGTTGTTTAGTGTGTTGTTATCACACAACACTCTGGCTTTGCAATACAAATTCACATTAGGCATGGTTAAGTGTTCTTTGTGTAAACCATGTTGTTTTAAAAACCTATCACCAGCAACATTGTCCAATTGTTCTATGTATTGGTAAAAATCATGCTGTAATTGTGATATTGGTTTTGGTTTCATTTGCTTACTGCTTGTTTTTGTACATATTTGAACAATCCATCAATTCTTTTGGTCACATCTTGTGTACAGATGCCTTTTTGCAGTTTGCGTTTCATACCCACAAGGGCATCACGTTGTCTGCTTTTGAGACACTGTTTATTAGATTCAATAACTGTTATTAAGGTGAGGTATTGCTCTATCTTCAATTGATTGTCCATAATAGTATTTATGCAAATACCAAAATTTTTGCAAGAAATTCAGTCAAAAAAAATCCCCATATTGCTATGAGGATTTTTGTTCTACTAAAGTGGGTAGTGGGGTATTTCTACCGGGAATTTATGAAAATCAATTGATATAGATCAATATTACTTGGCAAACATAACCGTTTTAACTTATCTAAATGGAGTTCAAATATGACAGATTATGCTTATGTGGAGTGTAAAATGCATTTATGAATTGGAGCTCATAGTTATTACACTGGAAACAACACTACCCTAATATAGATTAGGAGGAATAACAAATTGGCTACAACTTGTTATTACTATAAACTAAAATGGCATTATTAGTCTACAATATTATTTATCAAAAATGCTAATTTTTCTCTAATTTTGTGATTTGTGAATTAGCCCAACCAAATGCTCTCATTCCCCCCCAAAGTCCCACTGCTTGTATAACTTTGGATGTTTTGTTGTCTAATCCACGTGCTTTGGCTCTATCATAGTTGCCTTTGTGACGTGCTAAAAAACTTCTCATGCGTTTTAACACATCTAAACTGATGTTATCACCATTTGCTAATTGATTTGCTCTGGCTAGTCCTACTCTAGTGCCTGCTTGTCTGCTAGGTGGTAAACCCTCTCTGTCTTTGAGAGCCTTTCTAGCGGCATTTCTGATGTAATCTGGAGGTACTGGCATTATTTCTTTTTCTTTTTGGTTGGTTTGATTGGTTTGATGTTTCTTTTATTTGTTGATATTTTGCTGTACAATGCTTTTACTGAATTGCTTGTTACTGCCATATATTCTCCTAAAGTTGCTGTAAGAGCGTGTGTGTGCGTCACAGAGCCCTTTATACTACTCCTGATATCATTGCCACTAATGCACTAAAAGCAGTTGTGAGTAAAATACCCAAGATCCACATTATTTTGTTGTCTAGGCGGTCTAATCTACTGTGAAAGAATGTTCTACTTTCTTTTATCTCAGTTCTCAGATCATCAATGTCTTGCGCCATGTGTGCAAGGTGATTATCCTTAATGAGAGTGATATCTTTTTTAACCTGCTCAACTTCACAGTGTAGATCTTGGGTTGTAACTCTCTTAGCCATTATGAATCCAATGTAACACCATTTTCTAACAATGCATTCCATTGTTCTTCTGTTACAGTATCTTTTACTTCTTGTGGTAAATCTGTATAATTAGTCATTGTATCCTACCTTTTTTCTTAAATCTGTTAGTAGTTCTCTGTCTTGAACTATCACACACGGTTTGGGTGTGTTGTTGTCACCTTCTATGGGATGACTCCAAAATGCTATCAACTCTGGGTATTTTTCTTCTATTCTTTCTGTTATGTTATACAAGTAATCAACATCTACATCTTGTTCATATGTTAGTAGCAATGCTTCATGCTTACTTGCCTTAAAGGCACCTGCCCATGTTATTTCACAACCTTTACTGGCTGTTTCTACGTGAAGTATTTTGTCTTGCATATATGCTCTAAGGCTCCAAGGACATATGTTTTTTATGCTCTTGAAGTAACTTAACCAATCTACTTCCGTTTTGAACCTCTGTTCTTTTTCTTTTTCATTGTACTTGATTTCTTAGTACCTCTGTTCTTGCCTGGCATGTTATTCTCCTCTATTGTTACTGTCCTACTACGTTACTATTATAATTTATTATGTTACCTGAGTATTATCATAATAATACCAGTTAGTTCCATCACCATATGCTGGTTTATTATTGCCGTTTGTCACATAAATTATACCACCTGCTACACTTGTTGGCAATGCAGTATTACTGTGACTTGGCATAACAGGTATGTTAGTAAATACTGTTTGATCACCGCTAATTTCTACTTTATCTGTGCCATCTTGACTGATTTGTAAATTACCACCTATGTGTTCATTTGTGATATCCCAATAAGTTTTCACAGTACCATTTGCTTCATTGGTGTTCAATCTCAGTGTGGCATTACCTTTTGAATCATAGTTAAAGTCTGTGGTGCCACCAGTTTCACCTGAATTAGGTTGAATTGTGATAATAGTACCTTGCTTAGTACCAGCAAATTCTGCACTTAAGAATGTGTGATATTCATGTAATTCATGTGCAAATCTGTTTTCAACAAAACTGGTTGAATCACTTGCATCACCATAATCTCTTACTGGTTTAAGTGCAATTCTACCATCTGTTTTAGCGGCAATGATTGTGTTACCATCACTGCTACTCAAGAATGTTCTTGGTATTGTGCCACTTGATGTGTTTGCACCATTTCTATATGATGTTGCATATGTGCTTTGGAAATGCATGTCAACATTTGCAAGTGTAGCATTTGCTGGTGCATCTGGATCACCTGGAACCCTTGCCACAATACTTGCTGGTGGATGGAACACATCACTACCAGTTGCTGTCCCTGATATTGCAGGGTTAAACTGTAATCTACCTACCACATCTGATGTTTGTGTTGAAGTAAATCCATCAATGTTTCCACCCAACACTTTGAATGCCATTGTTGGAGCACCCAAATAACTCATGTCTACATTAGCATCACCAGTTTGACCTAAGAATTCTGTCCAATTTGGATATGTTGTATATGATGTTAAACTGTTTTCTCTGAATTGGTTCAATAGGAATTTTAATTGCGGTGTTGTGTCAACATCACTGCCATAACTCTTACCATCATATTGTGCTACAAGACCTAATCCAGTTGTTCCAGGTAATGTTCCATTTTCACCTACTGAAAGTATATCTGGTGTTAAGTTTTTACCAACAAGCACACTTCTAGGTGTTCTTATTGCACCGCTATCACCAGTTTCTACATCAACCATGCGTCTCATCACAACATTGGCCATGTCTACTGTGGAACTACCCCAACTCACTCTGTCTAATGTTACATTACTGAGTGTTTCTTCAAATTGATATTTGTTTAGATAAGTTTTTGCACTAACAAACGGAACATAATTTAATGTGCTATCACCACTTACACTTACCCTAATATCCTGCGTTGAACTTGCTATACCAGGTAGCAATACACCACTATAACCTATGTTAGGGCCAAATTGGCTACCATATGCAACGTTTGATATTAAGTTTTCACTGAATGTGATTGTGTTACCACTGATGTTAGTTACATGAGCACCTGCAGGCAATGCAGTAGTACTAGATGCAGTTGCAATATCATAAAATATCCATCCTGCTTTGAATGCACTGTTGTTAGCATCAGTCCAGAAATTATCAAATGCCGCTTCTAAAGTTGTTTCAGAACCACCTTGGCTACTGGTATTGTATTGCGGAAGACCAGTAGTAGGACTATCTTGAATTTGTGTTCCACCCCAACTACCAGTAAAGCCACCTACAATTTTAGCGGCTGTCATTGTGTTAGTGCCTGAAGTACCTGTTACCTGAATTAAAAGTGCTGGTACGTTTGCACTATAAGCGCCTAAATCAAAATTTTCTAAAGCATAACCAGTTGTATCCAACTGAGTAACTTCTGATTGTAAACTGTTTATGGTTTTGTTTACCACTAAACCGTTTGCTTGTCCTTTGAGTGTGATATTAGAACCAGTTTCACTGCTAATGCTGTTTACATCTGTTAGAGTGTTGCTTAAACTGAATGCATTACCTGTTGTATCAAAATTACTATCTGGTGTTACTGCTATAGCAGTTCCTGAACTGCTACCTAAGAATATGTTACCTTCATCTAAGTTTGGTGTGGCATTTGTTCTACCAGCACCTTGCACAATAATTTGTTGATCTGTTACTACTTTACCAATCTTTTGAATTAAATTACTTTCACCTAGTGGAATTGTTTCTGTTAAATCACCATCACCATTTATAAACAGTTGACTGCCTATTGTGAAACCATGTGTGCCTATGTTTAATTGACCACTTATTACAACTTCACCTACACTGGCATTTGCTATTTGATTTTTAACAATACCAATTGCTGGCATTTTACTAACCACTTCAGCATTTGCTAATGCTACATGTGGTGTATCACCTGTTGCCACACCTGTGAGATATACTGCTTTACCTCTGGCTATGGTTACGCCTGATTCATTTCTAACTTCCTGTTGAATAGCACCATTTATGTCACCTATAAATATGCCATCTCCACCAGCATCATTACCTGCTATGATATAACCACCTGTTATGTTACCAGTTGTTGTGATATCTGCTGTGGTGTCAATTACACTGTTTGAAACAATGTTGCCTGCTGTGATATTGCCTGTGAAGTCAGCAGTTGTTCCGCTAACGTTACCTATAAACCATGAACCTTGTACATTGGCAGTTGTTGTGACATTTGTAGTCAGTGTGCTTAACACACTGTTAGCAAAAGCAACATTATCTGGGTTTGATGTTATACCATATCCAGCACCTACATCTAGTGTAACATCTCCTGCAGTGCCGCCTCCAGTTAAACCTGAACCTGCTGTAACACCTGTGATATCACCTGTTAAATCAGCATCAATTGTGATAATGCTGTTTGCTAAATCTGGAGTGATTGTGATGTTTGCACCGCCAACAAGAGTGTTAGCCATGTTGTTTCTCACACGGTCTTCAGTGTAATATAAATTAGAACCTTCTGCTACATCAGATGTGGTTAAACCACTTATGTTTGCATTGCTTAGGCTAAGTCCTGAAATGTTTGATCCATCACCATGTAAATATGTTGCTACTACATTTGATGCTGATACGTTACCTGAAGCATCTACTGTAAGTCCACTGGTTGTAATTGTGCCACCTATGTCAATACTACCAGCACCTGTAATTGTTTTACCACTGCTTATACTTGCACCATTTGCAAGTGTTACAGGTTGTCCAAAACTAAATTGAAATATCTGAGTATCTTCATGTGTAACAACATCTGTAAATTGTGTTTGAATTGAACCAGCACCTTGCTTGTTTATTCTTAACTTACCTCTGCGTAAGTCTATAGTTGGATTTATTGTAAAGTCACTGCTGTCTTCTACTCTTAATTGTATTGGATCAGTGCCTGTGACGTTTCCTGCATAAAAGTCTAATTCTGTTAGATCAATTTGGAAGCCTGAACTTGTAGGTGTTACATTGCTGTCATCTAAACCATCAACTCTCAATCCATATGGAGTCAAATAAACATTATCACCTGTTGCAGTTCTGTTTGTTACACCGGTATTTGTAAGTGTTATGTTAGGTTGACTTTGATTTGTTCCACCACTTACATAAATGTTTGAAGCATTTACGTTGCCACTAGCAGTAATTGATGTTAGGTTTGCCATTGAACCAGTATAAGCATCAATAGTGGTATTACCTCTGTCTGTGGTCCAATATAAATTTACATTGCCTTCTGCTAAATCATCTGTGGTACTTGATGCTAAACTGCCAATGTCTGTGAATGTTGTGCCATCATTGCTAAACTGCCAAGTGTCACTGGTTTCATTCCATTTGATAGCGGCGTTTTCTAAACTTGCATTACCACTTTTTCTGTCTACATATATAAATGCATCTCTAGGTGTAGCATTGCCATAGTTCAGTGTTATGCTTTGGTCATTGACTAGGAGGTCTTCTACATTTACATAATCTATATTGCCCTGAACTTCTAAATTTCCTATGATGGTTGAATCACCAGTTACAAACAATGGGCCACTGTTTACGTTACCAGTTATGTTTGCTAAACCAGTTAAATTTAAGTTACTGCCATCAATATTGCCTGTAACATCTAATATTCCACTTGTAGAAATATTGCCTGCACTGATATTGCCAGTTACTGTTAAACTTTCTGGTGATATTTCTGAGTCTACTACTAAACTTGCATAATATTTGCTACCATCCCATAATACGTTTAGAATGTTGAATGCATTTGCACTTACATCTAGATCTGTGTAATCATTCACAAAATCCCAGTTCACCCATTCTAATGGGAAAGTGGTTGTGTCTAATATGTTTTGTCCTAAACTGTCTTGTGTTAGGATAAGTGTTGTAGATCCACCAGTTTGAATGTTGTCTAAATCAATTTTTGTGATATTGCCATTAAGAGTAAACTTGTGAATAGTACCATTTGCAATATCTGCTGTGATATTACCAGTTACACCACCATTGTCTACCACAGTTTCTTGATATTGAGTAAGTGTGATATTTGATAAATTTTGTTCTAAACCAATTTCACCTGTTGAACTGTTGTATGTAACTGGACTTGCGGCACTTAATTCATTTCTAATATCACTGCTACTAACGCCTACATACTGCATAACACCATTTGATACATTACTGGAGTCATATGTTATGTTACCGTAGCCGCTTACGTTAGAGACGCTTATAGCCTGTCTAACAGCGGTATTTGATACCACACTGGTAGCACTTAATTGTACATTTACTGGAGTTGAACTTACTGTGACCACATTTGATGTGGTGTTTACAGTGATGTTACTTAAGGAGGTAGTTAGATTTATTGCCATCTTACGCTCCTGAGTTTGTTATATCATTGAAGTAAACCGTGTTGTTTGCATCTCTAGGATTTCCTGGAACTGCATCAGGGCTGTATCTTTCTATTATACCCCATCTATGTGAATCTGTTGTGTTAGGACTAACTGAAGTATCTGTCCAAGCAAATTCCATTACTGTCATGACTACATTTGCTCTAGCATCAGGATAAATCCATCCTGTATATCTGTTTGGTGGAATAGTGAAATCAATTGTGCCACTTGATGCACTGGTATTGTTCACATATGTTGATACATTCACAGTTGTTGATGTATTACCCAAATATCCTACCACTGTGGTATCTGTGAAATTTGGTTCACCTGTAACTCTATCATAAGTGACTGCGTCTAGAACAACTGTTTGATAATCTACTTCAAATGTGTAAGAACTTACATCTGTTCCGTAGTCATAAACATATTTTTTGCTTTGATCTGGTAGCATTTCAACTATTTGTACGTTGTCTGCACCACCAATGTAATCTTTAAATGAAAGGACTCTACCTGCCATACTTCTCTCCTAAGGGAAATTCCTGTAACACTGAGGCATTACAAGCATTATATTATTTGTTTATATTTATCTGTTTAGCTCAAATCTTGTGCTGTAACAAACCTATAAGCGGGTCTATATGGATAAGTTAGATATATTCCACCGTCTTGTCCATCACCTGCTTGTACAAATGGGCCAGTAGTAGCGTATCCATCACCTGGCTGAAGAGTTACTGTTGGTTCATAAGTACCTGGTTGAGGAGCACCTTTACCCAAATTAAAAGAGCCCCCGGTAGGATTACCGTCTACAAATGGTGAATTAGCATGGAAATAATAATAGTAATTTTCTTGGTCTGTGCCGCGTCTTATATTAAAGTTCCAAGATCTTGTTAGTGGAAGTCCTGGTCTCCTTTCTGGTACTTCAGGTCCTTCTGCAATTTGTCTATTTTCATATCCATATGGACTGTTAGTATCACTGCCATAGCCGCCAAATGCACTACCGCCTTTAGTACCGTTGCCATCATTAGCACCAGCAAATATAACATGTTCTTTAAAGTTATTTGGAAATGCAACATTAGAAGCATTGTACGCTAAATCTGTTTCATATGGTGAAAGAGATATGAATGCATAACCAGGCGTGCCATTACCACCACCGCCTCCATTGCCGCCATTAAACCCACCACCTGATGGGTTTAATGATCCATCACCGCCTCCTCTTGCTAGTCTACTTAATGATGCAGTTCCATTAAAAATAACAGTATTACTATCTCCGGCTCTAGTGCCCACTGTCATTGTGTATGTTCCTGCAGAAACATTTGCTAAAGGATAACGTAAAAGACCAAGTTCACCTGCACCTGCGCCACCTCCGTAGCCTGAGTTGCTATATGATCTACCACCTGCACCAATAATTACTCCTTTGAAACACAATCCTTCATCCCAATAATTTTCTTGAGTTGTTGAGTATACATTACCTGTTGCATTTGCATTTACATAATATTGATTGTGCCAAATATTAGCATTGCCATCATAATTACCAAAGTTTGTTACTGTCAATGTAGAATTGCCATTTGATGTAAATTCATGTCTTTTACTAGCAATTAAATAGCCTTTGTTTATATCTGCATTGCTATATGCACTATCATCACTATCTGATTCTGCTAAAACATTGGCTACTACTTCTGTATCACCGCCACTTATTGTTATAGGTGTAACTTCATACAAAAATACAGTGTTAGAATTTGCTACTGTAACATTGCTATTAGGTCTTATCAATCTAAAATCAATTTCTTTGTGCCCACCACTGCTGGTAACAGTTTTTGTGATAGTAGCATTGCCGTTTGCATCTGTTGTGATATTTCCAGCTATAGTTGCATCAGTAAAATCACCTGTTACAACTCCTGTAAATTCATAATCCATTGTGACATTTACAAAATTTGTATCTATATCATATGTTACTGTGGTAGCATCAAGCACTTCAAAATTATTTTGCCACGTACTACTGTTAGCATGAGTAGTATTGCCGCTGAACACTAAATTTATAGTCACAGCAGTGTTGATAGGTATTCCTGGTCCATTACCTAACTGTACATTTTTGTTCTGAAACTTGCTACTACCTAAAGGCATTTATTCTCCTATTATTTTAAACTAGGCGTTGTTGGCCACACTACATCATCCCAACAATGACAACTGTCAATATCCATATCTCTGAGTGCTTGTCTGTATGTGGCCCATTGTGCTTTTAATTCTGCTGATAGTGGTGAGTCTGCGGCTTGTGTCCAATCACTTTTACTTAACCTATAATTTCTCATTGTTCTGCATTCTTCACAAAAAGGCACAGGTTGTATACCTGGTTTGCTTTCTACCACATGTGGATCAACACTAACGTTCACGCGGAAGTTGTTAGGATT
>Ga0208428_1001195_pt1 | contig 11087 bp, 12 predicted proteins | sample DEB08_DNA_11_FD_184535 | JGI IMG/M metagenome (GOLD analysis project Ga0208428, IMG submission 184535) | Aqueous microbial communities from the Delaware River and Bay under freshwater to marine salinity gradient to study organic matter... | ecosystem: Environmental > Aquatic > Marine > Coastal ... | reverse complement strand
AAGTGTTGAAATGTTTTTTATAAATTTTCTTAATGCAGACTACTGTCCTCAAAATGAAGATGAACTGAAAGACATCATTCAATGGAGTTTACTTGTTGTGCAGTTTGAAGAGGCTAATGTTGATCGTACACATACTGCTTTGACATTTCTCAAAACAGTGCAAAGCTCAATTGATCGTCATATGAACACGATTCGAGATAGAGATTTCAAACTTACCAAAGATAATGTAATTGTGTCGGATAATGACGATGATGATAAATATAGTGTCTTTGGTGATGATGATGATGAAGAAGTGATGTCTTCATTTTAGCAAAGTAACAAATTATTTTTCTTCCTTAATTGTAGATGGATCCAAGTGTAACATATAAAGAATTGCGTTGCTTATGGTGCTTGATGAAATACTTTTGGAGAGAACTTTCGTGTCCTTCATTCACTAATATCAAAGCTTTTGTAATTGCATATTTGTGTTCCAACGCAACTGCTTATTCTGTGCTTCATGTAAAAAGTGGACTTCTCTATTATGTTGCTCCACCGCTTTTTATTCTTTCTACAACAAGCTTGCTAGTTGAAACTGTCGGTGTATTCACCCGTATTATTAGCTATCATGAATTCTTTTATAGCATTACTTGTCATGATAAATCTCTGTAAACGCGACCGTTTTTTGTTACCTCAAATATAACATTGATTTATGCAAATGCGTTGCTTTGCGACTTTATTTCTTTTCTCTCATCTGGTATATAGTTTCAACGGAGTTAACATTAAATGGCCAAGAAGCGAAGGGGCTCGTTTAAAGTTTCTATTAACTCATTTGTTAAAAGAAAGTCTTCCTCTAAAAGCTCTAAAAGACGTCATCGTAAGAAATCGCGTAAAGGTAAAGACAAGAAAAGACTTCGTAAAGGACGCAAGACTTAAGCTAAATCGAAATCAATTTTGAGTCACTGTAATATTCACTGCTATGGGTAAAAAGAAAGTAAATAAAAGTCTTGACAAGCTTAGGAAATCATTACAAAATAAACAATTTGTTAAAGCCATATTTAGCTTACACAAGATGAGTAAACAAAAGCAGGCTGAAGCAATAATGCAAGCTAGTCCTCAATTTATCCGAGATATATGTCATGTACTTTCAATTCTAAGAAATCATCCTAATCTAATGAATGCAAAACTACGGAAACGCATTCAGCCACATGTAAAAAGTTTTCGTAAATTAATAAATAAGAAAACATCAATTGCTAAAAAGCGTCTCATATTATCACAAAAGATAGGTGGAGCGTCCTTTTCGAGAAAACATGCAAGACCTACACAAAAAGGAGGCGTCTCGGCAGTAGCTATTCCTGTGATTGCTGCAGCTATGGGAGGAGCAGCTTTATGGGCTCATCTCATTGGCAAAAGTCGTGAGACTTAAGCTAATGTGAAATCAATTTTGAAGAACTAAATAACATTTGCTATGGGTAAAAAGAAAGGACGTAAAAGTCTTGATAAGCTTAGAAAGTCACTGCAAAATAAACAATTTGTTAAAGCCATGTTTAGCTTACACAAGATGAGTAAACAAAAGCAGCGTGAAGCAGCAATGCAAGCTAGTCCTCAATTTATTCGAGATCTATGCAAAGTGCTTTCAAATCTAAGAAATCATCCTGAGCTATTGAATGCAAAACAACGGAAACGTATTCAACCACATGTAAATAAGTTGCGTAAATTGATACATAGCAAAACATCAATTGCAAAAAAGCGCCTAATATTATCACAAACAGCAAATAGAACTCATGCAAAAGCACCCTTTTCGAGTAAACGCACACTATTGGCAAGACCTATACAAAAAGGAGGCATCCTGCCAATACTTATTCCAATCATTTGTGCATCTATTGCTGGCGGAACTACTATTGCAGCATCTGCCGTCGGTGCTGCTATTATGAAAAGCTAAGACGAAATGGACTTCCGCTTAAAATCTGATCGAGTTATGTGTGTTAGTGGCCCTTCTCAAAGTGGCAAAACTCAGTTTGTATTAAATTTGCTAGATGCAAGACATGAATTATTTCAAACGCCTTTAAATAAAGTTTTATGGTGTTATGGCATTCGTGATAATAGACTGCAACAAGTTTTACAGGAAAAAGGCTATTTCTCCCTTCAAGGTCTTCCAAAAGAACAGGACATAGATCCGCATTCAATTTGTGTTCTTGATGACCTACTAAGTGAGAGCGAAAATTCAAAGGAAGTTACAAATATGTGTACTCGTGCAGCCCATCATAAGCCGTGTTGTGTAATTTTCATCAGTCAGAATTTATTCCCTGGTGGAAAGGAAGCTCGAACGCGAAGCTTAAATACTCATTATTATGTGATTTTTAAAAATCCTCGAGACCATCTACAATTTGAAATATTAGCACGTCAAATTTCCCCAAAAAATTCTAAAAAGTTGCTAGCTATTTATGATGATGCTACACAGAAGCCTCACGGCTATTTATTCATTGACTTTACACAAGACTGTCCCGACGAAATCCGCTATCGAACTAACATATTAGAACCACCTGTTATTTTTTATCGACTTTAATAAATAGTGTCATAGTTATTATATCAAGTGTTTTTACTTTTAAGCAAGCATGTTGGCGTGTTCCTATATGTAAGTGATACATTTTAGAATGTCTTATGGACGCTTTGACAAAATGGTGGCTATTCCAGAAGAGGAGTACATGCAGCTTAAAAAAATACAACCCAGCAAAGATCCTATGCAACCTGTGAAAGATCCCATGATGGGAAAGTTTCTAACTCTTTCAAATGATTATCAAAAACAATCAAATATTATGAATCCTTATATACGAAACCAGCGTCAGGGTGAGACTTTAACTCAAATGATGAATGTAAAAGACGCATTGCGACAACGGACATTGTCTGCTACTCCACGCATATATCAATCGCGAGCTCAAAGTCTTTTTCAATTTGTGGCCGATAAGTTGAACATGAATGAGAGAGGAGAATTGTTGACCATGGACGGTAGTGTTATAGAAGGCAGTAACATAGCTGATTTAATTCAACACAGTGTCCGCGATAGGCGACGTAATATTGTTCCTGCTGGGTGGTCTGAATTCTTGCAAACGCTGCAAGCGAATAATGTACCTCGCATGATTTTAAACTATGATACTTTAAGTGAATTAAATCAATCGCGTACTCCGGCCAGGCATCCTACTAAGTGGGTATATACACCACCACCACCTAAGTCAAGTAATAAAGCTAAAGCTAAAGTCGAACGAAAATCATCAAGTACTCGTAAACGACCAATTAGAACAAAACGAGAGCCAAACTACTTAAAAGATTATCGCACCAGTACTCCAAAAGACAAGTCAAAAAGGGAACCACCTTATTTAAAAGACTTTCTCATAGATAGTCCTAAAACGCCTGTGAAAAAACGTAGAAAGTATTTGTAATATGAATTCATGTTTTATGCTACAGAAATGCCTCGACTGTTTAGAAAGCGATTCGGATAGTGAAGAAATAAGTGTGCAAGTTACCTGCGCTTGTTGTGGAAGTGTAGTTAAAGAATCAAATATTGACAATGGCTCGAGCAAAGAAAGCAAAGACACCAGCGAAGACAAAACAGACGGAACAAATGAATCGCCAAGAAGAGCGACTAAAAAAGATATATTACGACCCAAACAATCCTGCTGCTCTCGGCTCTGTTGCTGCATTGGCAAGCGCCGCAAAAGTATCAAAGAAAGGAACAAAAGAATGGCTTAGGAAGCAAGCAACATATACTCTGCATCATAGAGCTCGCAAGACTTTTCCTTATCGCAAATATTATGTTAATACAATAGATGACCAATGGCAAATGGATTTGGCTGACATGAATCGATTACAAGATAAGAATAAAAATTATCGCTACATTTTAACATGTATTGATATTTTATCTCGCTATGCTTGGGCACGTCCTTTGAAAACCAAAAATGGTGCTGAGGTTGCCGCAGCAATTGAAGACATTTTTAAAACGAGTAAAAGACTACCACAACGCTTACAAACTGATCAAGGCACAGAGTTCTATAATCCATCTGTTAAACGTCTACTTAGTAAGCACAATATTGAATTGTTTAGTGTTAAAAGTCCAACCAAATGTGCCCTTGTTGAACGATGGAATCGAACAATAAAATCAAAAATATGGAAATATTTTACAAGCACCAATTCCTATAAGTGGCTGGAGGTATTGCCGAAACTTGTTGAAGCCTACAACAATTCACGACATCGAGTTATTAAGATGAAACCGGCTGATGTGAATAAGGAAAACGCACAGCTTGTTTGGGAACGTTTGTATGGCAACGATGAGCGCAATCGAAGAACTATCAGGAATGTAAAAGAAGGCGATAGAGTGCGAATTTCAAAAGTTAAGGGTCAATTTGAAAAGGGCTACCTACCAAACTGGTCTCGTGAAGAATTTTTTGTAAAAGATATCAATGATAAATTTTTACCTTCTATGATTACACTCCGCGATCACAATGGGGAAGTGATTGAAGGTAAATTTTATGAAGATGAAGTTCAAAAAATTACTCGCCCCGATGATGATGATACATATGAGGTTGAGAAAATTGTTCAACAGAAAAAGCAGCGTGGAGAAATATGGTATCTCGTTAAATGGCTCGGATATGGTAATGAATTTAATAGCTGGATTCGAAAACGAGACGTGACAGCAATATACGACAATGCAACATAAAAAATATTTATTTTTAAGCAAAGTGAGGTGTATGACTACTAATCATTAGCTTAAATAAAATTGTTAGTAAAAACTATGAGTCATAATTTTTACAGCGCTCCGTCTTCTATGTCGGGTGGCTACATTGTATATGGTGGCTATAGAAGACAGCGTGGGGCCGGATTTCGTGCGTCATTTCGCAATTTTATGGCACCAATCAAAACACAAGCAGTTTCATTTGCAAAGCAAGCAGGGAAACAAGCAGTACGAGGAATTAAAGCTATTGCTCGGAATGAAACTGTAAGAAATATAGCTAAGACTGCCGCCACCAAAGGAGCAGAAGTTCTGACTGGCGTTGCAGTTGATGCCTTGCACGGTAGAGATGCTGGTGAATCATTTCGAGAGCGAAGTAGGCAAGCTGCATTAGATGTTCTTACAGGAAAGGAAGAACCTACAGAAACAAATCGCATGACACAAAAACGAAAACTCAAAAGAAAACCGAGCACTTCCGTCGCAGTTCTTAAGCAAAGTCGAGCAAGTGTAACTCCTTCTACTGAAAGGGCTTTTGTAAGAGCTCCTCGTAAGAAGAAACGTAGACTATTTTAATTTGAATAAATATGACATCCTGTAAAAGCGCAGCCCTATGTCTGTTTGATGAGCAAGAAGTTCAAATGGACATCACTGGCACAACAGTCACTGCCTATTATCCTCAAAATGCCATAGTTGCTGGATCACCCATTGAATTTAGAGTGCTTGGCACCCCGGATGATTACATTGATTTGGGTGAAATTAAAATGCTTCTTCGCCTGAAGATTCATCGAACAGACAAGAAAGCCTTTGATGCTAGTGATAAAGTGACTTTTATTAATCAACCCATTTCTAGTGTATTTCAAGATGTCTTCCTTAAGGTTGGCGACACACAAGTGGAAGGTGGCCAGCATGTGTATCCATACAATGCTTATATTTCAAGTCTGCTGCAATTTCATCCTTCGGCAAAGGCTACTCATATGCAGTCATGGGGTTGGTATGATGATGAAGCTGGAAAATTTGATGATGAAACTAACGATGGTGCAATCGCACGAATGAATGAATGCAAGCATGGCAAGGAATGGGAAGTCATGGGTCCACTCTTTCTTGATTTGACCCGACAGCCGCGCTATATGTTGCCAAATACACATTTATCTCTAAAATTCCTTCCTGCTAAGGCCGATTTTGTTCTGCAAAGCTTTGGTGCGTCAACAGGCTATGATTATACGATTGAGAAATGCGTTCTTTATGTGCCTCGCATTAGCGTTATTGACACCGTTCTTAGTGGTCACAATAAAGGACTGGACAAATACAATGCCAAGTATGTAATCAATCATATTGATATCAGCACCTTCACCATTACGGTGGAGAATCAAAGTTTTATTAAAGATGGCCTTTTTCAATCACAAGTACCGAAGACTCTTGTAATTGGTTTCTTGGAGCATGGAACTTTTAATGGGGACATGAAAAAGAACCCCTTCAATTTCCAACATTTTAACCTAAATAAAATTGGACTTTATCGTGATGGAGAGCTGGTGCCAGGACAAATCTTCACTCCTGATTATGACAATGACTTTTTTACTCGTGCTTACAACAACACTATGAGCACTCTAAATTATTTTAATAGTGACGATTCAAATGGTATGACTCTTGATCATTTTAAAAGCGGCTACAATTTGTATGCTTTTAATCTTGCTCCTGATAACTCAAATCAAGGACCACATCGACATCTGATGAAGACAGGAAGTCTGCGTCTGGAAGTAGCCTTCAAAACTAAACTTGCGACTCCACTTACAGTTGTACTGTTCTCTATCATTGATGCAAAAGTAGAGGTTACAAAATTGCGCGATGTACTTATGAGTTACTCTCGCTGAAAAAATGTCATTGCAAACGACAAAATGGCTCACTACGCAAGACCTAGAAAACTTCATTGCTTCTCATGCGGATAGTAAAACTAAAGCTGCCTTTATTGGTGTGTTCCCAATTGATCAACTACCGACTAGGATAATGCATTTACCCACCATATTTATCATCAATACAAACAGCGGCAATTTGCCGGGACAGCACTGGAAAGCAATTTATGTGGATGAAAAACAGCATGGTGAAATATTTGATTCTCTTGCAACACCAATTAGTCTGCGACTTGAAAGATGGATGAATACTTTGACTAAAAAATGGATTCGTTCCCATTCTATCATACAGCATCCATTGTCCCCATCTTGTGGAGCTTATGTGTTGTACTATGTAATGACTCGTTTATCAAGTAACTCACTAGATTCTGTTTTAAGACATTTTTCAATTAATGTTACGCAGAATGAAAAACTTGTAACACATTTTATTAGTAACATGTCTCTATAATATACTATGTAGTAATGACTTTTCCTCGTTTTTCTTTTCGATTCAAAGAGCTACTGGATGAATATTTAGATTTTATGCAAAGATTGGGAATCATAACATCTACTTTGCTAATATGGAGTTTTATCATATACTACCTAGTAATACATCTCCTGATTTCTTCCCAAGTAATAGGGCAGAAGAATTTTCTACACCAATTGATAAACCTTATAATTTGGAAGGAAAATGGGAACTAGGATTGTTGGACATTGTGCATTCAAACTATGTCAATACATTCAACAATGATAAAATGCAAGTTTCAAAAACAAGAAGTGTGAAAGAAATTTGTGAAGGTTTAAAAGAAAACTTAAAAGGCTTTACCATTACAATTCCGAGTCCAGCTTATGATTCGCAAAAAGATGCTACCACACTGAGGAAAATCCTCATGTATAATATTAATCATGAATTTAGGGATTTGCTTTTTGTAACTACACACACAAAAAATGATTTTTCAAAATTGAAATGGAATCTTAAAACTAAGAATTATCTCTTTCAACCTAGCCCATTTCTTCGTGAGCTATTTAAATGTCATCAACCTGTGTTCACACCTCATGATTTGATTTATACAAATTTCAATAGCTTGCCATCAAAAGTCAAACCATATGCAGCAAAAGACATTTTTATAAATGTTATACCTACAAAAGATTTCAATCCTAAATTTCTCACTCAAACAATTATTTTGAAAAAACCTGGTGAAACGATTACTCCACAGGAGTTGTTGAAACGAGCAAAAGATAATGATAAGTCAGGTGTTATGACACTCCAATTAAAAAGTACAGTACACTTTCACCTCTTCATCTCAGATATTGATGGACTACTTTGCGTCTTAAATGATTCCCTTGCTGAAGTCCTACAATTAAGAATGGCTGCCTTTGAGCAATGGTCTAATGAAAGATATTGGGGTCATCGTAATTTTGCTGATGAAAAATATAAAGATAAAACTTGGGAAGTACAAGTCTACATCCTAAAAGATCGATTAACTGCTATTGATTATGTTGATGAAGGAACGATTTTGCTCGAGCCTTGTTACTTTAACAATACAAAGAATGCAATAGACTTTTTGAATGCAAAAATAAAATCTAAGCTATGCAGATTCAATTACTCTGAAAGCACCAATCATGTACAACTTGAAATCGATTCCAAAGAAGTACGAATTACACTTGATGAGAATCTACGCAGTATATTGGGTTTCAATAAAAATGCATATGATGGACCTATTAAGGAAATGGCAACTTCAAAATTTTCGCTTACTCGCTGCATTCAATTTCTCTATGTATACAGCAACATTGGGGAAAACATACGAATTGGAAATGCAGAAGCACCTTTAATTGGAATTGTTCCATTTGCAAGTAATAACAAAAACCCAAGTACAAATGAGAAAAATTTTAAAAAGCCCATGTATGTTGCAATCAATCGTAGCCATATACAACAAATTGATGTAAAAATTTACGATGGTGCTGGTCAGCTTGTGCCTTTTGTTAAGGATTCTATTACATCATTGCGTCTACATATTCGACGCGTCATACATTAATAAATTGCCATATTGAACTAAGAAGACTTTTCCTTTCTAGACTTTATATGGAAAACAACATGAGAACAAAAATATTGATATATTTTTATTTCTTTCTTCTGAAATCTAGTGTCACATTAGTTTTTCCATAGAGAAAAGGAATCAGAACACCACTATCATCATATATACCAATGTCAATCCGTTGTATGTTTTTCCTGTTTAAGGAAATATACGTAGGATTTAAAAATTCCAATCGATTCACAAAATCTTGCTTGTCCATCTTTTTAAAAGGGCATGTAAGCAGCAGAGGTGCTTTGACATTTCCAACAAAGACTGAGTCAATGATATTGCAGTAAACATACAGGACAGTAATTCCTCGATTTAGTAAAGGAAAATCGTCCGCCATATGATTTCCATTGTGATAGATTATGAAGTCTAATGGTTCATATCCTAGAATAGATGCAAGACTTTTTGTCATTTTTATTGCATACTTGTCTGAAACCTTCAACTGAAAACGTTTTCGTAGAGAATCAAACTCAAATTTGTAAGCATTTATATGGGGTTTTATTTCATTGCTATTGTTCAGTATGCTTATCAGATCATTAGGGTCCGAAATTTCTCTGTTCGCATTCACAGTGATTGTCGCAAGTGGTTCCTCATCAATTTCATGAGTTAGTTCGCGCATGACACCATAAATTAATTGCACTCGTGCTGAGTTTACTAATTCTGTAGTTTCCTGCTTAACAATAGGGAATTCGAATGTCTTCTCATTGTAAACAGCATATATGGATTGTAGTCCAAACAGTTTGGTAGTCATGTCATCAAAGCGAATGAATAACAATTGCTTTTCATGTTTTTTATATTGTTGTGGAATCTCAAGTATCGGCGTCAATTGAATCACTCCCGCTTTGGGATTCAAAACAATTTTATATGATGGTGTTTGATAATAATCATCGGGTATAGTGTCGAAGAATAGGTTATTAATTTTCTGTTCATATAAGCGACTCCGGTCGGCTAAATCTATGCTGCAAGGCATTGGCCACTGTTCGCTTTCCAACGTCTGAATATCCATAATATACATATTTAGATTCGATCCAAGAGATGCTTTTTTAAAATTCAACTTTGATTCCGACTCATGTGAGCCTGTCACATAACAAGTATTCTTGAAGCCTAAATTTTTCCGCAATGAATCAGCGAATAGCACCACTATATCGCTTTTAAAAATTTCCAAAACAAATCTTTGCTTGCCCGATATATACTTCATTTGTAAAATGTTTTTCATTTTACTCCACTTTGATGAATTTACTTGGTTAACAATTAGATTTGCAACTTTATCATTAAATAGTAAGTTAATTTCATCGTCTTTTGCTGTCACTTTTGCTTTTTTCAATTCTTTTATGGCATTGCTGAAATCAATATTTACACCAAGACGTTCTACTTTTTCAAACTTTCTTGGTGGATGAGGTAATAGATTTCTATAATACTCAGAATATTTATGTACAAAAATTTTATCATCTGTACTTGTTGTTGCAATATGTGTTGGATACATTATTTCACGCACGGCTACTTCCCAATTCCCATTGTCTAGATTAATTTCTTGAGCCAGCAGCGTGGAAAAATTAGAGGGATTGTTTGAGGGGTACAAGTCGGGTGATACATTTGATACCAAATGCACAATAAAATCCGACATTTTTTAAAATTAAAAATATTCCCATTTTACATTAGCCTAAGACAAAAATACTTCATGTATTTAAGAAGTCAATCAAGAATGAATCAATTATGAACAATCATTTTTATTCTTCTTGCAAAAAATAGAGAAAACATTCAACACAATCATACAAGCTACAATGATGGAAAAATTGCTTCTTTGCAAAATCTGTTTCACTAGGCACGTTTTTACAATTTACTTTCCATGTAACCTCATCATGAGCATGACAAGTAACACCACATATCGGAACAAAATTCAATTTCAAGGAAAGAGCAACCTGATGAGAGTAACAATGGATACGTTCTTTCCATGGCTTTAGGCACACATCCTGTATCGGAAGAGATAGGAAGCGTTTTTCTTTTTCTGGACCATGAGCATATATACAGGAATAAGGTCTTTTGGAAAGCCATTCACGAAACAAAAGTAGAAGAGCACTTTCGTCAGATAGTCCATGTCTAGAAAGAAAGTCCCGATTGAGTCCATGGATATGTCGTCGTGAAAAGCTGTCCTTGTCATGAGTGAATGGATAGCACACATGGTGATGAAACACATCGAGAATTAATCGCTTTTGAACATCAACATACAATGCCGTGAACTCTTGCAGGGGTTCACCTTCGCAGTCAACAAATACAATCATTGTGATGTAGAAAAGCAATCAACATGTCTAATATATGCAAAGCATCTTCATGCGATTTAATACCAGTCAGCATAGCCTTCCCATTAGGAAATAAAGTGACATGACAAGGTGACCATTTTGAAATAAGAGCAGCAGGAAAAAGTTC
>Ga0208428_1001192_pt1 | contig 11114 bp, 29 predicted proteins | sample DEB08_DNA_11_FD_184535 | JGI IMG/M metagenome (GOLD analysis project Ga0208428, IMG submission 184535) | Aqueous microbial communities from the Delaware River and Bay under freshwater to marine salinity gradient to study organic matter... | ecosystem: Environmental > Aquatic > Marine > Coastal ... | reverse complement strand
ACCGTAGCACGTGCAGCCTTGATAGCTTTTTCGGTGCTGGTCTTAGGTCGACCTGCTTTCTTTTTAGGAGTTCCGTCTTTCTTTAAGACAAAGTTACCATCATCATCTTGCAAGTAGAGATGAGGATTCCTCTCCCAGTCTTTCGTTTCGTTTTCCATATTTTTTATCTACGTGTTTCTTGAGACCGGGAGTAGAAATTCTTCTGTCGGTTTTATATTCTAACCAATCACATGCAGCCTGAAGTGATACCTCTTCGTTGACTATCATGTTTTCAGCAATCTGTAATGCTTCTAGTTCCTCTTCTATAGGTTTAAGAAATCCAGTAACCTCATCAAACTCATACCCGAATGGTATGGTAGAGGTTGTCCGTTTAATATAACCATCAGGAACCATATTCATTTTAAATAATCCACATAATTATAAAAGCTGATATAAATCCTATACCACACATGACACCCCAGACTTGCATGTCTGTAAGTTCATTTGTATTAATAAGACTATTTACTTTTTTTTCTAGTAGTTCTTTTAACATTTGTTTTCCTCTTGGTTGTTTGTTTTTTTGGAGCTAGAAAGTTTTTTATTTTTTCTAACCATCTCTTAATCATTGTCATTGTTGTTCTCCTAGTCCTCTTTTGGACTATCCTCTGTTTTCTTTTTACCGAATATTCTATCCCAGTTATCTCTATAATCTTGTGTATAGAATCCGGGTCTAGGATTAGCACCTTTACTTCCGTGCGTATTTTTATAGATGGGTGATCTAAATGTTATTGGCTTTTCGTCACTGCCTATTTGTTTACCCATGATCTTCTCCTTGCATACATTTATGCCATTCTTCTAATACTATTTCTTCAGAATAAGCAGCATAATAAATGTCTTTACACTTTTCAAACTCATTGTTGTTTGATGTATTTACACAGCTTATTAACAAAACTAAACTAACTATTCGTATTACCACTTAACCTTGTTAGCCCAGTACGCTGCAGACAACACACCTTTAGCAATGTTCTTAGCGTGACGAGCTTTAAATGATTTACGTTTTTTCTTCATTTTAGAAGACTCACCTGCTTTAGGTTTACCTGCTGTTGAAGCTCCTTGTTGTCCAAATCTGATAGTTTTAATTGTACTACCTGATTTAGCTACAACAATATGTGATTTAGTAGGATGATTGGGAGTACGCTTGGGTTTGTTATAACCACTGACTCCTGCTCGTTTTAATCTACCATCTGCTTTACCACCCTTTTTAAGTGGAAGTCTTCCTTCTGTCATTTGTTTGTTCATTTGTCTCATTGGTATAATTAAATCACTAATCTTTTCAGATGCTGCTGTAGCTTGTTCTATTCTGTTATCTCCTTCAAATACAATGTAATCTTTTTTCAACATTGCTTCTTTTAAAGCATCATCATCAGACAACTGGACAAGCTTACCATTTTTTTCTCTAATAGTAGGGTATAAATATTCTTTATTGTCTACATCGGATGATCTTGTTAGAAGTGTATGTTTTCCTTTGTATTTATCACCACCGGGTTGAGTAGCTCTTTTAAACCAAGACTTATCTTCAACCATATTAATAACTTCTGCATCTGTTAAACCACCCGTGTTTTTTCTATATCGGGCTGTCTTCTCTGCAATTTTCTTAGGTTGTTTAGAGTGTTGCTTACCGGCAGCTTTATCTGCTTTTTTCTTTGCTGATGTTCTTGAATATTCTTCTGAAGTTAAGGCTTCTCTAGCTTTCTTGGGTAAATATCTTTCACCTGTATCGCTAGACTTCTTACCAGACTTAGTACCCCAATCTTGTTCGCCCCATTTCTTTAGGGACTCTTGTGGTTTCTTTAACATTACTTATATCCTCCACCAGCTTTCTTATAAGCTTTGGCTAGTGCTTGTGCTTTACGTGCAGACCATTTACCGGCTGCAGTACCGTGTGAAGCAGCAGCTTTAATACGTTGAAATATTCTTTTACGTAGTCCGGGCTTGGTATAGTTACCTGCTTTGTTGACGGTGGATTTAGCTTTGCCACCTTTTTTACGTTGTATTCTTTCTTCGTCACTTTTATTTTTAAAATATAATCTTTTGTCTTTTGTATTTATTAACTGTTCTAATTCGTTCATTGCATCTTTTTCACTATCCGGATATTTATCCCGTAATGTAAAACCAACTTTATTATTTAAATAATCTCCAAATTCATCTTTAGATAAATGTGTAACTGCTTGGCTTAAATCTTTAGCTTGAACTGCTGCTCTTTTTAATTTAGAATCACCAAATCGATACGCACTTAAAACATGTGTAAAAATTTCTCCCGCATTATCTACTTCTTTTCCTTGTTTTGTTGACCAGTCTGTAGGTAAAAACGGTTCATTATATTTATTTTTATACCAATCTTCTGTATATGTTAAAGCATCTCCATATGCTTTTTCAATATCTTTACCTGTAACTCCTAATTTTTTTCCACCAAATTTATAAAAATCATATAATACTCTACCTCCGTCTCCATATAAAACTCTAGCACCTTTTCTAAATTGTAATCGTTCTAATAACATCAGTGTATCGTCCTATCTTCTTCTTTTGGTATAGTATTTAAGTATTCTTTTTCTAGATCATCATCCACATAGATGCTGTCTAACTCACCTACAACCACTAAATGGTTCTGGGCTGCAGCTATCTCTGCTTTCTCATAAGATGAAGCTACGATGTTAGGACCTGCAAAGGTCGTACCGTAGGCTTCGATCTCAGTCAGAAATATCTTCATAGTCACCTTCTGTAATGTCAATCGCCTTTTTCTCTGGGAGAATAAATATACCACCACCGGTATTATGATTAACATCTATTCTATCTGTCTTACTAACCCCTACACGATCTAGTATAGTTTGTGCAGCTTGTAGCTTATAGTTGGCTTGTGGTATCGGCTTATCCGACTTCAAAACCTCTATAATCTTGAACGCTGCTGTAGGGGCTTCCCTTGCAAGTACGTTTTGGGCTAAATCTACTACTTCCTCTTTTAAACTTTTTAGTACTTGATAGTGATTGCCGGAGTAACCTGCAAGTTCGGCTGACTTTTTAAAGTCTCCTCCTGTATCTACGAGGTGACCCAAGAACGCTTCCTGCTTTTCAGTAAGATTCCTGTCTTTTGTTTCAGCTAAATAATTGGTTGCCATGTAGGTATTATAGAGGTATATTACAAATTTGTCAAGCCTTTGTAAAGTTTTTTACTTTATTTCGCAAATGACTTGACAAACTCGTAAAAAATGTGTACAATAGAATTGTAAGGTTCTCCCCAGTTATATATATAACATAACCCAACCTAACCCATCCTAGTCGTTCTAGACTTATTCAAAATAATATATCAAACATGCCGAAACCTTTGTAAAGTTAGGGGGCTGGTTAATATTCTAAATCTTCCTAAAATGTATATGTTTTATATATATGGGGGTAGGGGGCTAGGTGGCTCCTGCCTACCACTGTACAAACGTACAATACTGTATAAACGTACAGTATATCAGAAACATAAGCCCACTTTATAAAGTGTTATAAGCTTCACAAATTATTCACTGCACTTATAAAGCTTTATAAAGTTTTTATATGTTAGTGATCTGTAAAATTTTACAAGCTTTTAAAATTTATCTAGTTTATATCATTCACGCCCCTTATAAAGTCTTATAAATATAATATATTATAAGTCTACTTTATAAAGGTTTCACCATATCCATTCTAAGCTTCCCAATGCTTAACCAATACCACAGCATCTAAAAATCAAATAAACTTCATACAGGGCATTCTGAGAAGCCTATATATTTCACAATATTGTCACAGTCTTGTCACACGATTGTCACATTGATGCTGTATGGAAATCCATATATTCATAAACTTTATAAAGCTTTATAAGTTATTTATATAGTATGTCACATAATTGTCACAATAGTTCACATAAAGTTCACATAACTGTCACACAATTGTCACAATTGATCTGTAACTTAGATTCCATACCGAGTGCAATTAAGCAGATAGGTAAAACCAGAAAAGGTGCATTATGTCTTTTAATAAAGATAATTATGAAGCCTTTACTTGCTGGGAATCTGGAAGGCTACAATATCGCTATATTGATAGGCGTACAGGTGAGAGAGCTGAAGGGTTAACTCAAAACCAGCGTAATAAAGTAAAAAGAGCTTCATTTTATAATAGTGCTGATAAGGAAATTAAACTTACAGCAATTGGTAAAAGTGAAAAGGGGATTTCAAAAGAGTATTACAACTATTTTGATAGTCATAATATTTGCAGAAATCCAGCAACGATTTTAAAGCATTACAGAATAGCTTCATAATTCGTAAAACTTTCTACTAAATTTCTGAATTATGTTATTGATTGAGATTTAGTATTGACTTAGAATTACATTATATTGAGTTAGATAGCCCTTGTAGGCGAGTGACTCAGACTATAGGACAGTCATAGCTTAAAAGAGCCGAGCACATATAAGACTCGGGCAAAATAAAATACTGCTATGTCAAGGGAAAATTGAGAAACTCCAGCGTATAGAAAATTTAAAATAACCTGCAAGAAACTCACCCGATCTATATAGACATCATTGCGATTATATAGAAAATTTCCAGTTGCTAGTTGATGGATACAAATAACTAGCATTAGTTTTAAAAATAAAAAAGAGGTAATATGTATTCACAAATAATAAGAATTGATAAAGGTAATATTAAACTTTATATAACTCAATCTAAAGACGATCATAAAAATGTGGTTCGAGCTTTAAAAGAGGAAGGATTTAAACCAAGAACTGCTATAAAAAAATTATCAGATAAAATATTTGATACATGGTATTTATACAGTCAAGATACGTAAGAGGTAAATTATGGACAACGATAAAATATTAAACGACTTGTACGAGGAACTACTTATGCAAGGATATACACCTGCTGATGCTGAAGCTGAAGCATACAATCGCTTTTACGAGCAAGGAGAATGAGCCTATGAAACAAGGACATCTAATAAATAAAATCAATAGATTAATACCTATTGCAAACGCAACACCCAAAGAGGAATTTGATGGTGGCTCTGGTATCTGGATTCGAGGGAGTGAGTATTCATTTCAAGGCTCTCTAGACTATGAACGATTATTATACGAACACTACCTAGCCTATGAGCAAGGATGTTCGGAGGATGATTGTGTACATCCAGACCTATTAAAAATAATCGAGGATGCAGGATGGTTCTATGAGCCATACGATGCAGGAACCTTGATGCTGTATCCAAATTAATAAGGAGGAACTATGGGATATAAATTATTAAGCGTAAACTCTAATCCAAAAATTGATAAGAGTAATAAAGTATCAGAAAAATATTGGTCTTGCATTATGCACCTTAGACCAATCAGCACCAAGATATGTCCATATCAAGACATAGCCAAGTGCAAGGATGCTTGTTTAAATACTGCTGGACTTGGTGGAGTGTATCCAAGTATCCAAAAGGCTAGGCAAAAGAAAACCGATCTATTCTTAAACGATAGAGACGAATTTATGCAACAGCTAGTCAAGGATATCAATACATTCATCCGAGCTTGTCAGCGTAAGGACAAGCGACCAGCGATAAGATTAAATGGGACTAGTGATATACAATGGGAGTACATAGAGATTGATGGATATGAAAACATCTTTGCCATGTTCCCAGAGGTACAGTTTTATGACTATACCAAGATACCCACGAGGAAGATAGATCATATACCGAACTATCACTTGACATGGAGCTACAGTGAAGCCAATGACAAGTATGCCAAGATGTTTGACAAAGTACCGAACAACAAAGCAGTAGTGTTCAAGAATAAAGTACTACCGAGTATGTTCAAAGGACTAAAAGTTATTGATGGGGATACCCACGATATGAGATTTCTAGACGAACCAAATAGCGTGGTTGGTCTGAAAGCAAAGGGCAAAGCTAGGCAAGATACATCCGGCTTTGTAATTAATGTAATACAATTAGCGTAATAGCTAGGAGTGAATGATATGATAAATGTAAAAACATTTAGTGATAAGTATAACAGCAACAAGAAATTCCATCACGTGAATTTGTTGGGGTTGAAGTTTAGGATTGCTAACAACAAGCGATTATCAAGGGTTGATAACAGAGCTATCTACAAAACAAGTAGAGGTATTGTCTTTAACTTCTTGGAAAGCAGATACCTATGCTTGATAACAAAGAGATAACTATGAGTAAATATATTGTTGTAACGAAAAGTTTATGGACTGAAACTGATTTAGTGGAAGCTAATAGTAAAGCAGAAGCTTTTCAAAAAGTAATAGACGGTGATACATTAAACGGATATGGTGAAGGAGAAAGACCACAATTAATTAGCACCAAAAAATTAAGCAAGGAGGATGAGCTATGCATAGAAATAAACTAGATCAAATAGTAGATGATTACTATGAGGATGCTGAGATCATAGATACTAATCCAGAAACAACTGAAACATACAAAGAGGAGGAAGAGTATGGATATGAAACAAAAGAAAGTAGCTTACGCTTTATTCGTAGGTGGTAATTTGGTATTTGACTATGCTAAAGATGGTAAAGTGACACAGCGTAGATTACAAACTGTCACCGATATCAAATTCAATGACGAGGATGAGATATTGGTGGGTGGTTGGATTTATAACAACGATGATGTCAACGACTATCAATACAGACAATTCTTTTTAGAAAAAATGTCTAGTGTAGATGTATTAAAAAGAATAGATGTTGCAGAAATGACACAATAAAATAAGAGGAGGAAAAGAATATGCAGAACGACATAACAAATATAAGATATGTTGAAATGACATACGATCACACGATAACCTTTGATATAGATGAGATAGCTAACGCTAACAACTTTCTGACGAGAGATATTGAAGAGGTAGAATGTGGTAAGTGGGCAAAACTAAAGATCACTTTGAAAGATGGTAGGGTTATAGAAGAGGATGGATGTTTTTATAACTCTACACCAGAGTTAAAGTGGGCAGATAGAGAAGCTTTTTATGATGGAAGTTATAATGAACTTATTTAATTGTTACACAACTGTCACAATGATGTCACACAAATGACACATTGATATGATAGGATATGTTTTGTAGTTAGGAAGTGAGCCTTATAAAATCCTTTGGAGTCCATTATAAATCCTAGATTAAATTCGGGGACATGGAAAACATCAAGGTTAGGATAAAAGTAAATGAGAACTATACCACCATGCACTAACTACAAATTGTCCGAGGAACTATCTGCGAGTTTCACAATGATTGTTGCAACAGTCGTGGAACTAAAGAGGAGAAGGACAAACACTCACCAGACCCTAGAGTGTGAGTATAAAGCTAGGATAGGGGTAGGTTGGTAGTCCTACACAAAAAACTACCACCTAATTTTAAAAGAGGAGTAAATAATATGATGACATTAGAAGATATATATGATATGATAAGAGACAACGAGAAACAGATGGAAAAGATATTAAAATTATTAGAGGAGGATAAAGATGAGTAAAGTATTTAGAGAATGGTTTGATACTGTTGACAAGAACAGTCAAGAGTGGTTAGACTTTGTTAAACAACAAGAGCAAGATGATGAAATGTCTGCTCAAATATTGGAGGATATGGAGAATGGAGATTAAATTACAAATGGGTGCCAAGACTTTTGCGTGTTTGGTATTTGAAAATATCTTTAGGTCTGGTCGGAATACAATGGACTATGCCTATGGTGTTAATGTTAATAGTATAAAAATGTATACAGACTTTACATCTGATATAGTTTTAGAACCTTATGAAGCTGAGAAACTACATAGAAAGTTAGAAGACTTAGTACCTAGAGTGACTGTAGGTTTGAGAACTCAATTGAAAAAACAAATGAAAGAAATTACATTACAGTTAGGAGAAGCTATATGAAAAGAATAGAAAAAGGTACATGGCATTCCAGAGTTGAGGAAATTTTAGCCAGAGACTTTGGAAATTTGTACAGTAAATTAACAAGTCAAACACAACAAATGTTGCTAGATGATGCACATGTTTATGTCATAAATCGTAGAGACTTAGATTCTCTATCAGAAGTGGACATAATTATGCTTGTAGAAGAGCATGTGGCTTCGTGTATTGCACGATCTTTTAGGTACTAAGGGTATGCCCTACCTTTTAACTAACCCTATGCTTAGAGAGGAGTACAAATGCTTATTATTTTTTTAAGTTTGTTAATATTTTTGTACTTTTTTGATGGTTAATTTAACACAATTGTCACACAGTTTGACTTTTAATTTTATTTGTGATATAATCTTATACATATTATAACATTAATGAAAATAATAATTAATTATATTAATAATTTATATTAAAATTTATAAAACTTTATAAAACTTTATAAGAGGAGGATAGTAATGATAGAATATAAAAATAAAAAAGTAACACCAAAGGTTTATGCTAAACACCAAGTGTCTGATTACTTGATGAAGCTGTTTGATAATCCAGAGGTTCATATGGATAAGGACTTTGCAAACTGTACACAGCGTGAACAAGCTGAGATAATGAATCAGGTTAGTTTGTTTGAAGATAGGATTCATAAGTTGTTGGGTGTTAAATTTAAGGAGATAAAAAGTGCGAGTAATTTTAGTAAATCCATTTGACGAGACAGTCAAAGAAGTCGTATATGGTGGGGACTATAAAGAAATCTATGATCTAATAGAATGTAGTACCTTTGATGTAGTAAGTCTATCTGATGCAGATGATTTGTATGTAGATGATGAAGGACTATTGGTTGAAGGTAATCAAAGATACTTTAGTTGGTCGGGTAGAAACTTTGCAGGTAAAGGATTGATTATGGGTCACGATGATGAAGGCGAAACAACTGCAACAACATATGACTTACAAGAAGTTGTTGACAGGATAGAGTTTTTACCAGAAGGACACAGAGAAGAACCATACATGGGGTTTATAGAATGGAAATAATATTAGTAGTCGTAGCAGGTGTGCTACTTGTTGCAATGACAGGGTTGTATATGTACTTGGTTGACAAGAATAAAATAGAACCTTATGTACCACCACAAGAACATCGTGGAAACTTTTGGGATGCAGAGACTAAGAAGTTTTATAAATGGGATGAGTTAATGGAACTTAAAAAAGAGAGGGAGCAAAATGACTGAGTATAATGAAGCTGTTGAACAACAGAGACAGATACTTGAATTAGAAAAACAAGCTAAACGAGTTGTAGGTATTGACACTAGGTACAAAGATGGGTTATGGTATAAACAAATAACAGACTATGCAGATGGTCGAAGAGTTACAGAGTACAGAGATCAACGCAGAGCAACAGTAGAGGAGAATAGATATGGCAAAGACATGGACTAAGAGTACACATACACCTGCAACAACAGGCAGAGGTAAGAAGACAAGTCAAGGTAGAGGTAACGTTGGCACCTCTACTATGAACAAAAGTAAGAAAGCCAACTTAAAAAAATATAGAGGGCAAGGTAAATGAAAACTAAAATATTAAAAAATAAAGTAACTATTGAATTGACTACAAACGAGTATGATGATATGTTCAAATACATTAACAAACTTCGCAGCATGTTATCTACTTTGCATGAGACAAATGATTTATGGTTGTCTGATGTTCACAATTTAGATAGTTTACAATATGATTTGGTTAAACTATTAGATGCTAAATGGGATGCTGGTAGTTATAGATATGTTAAACGAGGTCAAGGTTAATGAACATATTTTATTTTAACGAATGTCCGGTTGAATCAGCACTAGCACAACCAGATAAAATGCTAGTCAAGATGCCACTTGAAACAGCACAGATGTTATGCACAGCACATAGAGAACTTGATGGTGATGAGTGGGCAGACAAGCAAGGACTTTACAAAGCTGCATACAAGAATCACCCCTGTACTATCTGGGCAAGAGAATCTAGTGCTAACTATCAATGGTTGTATCGGCACTTTGTAGCCTTGTCTATTGAGTACAGTCACAGATATGGTAGATCGCATTTAAGTTTTGATAAACTATCAACACCTCTTATGCAACTACCACTTAATATAAACATTGGTGATATGACACCATTAGCACAGGCTATGCCGGAGGAGTATAAACACAAAGACCCAATCGTTGCGTATCGTAGATATGTAATAAATGAAAAACACTATGCCAAGTGGGAACAGAACAGAGCTAAACCTACATGGTGGACTACACAGGAGGTAGCATAAAATGAAATTTAAAATAATATTTGGAGCAGTAATGATAGCAATGATGGTTGCTATGGTTGGCTCAGTCAACATCACAGTGGATAACATATCTGAAAACAAAGCAGGACTTACAAGGTTAAACAAATCTTTCCTGTCTCTCAGCGAAGAGTTCGAAAGCGTAAATAGAAATGCAGACTTGATACAGTCTACCAGAGAAAGCTATCGTAATTCTTTGGTTGAGTTATCCAATAGATTAGATAACATGGAAGAAACTAACGCAGAAATTTATCGTATCTTAAATGATCTAGATGAACGCTTAAATACACAGTCAGTAATTGAGCCAGAGATTGTAGAGCCAGAACCTACAGAAGAGTTAGGTGTTAATGCCGGACTAGGTGTTCTTACAGGTACACAAGTATTAGGACAGCCAGAGATAATACCAGAGCCAGAGCCAGAGCCAGAACCTGTTGTATGTCCAAAGGTTAAGTCAGCTAAACCATATGGTGATTACATTGAAAACATTATAATTAAAAGAACATTAAAGTTTACAGTGATCTATGATTTATTTAATGGCAATGTAGTTAATGTTCAATACGATGGTAAGATACCTAACAAAGTTAAACAAGCTACACTTAATTATGTAATGGATTTAGAGTTTGATAATCCTATAACTATTACAGGCTGTACATTACCATTCACAATTAACATTTAGGGGTTGCTTTTTATAATAACTTGTGTTATAATACACGCTTATTAAGATGAACTACTTAGCAGAAAGAGATCAATACAATACAGAGATACTTACTCGTGAGGAGTATAGGAAGTTTGGATTGTATATGACGGAACACTATCCAAATGTAGGGCATGGGGTGGAGAAGTTAGACGATACCTTTAAGGTAAGACTTAACGATACTCCCTTAACA
>Ga0208428_1001191_pt1 | contig 11118 bp, 10 predicted proteins | sample DEB08_DNA_11_FD_184535 | JGI IMG/M metagenome (GOLD analysis project Ga0208428, IMG submission 184535) | Aqueous microbial communities from the Delaware River and Bay under freshwater to marine salinity gradient to study organic matter... | ecosystem: Environmental > Aquatic > Marine > Coastal ... | reverse complement strand
GTTTCCCTGTGAAGTCTCCGACTAAGGCAGTGGTTACTGAAGATATGACAGCCATTGAACAACTTGATACTTGGCTGATGTATCAACGACATTGGTGTGAGCATAAACCCTCAGTGACAATCAATGTGCGTAAGGATGAGTGGTTTGAGGTAGGTGCTTTTGTGTACAAGCACTTTGATGAGATGTCAGGAGTATCCTTCTTACCTTATAACGAACACACTTATCAACAAGCACCTTATCAAGAAGTAGATGAGGCTAAATATAAAGACTTGCTTTCTGCTATGCCATCTGCTATTGCTTGGAGTGAGTTGGCTAACTACGAGAAGGAAGATAACACAGTCTCAATGCAGACAATGGCCTGTACAGGTGATGTTTGTGAAATGGTAGACATAACATAAGGAGATAGATATGTTTGAAGTAATGACGTTCTTAGCAGGTGCTGTAATTGTAGCAGACCTTGTTATTCCAGTGGCATTAGAAACAATTTCAGGGTTGTTCTAATGTATGTTCTAGTGCTCATAATGTTCTTTGAAGATAGGTATAAGATCCAAGGTCATCATACGTTCTTTCCAAGTCAAGTTGCTTGTCATGAGTTTGCAGCCCCACTTAAAAAAAGACTTATGGACACTAGACCTTCACCCAATTCTGATGTAAAATACTATTGTTTTGAAATCCCTAAAGAGGTTTAAATGAAATACGATCCAGTAAACAGCCCAGCACATTACAAGTTGAGTGGTGGTATAGAGTGTATTGATTATATCAAACAGGTACTAACCCCTGAGCAGTTCATAGGTTACTGCCACGGTAATATGATCAAGTACCAACACAGGTATATGTACAAGGGTAACCCTGTTCAGGATATGGAGAAAGCAGAATGGTATTTAAACAAGATGCTAGAGGCAATGGAGGAAAAACACAAATGAGACCATACGAAGAAGGCATAAAGGACTTTAGGGAAGGCAACTTAGGTAATCCCCATAGACCTAATACGAAGCAGAACAGGGAGTGGGAGATGGGCTTTAACAAAGCTTACTTCCGTAACCTTGAAAGGGTTAAGTTGAATGAACAAAAACAAAAAGAGTCTTGAAGAAGAGGCCAAAAGTTACAGGCAGAAAAAGATAAAGCCACCGCTGAAAAACAAAGCACTTACTTCTCGTAGGTACTTAGCTGGTCAAGCGATGGCTGCGTTGTTATCAAGATCTCCAGGGCATGTTCACAGAGGAGATATAAAGCGTGAGTCATATGATTGGGCAGACTTCATGTTAGAGGATGATGAGGAATAACAAAAGGGGGCTTCAAGTGGCCCCCTTAAGTTTATTCTAGATTAAGATCTCCGTAGAATATGTCGTCATAGCTGTCTACAAGACTTTTTATTTTAAGTAGTTGTTGTAGTCCACCGTCTTGTTTTAGTAAGTCTTCGGGACTACCTTGAATATCTAAGAACTCCATAACTTTTTTAGTTTTCTTTTTGTTTTTGCTAAGCAGTCTTACTATATTAATACTACGAGGCATACCTTGCTCTACCACAGACATAACATCTTTCTTCACATCTGTTGCAATACTATCAAGAATCTTTTCTTTATCCTCTAAATCAAGCTTAAAGTAATTTGGATTTTTCTTAAGGTATTCAATTGCTGTTGCCTCAAAGAATGGGGCAGCTAGGTTATCCATTTTATTTTTTATCTCAGGTGGACCATCAAAACGAATTGCCTTCCAGTAAGGTCTACCTGCAGAGTTCATCATCTTCTCAATTAAGTTAGGGGTTTTTAATCCTCTAACACCTAGTATCTGCTTACCTGTATCAGGTGTAAAATCTGTACCTCTTGTGGGTGTAGCTCTCGTAGGTAGGTCTTTAGATGTACCTGTTATATTATTTATATAACGAAGCATTTGATTTTGAGTTTCTCCACCCTGACGAAGATCAGGATTCATCTTACCATCAGATACCATTCCCCATACTTGATTGACAGGATCGAGAGGTCTTGTTACACCTTGAATAAACCTAGCTGGAACTGCACCTAACATATCTACAAAGGGTTGATAGTTACCTTCGTTTACAATCTGTTCCCCTGCATATGTAATAGCCTGACCAACTTCATCAAGATCTCTTACAGCTTGACCTCCTATTTGAATACCAAGTTCTTTAATAAGATCTGCAGGAACCTGACTAGGATCAAAGTCAGTAATATTATTACTGTCACCTAGACCGTGTGCACCTATCTGCGACATTAGCCTCATAGTTGATGCTGGCCAATCATACTGTCTATTTTGAATAGACCCATCATCTTGCATATCTTGATTGTGAGCAAGGTTATTTTCAATACGGTCTCTTGCACCACCTTTAACACCAATACCTATACCAATAAGTGCCCAACCTGCTGCCATCTTACCTAGTGATTCAGCACCTTCACGGGTAGCAAAGTCTAACTCTTGACCAGTAACTTTTTTAACAGCAAATCTCATAGCGTTTATACCAGTAAGATCAGCCATAGTTGCTACTGTAGTATTTAAAAAGCTACCAAAGGGTACAATATAGCCAAGGATACTTCTGTTAGTCAGTGTTTCTACACCTTTAGCCCATGTCCTAGCAGACATCATAGCTTCTTTTCCAGGGAGTGATGACCAGTTTACAGAAGCAGTTTCACGCATAGTTCTAAAGACTGCTTTATCTAACACCTCCTCTTTAAACTTGTCTGAGGCCATTTCAAGAGCAGCATCGGAACGAGCAAAGAATTTTTCTGGCGTTTCACCGTAGGCTCTCATGATAGCTTGATTTACGTTAGTGCCAAAAGCCCAACGCTTAGTTAAACTATCTTGTAATCTAACACCAGTTAGTGCTTGTGCACCTTTAGTAACTTCATTGGCACCCTTCCAAGCAAGCTTCTCAACATCTTCAGCACCTGCAAAGAAGTTGTCGTATTTAATTTTATCCAGATTAAAATCTTTTATACCATCTCTAACACCGCCATCACCAGCAATATCTCTGAAGAGTCTTTCAGCTACTTCTGGTTTTAATGCAAGTATCTTATCAGCATATTCCATAGGAATATCTGGAGAGAATACATCAGCACCTTTTCTAAGTGCGCCTATTACAGAACCATAAGCTCTGTTGTAATATTTTTCAGCTGCATCTAAGTCACCAACTACCCTATAGCCAGCACCTTGAACTAAGTTTATGGCACCTGTAGCAAAGTCGGCAGCAGTATTAAGACTGACAAGCTGAGTAAAACCTTTAAGATTAGCACCCGTGGTTGCAAAGTGTGAAGTCAACAGGCGCTTATACAAAGACAGAGTAAATTGATGACGTGCTGGTAAGTCTTCTGCTTTCTTTGTTTTACCACCTAATATTGCTACAGCATCATCAGCCTTAACGTTAGCTCTTTCCAAACGACTGAGCTGTGAAGGTGTCCAAAGAATACTACCAGCTGTGCTAGTTCTTTTTTGAAAGGTATCAGCTAAGGCATCGGCACTGTATTGAAGTCCTAACTTTTCTCCTGTAGATTTTTCAAAAGACTTCATAGCACTTGCAACGGTATCATCGGGAAGAAGTCTTATGGCCTCGCCAAATACACCTGTTACAGTGTTGTCTTCCATCATAGCTTCATGAATAACCCAACCAGAATCTTTAAGTGCTTGGTAGTAGCCATTATTACTTTCATCACCAAACCAGAACCTTTTAAAAAAGCTATCTAATAACTCTGGATTAATAACTTCTTCACCACGCATCTCAATACCTAGTTCAGCCTGAACTTTAAGCTCTTCCCAGTTTAAAAATTCTTTGGGGTCAGAAGTCTTAGCATCAAAGTTGTCGTTGGTTTTAGATATTAATTTCTTTTTGTCTACTCTCTTAGCTAGTTTTCTTTTAGCTTCTTCTGGGGTGAGCTTTAACAGATCAGCATCAAACTCTTTGTAAGCAAGCCATTGTGGAGCTAAATTACTTTTACGGAGTTCTTTTGCGGAAGCACCTAACCCTACCAGAGTTGGAATAACAATCAAAGAACCTGCTGCAGTTAGTGCTGTTTGTGCCTTAGAGTAATCCTGCTGTACACCAACATCAATAAGTTGAGACTGATAGGCTACATCTACACCAGCCCCAATGAGGGCATCAGCAGTAGCATAAGGTAGTGACTTAGCTACAGCCTGACCAATAGCTTTTGTAGCACTAGCTTTAGCCACACCTTTTTTAGCTTGGTCTTTTGCTGCATTTATCATTAATGCACGAGCAGCTGCACTTGATGCCTTAGTTGCACCAAAACCAATTATTTTACCTAAACCTAGCGACAGAATAGTGGATGGGTCATAGACAGCAGCCTTACCATAATCAAGCATGGCATCTCCCATCTCACCCCAAGAACCTTCACCAGTAAATGCATTATCCATCTGATCAAACAGCATGTAGCCAGCACCAAGTTTAGCCTTGATGTTATCATCTGAACCTAGACCATAGGTTAATTCATTTGCAGTAGTTACTGTTTGACCGCCAGAAAAAGATCGTTGATAGTTTTGCCAAGTCTCAAAGACATCTTCATTAGACATTTCACGGTAGTCTTGAGAGGATAGCCCACCAATAGTGCCACCAGCCAGTCCAGTAAGTCCACGTCTTGCTTTAGTTAAAACCCCACCTGGAGTAAATCTACTTTCAAGACTGGAACGTACAACCTCCATAAGACGATCATCATTTACGATGTCTTCTTTAATTAGCTTACGTCCATACTCTTTAAACACGCCTTCAAGATCCACATAAGAAGAGTTATCTGGACCCTGAGGTATGGTTGTTGTTTGAGTTTGTAGAGTTTCACCGAGGCTTAATGTACTTGGTGTACCAGTAACCTCTTTAATACTTAGTGTAGAACTAGGTAAAACATCTTGAGTAGGCTCATCGCCTAGTACTTCACTAATACTTAGATTTCCCATAGCTACCTACTTAGTTATCGTTATTTCATCTATTACATTTCCGTTAGGGTCTGTAACCTGCACCTTGTCACCTTCTTTAAATACGCCAGCTCTTATTAAACTCCTTAACACTGAGTTGTTTGGACTTTGAGGAACTTGTGTAGGTGTTTGAGAGGCATTAAATAGTGCAGGATTTAATGGTGCATCTTCAAATGTTTTATAACTATCTAGTAATTGATCTGTATAGGTACTTCCATAAAGAGCTACCAAGGGTGCATAGGAAGGAACTTTCTTGTTGGCAGCTGATTGAGCTTGTTCTATTTGAGTTTTACGGTTACTTAACCAAGCTCGTTCAATAGCAAGATCTGATCCTGCAGGTATCTCTAAATCTGAAAACTCGCCAAGTCTAATATTAACTGCGTTTAATTCTTCTTGTGCACGAGTCTCATTAAATGCTATAGCTCTACGTTCAAACTTATCTAAATCTTCAAGGTCAGGTGTTTCTACAAATGCAGGTTCTTGAAATAAGACCTGCCCTGGAACTTGAGTACCAGCATCAAGAGCCATCTTTAGCATAGAGTCCATCTCTCTCCCGATATAAGTTTCAATCTCAGTGTAGTCTATAGGTTGATTTCTTGGTTGAGTAATTACAGCTTTTTCTATTATTTGATTTACTACTGTATCAGGCAAAGTAAGATTCTGTTCTTCGTATTTAAGCCTCTGATCATCAAGAAGCTTAAGTAAATTTGGTGCTGCGGCTTTATCACCAGAAGCTAATATTGGAGCTAAGACATCATCTCCCAGACCGTAATTTTGTTGAAGGGATTTTGTGGCGGCACTTAAAGATACAGCATCGGGGCTTGCTTTACCTGACTTAGTTCCCATACCAGCAAAGCTACCTACCCCATACTTAGACATAAGTTCAAAACTTAAAGCTTCTCTTTTATCTTGTCGAGCTTGCTCTAGGGCTTTCTGTTGGTCTAGATAATTGACATAATCTAAAACACCTTGTGCACGTAGTTTAAATGCCATTGTTATACCCTCGCCATTAGACCTTGAGGTGCAGTAGGTTGTTCTTCCTCTACCTCCATTGGTTCTTCTTCTGTTGTTTCTTCTTCTGGTGCCATTGATAACATAGTCATTGACATTACAGGAGTTGCCTCTGTTTCTTCACCTTCTTGTTCACGAAGTTTACGAAGCATCTTCTTAGCTCTCATGGTATCACGTTCGTATGACATGGCTTTATCACGTTCAGGATCTTCAAACCCTTCGTTAAACTCTATGTCAGCTCTAATTGCAGCAGCTTTAATATGTTCATGTATAACTGGACCAATGATAAGACTTATGTCAATGCTGTGGATACCCTCCATGACAGCACTACGAAGTATACCTTCTACTAACGACACTAAGTCTAAGCCCATCTCAAGAAAGAACAAAGCGTCTTCCATTGCATCTGGATTAGATAAGTTGTCGATGTGCATATCTAATGCTTCAATAGGATCTACTATCTCTGGCGGTCTTTCAAAAGGCATAGCCTTTGGCTCAGTTGTAAGTGATTGGCCTGGGATCGGCCCATTAAATATTAAACTCATTAGTTACCCTCATTAAAGATTTGATACTCTAGCTCACGTCTTTTAACTAAACCAGGAAGTTTTTTCTTTCCAGCATACACATACTCAGTAAGCATGTCGCCTATCTCTGAGATACCTCTGTTACCTTCATCTGCTAACTTCATCAGATTTCCCTGACCAGTGTTATAGGTAAAACTAATTAGTGCTTTAGTTTGACCCTCAGTAAAAGGTTCATCGTATTTTTCTTCTAGTCGTTTTACCGCCTTACGTGCAACCTCTACTTGTTGATTTAATCTCTTACGTGCCTCTTCTTCAGTTATAACTTCATCTTTACTTTTAGCTTTTGTTCCATACCCATTTGTGTATTGCTTTTCGTCCCAATACGGTGTAGCCCTGAATTGTTCTTGTTCAGCTATAAAGTCAACAATATCGGTACCTCCAGAGGTTTTAGCCATAAGCCCTGTGGATGGTTTTTCAACAGGTGTTTCTACATCTTTATTCATACTCGCCAAGTACTTTTGAATATCTTCTTCAGCAGCTTTAACATCGTCATTAGCAGACTTAAACTTTTGGTTTAGGATTTGATCTAACATCTCCTCACGATTTTCTCCAATACCCTTGAGTTTATCTTGAGTCTTTTTTGTAACAAGACCCCTAGATTCACTCATAAGTTTAGCTGCTTTGTAGTTTTCTACACCACCTTGTTGAGCTGCTTCCAATCTATTTTGATATTGTTTTGCGTATGACATTTATTGTTCCTTTAAAATAAACCACCAAAGATACCTTTACCTTCACTTCCAAATAGGAACCTAAATAAAAGTTGAGACTTAGCTACATCTTCTTGATAGCCTAAAGATTCTTTTAACTCCTCTAAAGTTTTATCAGCCATTAAGATGCTCAAACCCCTGTCTTTAGCAGACTCAGTAGAAGTAAAGTTGTAACTCATTAGGTCTCGTTCACGTTGCCACACAGCGTCAATATTCTTTGAGGTCATACCATTAATAGCTGCAGCAAAAGCACCTGTACTATCGTTAGCAGCAGCAGTGTTTAGCGTAGCAATGTTTTGTCTCCACTGAGCATTAGCTTGTGCTACGACTAGACCGTTAGTAGCGTTGAAGGTATCTCGTTGTTGTTGCAAGTTAGCATTAAACTCACGAATAGCATTGACAGAGTTTACATTAAACTGATTCACTGCGTTAGTCTGTGCTGCATTAAACTGTGAAGTCTGACTAGACAATGAAGCAAAGAATTGTTTGGTTTGATTTTCACTTGAAGCATTAAACTGCATTGCAGCATTCTCAGCAGCTTGATCAGTAAACAAAGCTTGAATGTTTTGTTGTGACCTAAACAGTGCAGTCTGTTGTTCTCTATCAAGGTTAGCCATATCCATCGCTAAGAAGTTCTGAGCATTTTGCACTGCAGCTTGTTGACGATTATTAAGATTAGCCATGTCCATATTAGCAATAGCTGCAGCTTCTGCCATTACACCAGCTTGACGATTAGACAGATTAGCTAGGTTCATAGTGTTAGCAGCACGAGAGTTCTCTAAAGCTACCTGCTGCTCTGCTGTAAAGTTCATATTAGCTATGTCAGCAATACGAGAGGAGTTCTGTACTCTAGCTTGGAATGCTTGGTCAAACTCTTGTCCCATAAACTGAGCACGTTGTTGTGCGCCTAGCATAGCACGTTGTTGACGGTTTGACAAGTTCTGAGCTTCAAAAGATGCAATTGTTTGTGCATCTGCTTGAGCAATAGGTAGAGCTGATTCCATAGCTGCTTGTACGGCAGCTTGACCAGCAAGGCTACTAGCACCTAAACCACGAGCAGCCATAGCGCCCAAAGCATTGCGCATTGCACCAGCTGCCCATGCAGGTGTATCACCACCTTCAAACTGTTGCATAAGACCTTCTAATTGGCCCTGTACAGTGGCTTGTTTACTTGGGGTAGCCTGAGCAGCCTGAATCTGTTCAGTAAACTTAGCAGCCTTCTGAGCGTCTGCTACACCACTAATAAGTTCACCTTCCTGTATTTCCCTTGTTACAGGGTTGGTCATCATTGTCGCAGTACCTTGAGCAGCATCAATGTTTAAACTAGATACACCTTGTTCTGCAGAAATCTTAGCTTCATCTCTAACTTCACCAGTTATTGTAGGAGTAGCTGCAGTTTGATCTGCCACTTGTTTAGAGGTAGTAGCTGCACCATAAGTTGCTGAAGGTGCATAGGTAGGTGTAGTAGCTGTTTCTACTCCAGATACCTGAGCTGCATCTACTGTTGGTGCATAAGTTCCTACTTGACCTGTGCCCGCTGCTATGTCTTGATCAGCTGTAGGTGTAATATAAGAAACAGGAGCTTGCATTGGCTGCATAGTTTGACTGACAGCATCACCAAACATAGGAACTACATCTTTGTAGTAACCAAAGCTATCATCATCACCAGAAGTCGAAGCTCCACCAGTAGTGTCACCACCTTCTTGTAAGCCACGAACCATACCACCACGAGCCATAGCTTGTTGGTACATACCCATACGTGCAGCAGCACCAGGATTTGCTTTAGCAAAATCATTAAGTCCAGCTGCAGTCTTTGGTCCTTGATAACCTAAGAACTTAGTAGCTAGTTGGTACTGTGCATTAAGGTTTACGTCACCACCTTGGGCATAACCTACCATGCCACCTTGAGCCATTCTAGTATATCCTGGGGGTACATATGTCATAGGTTTTCCATCTTGTTCTGTTACTGGTATTTGTTGTCCACGTTGATTCCTATACATAACTGTCTGAGTACCTCCAACAGATCCAGTAGAAGATGGTAGTTGTATAGTTTGTTGTACAGGACCAGCGACATACTGACTACCAAAATCTGTGGTAGCTGGTGCTACTTGTGCAGCTTGAGTTACAGTAGGTGCTGAAGGGCTGTAAGGAGCAGGGGTGTATGTAGGACTCTGCTGTTGAAGAGGTGTATAAACTGCCTGACTTGGAGTATAGGTTGTACCTTGAGGTGTAGTAGTTGCAGGTGCTGCAGGAGCTATAGTTGTTTGAGGTTCAGCTACAGGTTCAGCTACAGGTTCAGCTACAGGTTCAGCTACAGGTTCAGCTACAGGTTCAGCTACAGGTTCAGCTACAGGTTCAGCTACAGGTTCAGCTACAGGTTCAGCTACAGGTTCAGCTACAGGTTCTGGTTCTTGAAATGTGTCAAAACGTTCTGGATTACTTGAAATCCAATTTTCTATATCTGACATAGTAGAGCTTGAGTATATAGCACTTTTTGGTACTGATTCAGGATTAGGAGCAGTACCAATACTACCATCACGCATAACGTAATATCTCTCTTTTGATTGAGTATCCTCTAAGTTATCTTTAAGTTCTGGTTCAATTATTGTTTCAGGTTGCATACCAATATTTTGTTGGTGAAAAGAACCTAAAGTACTAGCTACTTTTTCATTAGTCTCTAGCCCTTGATTATGCCTTAGTGCAGTAATAGTATCTTGAATTGTAATACTACCATCATTATTAAAATCATAGAGGTCTAATTCATCTGCAGATATTTTTTCTAAACCAACAATGTCGTTTTGTATTTTTTTAATCATAGCTTCAGACGAAAGCTGTGGACTGTTTTCTACAAAGTTACTAAACGCACTTGTTATTTTAGTATTTATTTCTTCTGGATTTGATAAACCTTGAAAATTTCTAAGAGCATTTACTGTGTCAGCTGTATTAACTTGACCGTCACCATTTATATCATATATAGATAATTGATCTTGAGGTATTTCCTGTAACCCAACTATGTGTTCCTGCAGTTTTGTAATAAAAGCTTCTTTAACTGCAGGATCTGCTGAAGGTGGTACTTTTGTTACAACACCATTTTCTACAGTATAACCACGTTGCTGTAGTATCTCTGTATTCTGAGCAGTATTCTGATCTCCTATGGGAGTACCTAAAGGTATATCTAAATTATTAACTAAGTAAGTTTCAGAACCTGCTGCACTTACTGCAGGAGTTCCTAAATCTTGTACGGTTAAACCTTCGAATCCACCAAAATTATTCTGAATCCTAGAAAATTCTTCTTTTGCTTTAAGACCTGCTAAAAAATCAGTAGGGGCAGACACTGATATAGTATTACCATTAGGTAACGTATAAGTGTAGCTATTTAATTTAGTACTAAATTGTTCTGCCATTTATTTATCCATTCACTACTTCGTTAAGACCCCAGATCATTGCACCTGTACCACCTAAAAATAATAACACACCTATTGTTAAAGATATACCCCAGAACAATCTGTCTCTTGCTTTAGCTTGTGCCTCTAGTGCTTCTTTTTGTCTGACCCTAGCAGCAGCTTGTTCTTTTACTACCAAGTCCCACATGCCCGGTGGTCCATATAGTCTGCACACTTCACGTAATTCGTTCTGTGCTTCTTTGTGTTTCATCTTGGCTTGTGCAATTGCAAAGCCTTCTTCTTCAGATGAGGTAAGTCTACCTAGTGGGCCTTTGTGCCTACCTTGTTCAGCTAAACTAATGTCAGCTTCTAACTTAGCTAACTTACCAAAGTGAGGCAGTAAGTCTGCTACATCACCACCAGCTTTAACTGCAGAGCTAACTGCACCAGCTATCTTAGTAACTGCACCTGCTAAAGCTAATACTTCTATCATTATGGCAAACC
>Ga0208428_1001190_pt1 | contig 11120 bp, 32 predicted proteins | sample DEB08_DNA_11_FD_184535 | JGI IMG/M metagenome (GOLD analysis project Ga0208428, IMG submission 184535) | Aqueous microbial communities from the Delaware River and Bay under freshwater to marine salinity gradient to study organic matter... | ecosystem: Environmental > Aquatic > Marine > Coastal ... | reverse complement strand
AATCCCGACGAATTCTTATTAGACTTGAAGAAGAGGCATTAGGTAAATGAAACTACTTACACTTGAAGACTATCAAAAAGCAGGAGAAACATTCTGGCCAAAGTATTGGTATGTTGCCAAAGAACTGGGTGAAGATGCTAAACCAGAAGACATTCTTAAAGTCATGGAAGCAGTTGGTGGTGTTGCACTCAAATTGAGACTGGAAGATGATGATGCATCACCTTTCGGATTTAATAAGAAAGAGGTAAGTCCTGATGAGTGTTGAGCACCCTGAAATTGCCGAAGTAGAATGGATTGATGATGCATTCTATGTTGAAAAGAGTTTTGTTTTGTGGAAGAGTGTTCGTAAGGATACAGGAAAAGATTTTTTATTTGCTCTCACCAAAGAGGCAGTAATTGATATGACACGATGGCATCTTAAGTGTGAGCAAGAGGAAACTTTACATCTATATACTCGTGTTGTAAATAGTGGTATTGTTGGAGGAAAATTGTAATGTATGAAGAACTAAATTGTTTCGAAGAAGCACTCAAACATTTTGGCACGAGAGTTGAGATTATCACTGCAATGGAAATATCTAAAAAAATTTCTGCCGAAGATGCATACAAGATGATCAAAGAAGAACTCAAAGCAGTTAAAAAATGTCGTAAACAATTTAAAAAAGATGACTGTTGATAGTTTAAAAATTCATGAGAATGAAGACGGATCTTTTAGTATGGAATGGGACAAAGAAGATCCTAAGTGGAACTGGTTAAATGGGTTGACAAGTAAAGAAATCCAAGTTATTATAGAACAAGCAATCAAGGATTACACCAATGAGCTCTGACCCTCGCAGTTCTGACTTTGTGTATAAAGATTATTCTCTTGAACAACTTGATAATTGGATTTCTGATGCTCTGAATAATGAATTACTCACGGCACAAGAAATTTATGATGCCATCATTAAATCTGTAAAAGATAGTGTAAAATATCATAAAAAAGAACTTGACAGAAGCAAACAACTCCTTTGTCTAATGAGTGAGAATAAGTCTTCTATTTGTGAAGCAACAAATGATGATTGGATTGATTTTTGGGAAGAAGTTTCTTATCCAAAAGAATACGATAATCTTCAATATACTGAAGAAGAAATGAATTCAATGTGTGATGCTGCTGCAGATAAAGAAGAACGTGATCTATGTCGTGAATATAATCTAAGAGAGGCAGAGTATTATAATAAACGTGCCTTGATTGATGCTGAGCACAAAAAACAAAATGAAAAACTTGAAGAAATCCGCAAATCGGGTGGATTTGAGTGGACACCGGGAAGTTAATCATGGCACTATCACAATCAGTAGAAGAATCTCTCAAAGATGCAGAACAATCACTTCGAAATGCACTTGCATTTGCGGCAAGACAAGAAAGACCAGTAGTTTGTAGTGTTATTGCGGATATGATTAATAAAATCGAATCTATCATTCATACAGATTCAATTCTTGATAAACTTGAGAATCGAAGTGATGGGGAGAGTGGTATATTTGGTTCATGGTTTGATAAAGATTAAGTTTCGCAAAGCAATCCCAAAGAAAACATTAAAATCATAGATAAAAGTAAATCATCCTGCTATGATTGAAACGTTGCCAAGGAGACCATGACTCTGCCATCCAAAAATCCAAAACTGACTCAAAATGAGATTGAAAGCATCAATATTGCGGTAAATGATGTTGGCATTAGAGCAATTCATCCAGAAAAAATGGAAGCTTTTGCCGAATATCTTGTTTCTAAAGTAAAGGAACAAAATAAATAATAACAAAAACAAAAATGGATAGCATCGAACAGCATATTGAAAAAGACAAACAAATCCTTGAAGATCCTACAATTTCACCACAACAACGTCGTCACATTGAGTCAGAACTTCATGATTTAGAAGAATATCATGAACATAATCCCGATGATCATCACGATCCCACACCGTTGGAGATGTATTGTGATGTCCATCCTGATGCAGATGAGTGTCGAGTTTATGAAGACTGAACCAGTTTAACAAGTGTCACACGGACCCCGCGGGGTCCTTTTTTATGCTCTATAATTACTAGGTAATCAAGCAAAGGACACATGGGCACTCGTTCCCTGATCGGCAAGCAACTCTCTGATGGTAGCATATTGGGAGTCTACTGCCATTATGATGGTTATCCTGCCTACAATGGTCGTATGTTGCGTGACAACTTCGACACCGTTGAGAAAGTCAACAAACTGATTGACGGTGGTGATATGTCTTGCACCTGGACTAATGCAGGTTGGAACAATGAAACTCTGCCTGAGTCTGGTCCTCTCTATTACACCATGCGTGGTGAATCTCTGGAGAACAATGCTCCTCAACTCTACAAAGATTTGAATGAGTTTATGGTTGTTGCTGATGACAACTATGGTGCAGAATATACTTATCATTTTGTGAATGGTGAGTGGATCTGTCACAAACTCAATGCTGGTCCCGATCGTCACATGGTCAAGCAAGAAGAGATTCCTGCTGGTCCGGTTGCATAAGTGTCACAGGGTGCCCTTAGAGGCACCTCTGATGCCCTATAATACATTCATACAAGGGAAACGACCCATGACCACCGAAACCTTCGCAGACTACGTTGCTCAGCAAGATGCCCGCAACACCATTCAACTGAATGTTCATAAGTGGACTCTGATGCTGTGTGATGCTCTGGAGCAAAACTTCAAGGATCGTAACCATGGTAAAGTTGGCGGTTATGATGCTCCTGAGTATAAGTTTGTGATCGAGTCTGGTCGCAAGTATCACAAAATCATCATGGAGGTTCCTAATGAGAATCGTCCTCCTTCCCGTAGTGTTCATGCCTTCGTTGATAAGAAGACTGGAGAAGTTTACAAACCTGCTTCATTCAAAGCACCCGCAAAGATTGTCCGTTTCAATCTCTGCCTGATTAAAGATCGTGAGTGGTTGCTGGAGAATGCTGATTGGGCAGGTGAATATCTTTATCTGATCTTTAATAAGGGTTGATGTGCTATAATTAAACAGTTCAATTCAGAGGTTATTATGAACAATCAACGTCATTATCATACCGAAAGTGAGCGTAAACAACTTGATGGTCTTGTTCACGATGCAGAAGCAAATGGGTGGAATGTATCTAAGTTAAATAGAATGAAAACCCGAGCAAACAATCTGCCTGATGACTCTCTGATTATTGATGATGAATTACACTAAACAACAACTTGTTGATGCACTTTGTGCAGAGTGGGATTGGTTATGTCATGATGATTTTGACCCCGAAAATGATCCCACTCCTGAACAATTCCGTAAGGATATGGAGGAACTTACCGTTGAACAATTGATTGAAGAAACAGCAACTGATGAACACTTCACACTTGAAGAATATATGGATCGTTATCTGTGACAAGTAAAGAAAAACTTCTGTTCATTTCATCATTCGTTTGGTTTCTACACTGGGGAACATGTCTAGCATCTACCATTCTGGATATGGTTATTCTAAAAAGCTCTGTGAGAGTGTTACCTCTTGGTTTCTGAAGAAGTATTATCCACGTCATAAGATTTATGCGGATATTGTTCATCGTGGATTAAAACGTGAGAGTGTGCTGGGGTATTGTGATGTCGTTGGTCCTTCTTATCGACCAAGACACTTCCTGATTGAACTTCAGACGCATATGTGTGAGGAGTTGTATATAAAAATCCTTTTGCATGAACTGACTCACCTGGCACAATGGGTAGATGGTTCGCTGCGGTTTCGACATGGAAAAATGTGTTATTGTCAAGAACCAGTCGAAAATTATGATTATGAGGATCAACCACATGAAATTGAGGCACGGGACAGTGAAACAATCCTATATGATCTGTATATGAGTGATAAACAGGGTGTGCCAGCTACCAAACCGGATCAGATTTTCCCGAATCGCTTGACAGGTGGGTAGTTTTGATTTATACTTACAAAGTAATCAATCAAGGGGTAATGACTGTCTCTTCTCTCTTCCGTCAGCAGATCAGATCTGTCCTGAAGAGAATCTCCGACAACAAAAAAAATCTGGTTCCTGACACTCAGAACACTGATCAAAACTCTGGTCAGACTTTCGAGGGACTTGTTCTTGATGAAATAATTTCTGAGTTCAATTTGGTTGAGATGGAGAATCTTACTACTTCACAGAAGAAAAAGATTCATCCTAAAGCAACACCTAAGTGCCGAGTCTTCCGTGGTACTTGTAAGGATGGCAAGACTGTTTATGTTCTTGATCTTCCTAAAACCACTCCTGACTTCATCGTGGTTCATCCTGATGAGGTTAAATTCATTGAGTGTAAGTCTATTTTCTCTGGATCAAAGACTCCCAAATTCAATGCTGGTCTGAATGATCCACAGAAAGTTAGAATGACTATCTACTTGACTTACAAGGCAGATGGTAATGTGATTATCATGCGTCATGGTGAGCAAATTATCAGTGATGAGGAGGCAAAAGCAGTCCAAAACTATTCTGAACTGATGGAAGAATATTCCAATACTCTCAAGAAACAGTTTGGATCTAAACTCGGCAACATCAAACCAGAATATGCTAAACGATTTGAGCATACTAATGCTGATCTTTGGGAGTATTCAAAATCTCTTGAAGAGAAAGCACTCAATCTGTTTGATAAATAAACTTTAATCAAACGAAGACGGGGGAGTTTATCTTTCCTAGGTAGTTTGATTTTACTGTTCAATTAAGAAAGTAAACTAATGAAAACCAAAAACTTTGACGATTGCTGTGGCATCGTCCCATATTCCTTTGAGAAATTTCTACTGCTCAAAACTTGTCCAGTACAACGTAACCACATTAAACGTGCTCGTGACAAGAAAACAAAAGAAAAACTAGGTACTTTACTGCCTCAGCATACATTCATTGCTACTGCTGAGTTAACTCAGGACTCTTATGATCCTGTCAATGGTGAGACATACAAAGAAGGAACTGTATTCCTAGTTGATGCACATACTAGACGTGAGTTCTGGAAACTCGGTGAATCTGATGCTTTGCCAGAAAAACTGACATCTCAGCACTATGAGGTAGCATCTATTGCTGAACTTCGTGATCTTTATTATACCTTTGACAATACTACAAACACTGAGAAGTCTGCAGATTTAGCATATGGTGCTGCTCGATATCTTAATCTTGAGTTTAAAAACCACAAATTGTATCAGGTCACTGGATTAACTTGGGCAGCACATTTCTACTCAAAACAACAGTTTCCCAAGACTGGTGGTTATGATGGTGGCAAATTAATTGATGTGATCAAGGAGTTTAGCAGAGAACTTCTGTTTCTTGATTCATTCATCTGGGACAAGAAGATTGACATTCCTCACCCATTGAGGTCTGCTGCTCTAATGTTCTTGAAGAAGTACAATTGTGATGAGTATTCACGTAAGATTGTACAACGTGTCTTCCAAGATGAGTTTGCTGCTAAGGATGATAACAGACGTTTGGATGCTGTTACACACATCCTGGAATGGTTGAAAGATAAGAATGCTGAATTTGCAGCAAACTTCAAGACTATTCCTGTTCTCACTGAGAAGTTCTTGTACTGGTTAAACCAGGCATATCTGGAAGATACTACAGGCAAGGAACGTCTGGAGAAGAAAGGTGTGTCTGCCGATATACTTGACAAATATGTTAGAATTTCTAAATTGGAACTCGTTAACGATTGATGTTTGATATTCTAACTGGTAATTGTAAAGAAGTTCTCTCTACTTATGGGGAGAACTATTTCCATTCATGTATCACTGATCCCCCATATGGTATGGGTATGGATCACTGGGACCATTCTGTTCCTGATGTTAGTATCTGGCGTGAGGTGTATCGTACACTTCGCCCCGGTGCTTTTTGTCTTGCATTTTGTTCTCCGGAATTATATCATCGCTTGGCATGTAATGTAGAGGATGCCGGGTTTGTTATTAAAGATCAAATTATGTGGATGACCACAACTAAGATGGCAAAATATAATAGATTGAAACCAGCACATGAACCAATTGTTGTTGGACAGAAACCATATGAAGGTTCTCTCAAAGAGAATCATGAAAAATGGGGATGTGGTCTAATTGATGTAGAAAATACCCGTGTTCCGTGGGAGAAAGAACCACCGAAAGGATGGGTCAAAGGTGGTGCCAAACGTCGTACATTTGGACGTGAGGGTAATACAACTGGAACTGGTAAAGAGTATGGAACAACAGATGCTAATCCTGCTGGACGTTATCCAATGAATATCATTGGTGAAGTTGAACATGAGCATCAAAAGTATTTCTATGCTCCAAGAGCAAACAGGAAGGAGAAAGGATCAGATAATGATCATCCGACAGTCAAACCAGTGGCATTGATGGAGTATCTTATTAAGATCTATTCTCCCTTTAATTCTATTGTCCTTGATCCATTCTGTGGTAGTGGCACCACCGGAGTTGCTGCCAAAAAACAAAGTAGAAACTTTGTCGGTATGGATCTTAGTGAACACTATACAGAAATCGCAAGGAGACGTGTGACAGATGCCAAACCGGTACACAATTCCTTGGAGGTTGCCCTGGGTGCCCTATAATACTAAGGTAATCAAGGGACGGCACCCATGACCAACACTGTTTTCTACAAGGTTGAGATTGACAGCAAGGATGCAGTCCAACCGATCATCTACTTCCGCAAGGCAAAGCGTTGCAGCACTGCTAAGGGTGCCGACCGTCAGCACAATCGAATCGTGAATGAGACGGTGAACGACTGGCGTCAATACTCCCAGCAGATAACTCGCTACACCGTCTCCCGTGTGCCAGCTGACGTAGTGGTCGGTGGTTACATCCGCTGACCCCTTTTGGCACTATAATAACTTCAGTTCAAACAACAGCATGAACACTTTCCCTATTGATGATCAACTGGTAATGTTGATTGATCGACTGAATAATGCGGTCAATGTTTGTTACACTGCTCCAGAGAATCCGAAAGAGCAAGGTTATCCTTATGCAACAGGATATGCACGATCTGCAATGTCTGAAGTTGCAGATAGTTTGAGTGCCATTGTTGCCCAAATGCGGGAGGAGGTGGACGGTTGACTGACTGTCCACTCTGCCCCTGACTCTGCCCCACTCTGCCCTATAATAAGCACATAAGCAACCAACCCCATGCAACTTCAGACCTCTGCCACCACCGTTGACTTCTATCCCGTCGGCACCGGTAAGCGTTTTGTCAAACGTGTCATCTGGCATCAGGGTGATGTGACTGAGATGACTTCTTTCACCACTCGTGTGAAGTCTGATGCCATGTATGACATCAATCAGTATCTTGCAAATGGTGCTACTGTAACTGACTTCAATCTCAACGAATACACTGGTGATGACTACTCCCCTGTCTACTGCTGAACAAAACAAGGAGTTTGTCGATTTTCTGTTCGACAAACTCTTCTCTCATGTTGACACTGAGATGATTGATTTGCAGGATGATGATTCCTGTGATGATCACCTTCAATTTGAACAACTCTGCCTCTTCTAAGATCATGACTGTTGACTTCTCTGGTGTGTTTCTGACCGTTCAAAATCACGGTTGTGTTTATACTGTCTGCACCGAAGGTGAGCTTTTCTATGCTCCCATGTATCAGGACGGTAGTGTAAATCTGGAGGAATTTGATTTTGTTGACTTCTGGGAGTCTGATGCTGATGTAGAAGAATTGGAGCAGATTCAGTCGGCACTGATTGATATGATGACCCGTGCCGGTCTTTATTTTCGTCAACCCATGAGTGTTTGAAATGTCAATTTACAAAGACTACTGGACCAAACCAACAAAAAAACAACCACAACCACCTTCTAAAAAATGAGTAGAGTTGCACAGTATGGTCTTTCTGGTATTCTTTTGATGCTTGCACTTGCCAGTTATTTGAGTTGGTTGGCAGAGCGTGATCAGAAAGCATTTCAATTTTATCAAGAACAGAAACATCAAGAAATCTGTTCTATTCTTCCTAAACCTCATCCTGATTGTGTAAATGATTGAAACCTATGACTTCACCGGTAATGCTATCACCTATCTTGGATTGATTGGTGTAATCTCTTCTGGTATAATTATTGTAACGGCATATCGTCGTTATTGGAAATCGGAGAAGAAATCATGAGTGATGTAAATGTAGAATTAAATGTGCACGAACTTGGCATTTTACTGTCTGCACTTCAGGAATTAGATGGAAGAGACGAACGACGTATTGCCAGAGAATACGGAAGTGTTTCGACTCTTTATGAGAAGTTGTATGAGCAGTATAAGCAAATGGATTCCAGTCAACTTGGAATTCGATATGAAACCATTATTGAACCCAGTTTTTAAGAACATGTCTTTAACGATGACAACTCCTGTGACACCCGCAACAAATCCCGAATTGTGGTATGCCTGGTATGAGATTGTGAAAGAGGATGCTCCAGAAGTTTTGGATGAATTTATTGAGAATACGGCATCCAAGATGGAACTGACTGTGGATTATTTCATGGGAGAGTTTCTCTAATTAATCAATAAATATAGGGTAAAATATAAGTATAAAAAATGCCTTTTGCTGAAAACGACATAACAACAATGGCAACAGAAATTCAGTCTATTTTGAATGATCCAGACCGTTCACTCTCAGAGATTGTGGTTAATTCTGATCTTCAACAAGAATTGATCGAAACAAATGGTGACTTAGATGCAATTAAACAAGTTTTGAATAATCTTTTTTAAATTTGTGACAAAAAAGGAACGATTGATTTTAGCACGACAACAAGTATCAAATTTACTTTCTCTTTTGGAGGGAAATAAATATGAGACTTATATGAATCTCAAACTTACTTCTGTATATTATGAGCTCGAAAGACAAATATCTTTTTATCATTGATTATTGGGTGCCATTTCCCACATCAGAGTATGGTGGTATTGTGAATGTGATTGCATCAAATGAGCAGGAATGTTTTGAGATTCTTGCGAATGAGGAATCATTTTGTGAGGATTATGTTCATTTAATTATGGAGAAGATTGTAACTGCCACTAAACTCAAGTTGGCGGATGATTATGAATGTGATATAATAGATGCATTCATCACATAGGATTATGTCAAAGGGATTTACCGTTCATTCCAAACAACCAGAACCAGAGGGTAGGTATCGAATTGAGGAAGAAGGAACCGGAGGATGTGATATTTTAAGGTCAAACATGACAAAGGAAGAATGTCGTGAGGCATGGAATTATTTTGTTTCGACCGGAACAAATCCAAACTATTTGAAAATTGTACGTGAATCATGATTGATTTTCCACACAGTGCTCCCAAAGGTTATTCTTATGAGATTCAGTCATTTAAACGCAATGTACTTGCTATCTGGATTATTAATCATGGGGAGTTTTCTTATACAAATAAGAATCCTAAATCAATCTGGGGATTCTACAATACAAAAAAACAATGCTACCATGCGCCTGTTGACTCCACCAAGCAAGGTGATCCGGTAGACATTGACTCTACAACTCCTTATTCGGCAATGAAACTCAACTTAAATCCTTTAATGCAATGTCTTATGTCCCTGTAGTTAATGATTATGTAAGGTGGAAACAAAAGCACTTTATCGATGAAGGATGGGTATATTTCAAGTGTGGTGAATATATCACAATTGAGGTTGGAACAAAGGATAAACCAGACGAATTAGTTAATATGCACAAGAAGACTCATATACTTGTAGTTTGTCATTCACAGTATTGGAATGATCTGGAATATATAAAAAAACGAGAGTAATAATGAAAGAAGAATTTCCATCACTTTCTGAACAAGGAAAGAATTTGGCAAAGTTTACATTTGAGGTGGTCAAGAGTGGAGTTACCATTGCTCCGACAACATCTACAAAATCAATGTTTGTATCGGAAGAGAAACAAAAGGAACGATTGGATATTTGTAAGATGTGCGAATACTATTCATTAAGACAGAATCGTTGTAGACAGTGTGGTTGTTATATGAATGCAAAGGTTAAGTTTACTGCTTCTCAATGTCCGATTCAAAAGTGGTAATTTATTCCTTATACCAATAGAAACCTTTCCAACTATACTTACGTGGATTGTTTAATGATTTTCTTAATCCACTGTCACTTCTATCTCCACCATGTATACGAACTGCTTCACTAATGCTTTTATATGTGGGTGTTCTTAACCAGTTAACTTTATTGATACCATATACACTTGTATGACGTTTAGATGGTTCTAATCTCTTCCATAGATAACCGTATGCTTTATATCCATTATCAGCGGCACGAATAATATTACCACATTTCTTTCTATTATCAGTTAGTTCTATTGCAGCAGCACTTGCACTTTCCCATATTCTTTCTTCACCCGTTTCTATATTCACACTCATCAGTTGAGCAGAAAAGTGTTTACCATTACCACGATTCTCTTCTAAATGAAATCCCCATTTATTATTGTCAATTAATGGTTTCCCTTCGGGATAAGCGCAAGCGTCTTTTATTATAGGAGTATTATCTTCTTCAGGATAATCGCAATCATCAGTATTATATCCTTCTACATTTGTATTGTACTCTTTAATAAAATATTGTTCTCTTTCATCTAACTTACTTACATCACATTCTTCTATTTCTCTTATCATGAAGTTGTGATTTCCGTGTTTTCTCATTGCACGATGTAATGGATTAGGACTCATGCGCTTAGAATCTTCAAGGTGTTGCTTCCATTCTTTGTTCATGGTCTGAGTTGTCTGTCCGACATACTTGTGTCCGTTCACCTTATTGATGATGAGATATATTGTTCCTACTTGCATGTCATGATTGTATACTTGACTTTATTTATTGGAAGCATCTCTTTTTTGATTGCATACAACACAGTAGGTTAATAAAAAATTAAATATAAATAAACGTTTTTTAATGAGAATCAATAGCAATAATAATTGAGAATAATACTCTCCAGATACCTCATAGATACCTTATAGATACCTCATAGATACCTCATAGATACCTCATAGATACCTCATAGATACCTCATAGATACCTCCTGAGACTTGTGAGTTTAGGACGTTAGCACATGAACGAGCATCTGTCAACCCCACAGGGACGAGATATTGTTACGAGACCTACACATAAATTACGAGATCTTATATATATTATC
>Ga0208428_1001188_pt1 | contig 11130 bp, 9 predicted proteins | sample DEB08_DNA_11_FD_184535 | JGI IMG/M metagenome (GOLD analysis project Ga0208428, IMG submission 184535) | Aqueous microbial communities from the Delaware River and Bay under freshwater to marine salinity gradient to study organic matter... | ecosystem: Environmental > Aquatic > Marine > Coastal ... | reverse complement strand
AATTCGTTTGGATCAGATGTAATTTCAAATAAATCACCAAACACCGATTCTGCGTCTTTACCAACAATAACAACTGAACTTATCTGAGTTGATAATTGACTATGGATATATGCACACAATTCTGTATAATAAAAACTTTCACCATATGTCCAGTTGTCAATATCAAAAAACGTATTAATAGAAGCAAGTACTCTTGCTTTAATTTCGTTGTTGGTTATCGTTGCTCCTGCCGATTTAATAATCTTAAAAGTTCCCTGTAATGTTACGTCTGCACTTGATCCAAAAAGTTTTTTAAATTTTGCCGGTGTGTAAATTATTTGGTCACCTATTGCTTTGTATGGTTTCAATGATGATGCAAATAATCCATTTAGTGTTTCAACACTTGGCTCCACTGGAAACTCATTTGCTGATCTATTGTTTGCTGTCCACTCAAGAACATCATCGTAATAGTCACTTGTTAGCAAAATCAATTCAATTATGTTTGAAATACTTGGGTCAATTCTTTGGTCTCTTGGTGCAGTATGTTTCCATTGGAAGAACAATGGATCACTTAATCCGTTGTTTGTTTTGTAAGAACGGCCAATGTTAGATCTATAAATTGTTGATCCAATTGTTGCAGTGTATTCACCTTGCTGACCAGTTGTTGTCACTAGTGATCCACTGTTGTAAAATTTTTTAGTTGTGGTTAAAAATTCAATTCCACTGTTTGTCAATGTTGATACTGCTGTAACTGTTGACGATAATTTGTAATATGTGTATCCGTCAAAATCTTGATAACTTTCAAAGAAAATATAATTTTTATTATCAGTTGTATCATATATAACTTCGTCAATTGATAATGGATAGTCAGGCATTCCGTCTTCATCTGCATCATATGGAGCCACTTTAACTTTTTTATTATCTATGTAACCATCTTGTTCTGTAAAGTTGTCAATAACAGCAAACTGTATTGGTGCTGGTAATTTGCCACCAATTTGTTGTGTTTCAATCGTCACTGTTGGAGAAACATACCCAGACCCAGTTTCAATTGGAGTAACAGCAATTACTGCCCCATTGTGTACTGTTGCTATCGCTGATGCTCCAACACCAGCAGAGTCTGTTATGGTAACCGTTGGTGCGGCTGTATAATTTGATCCAGCATTAACAATTGTATAGTTTGTTATAGATCCGGTATTTACTGTTGCAGTTGCCGTTGCACCTGTTCCTTTTGCAATTTGTGTGTTTACATCTGCTAGAATATCAATTCTATCTTGTACACTTAAACCAGTTTCAGTATCAAGTGTTTTATAATCTTTTACATAAAAGAATCTAACATCATCAGTTGATTGGAATACGTAGTCTAAACCTCTGGCAGTTAATGTAAATTTAGCATTTGTGTTTGCACCTTTTTCTGTGAACTCGGATTTAATTAACCAACTTGCATCGTTGCTTACTCCTTGTGATCCACCACTTATTGGATTATTAGCACTAGAAAATTCTGCAGATGTGTTTATATTTGAATTAGCAACAATATACCAATTTTCTGATTTGGTTGAGGAATCATAAAAATTATATCCCAAACCAAATGTTGTTAGTGTCGTCGACGATGATTGTAATTGAGATAATATAGATGCTCTCTCAGTTGATGTAAATTCTGTTCGTAAATGTGGAATAACTGATTTTGCAATATAACCTGCTGGAATACTTTCTGTTAATTGTATTGGTCCAGTAGTTAAACTTGTTGGATCTCCATTTGCTGTTACACTTTTTACAGTTGCCCAAATTGTTTTTGATGGGTTACTGTATGAATCAACAAATTCAATCTTAGAACCTTCTCTAATGTATCCATGTCTTGTTGTAGAAGCACCAGTTGCCACTAAACGGTTCACAGCATCACTTTCAGTTGTAAAATAACCATAATAACTTGATGACGCTGTTGGCAATGTTCTCCAATATGCAGAGTTTACTCCAGTTACTTCAAACTTAAATGTTTCAGTAGTAGTGGATATATTTGCTTCAATGTCTTTTTTGTATACATCAAAATAAAAATTTTGGAGTTGTGATGATTGAATCATTTTCTCCATACTGTCTACAATTGATTCGTATGAACTGTTATCTAATACTGTTATAACTGATTCTGTTGTGTTTGGTGATTTATATATAATTCCATCTTCCCCAATACAATTTACGTTTGCAACTGTACCAGTAGGATCTTGAATGTCAATAAATCTAGAATGTCCTGCATGTGTTTTGTTTAATGCTTTAATTTTTTGTATACCATCTACTTTTGTTATAGGAAACACATTGTAATCTTCCGCAGTAATCATCCTATCTTGGGTGTAGTATGCTTGTGCTGAATTAAGTTTTATTTCATTGATTGATTCTCTAGATCTTGAATTTGTAATTGTATAATTTAAACTAAACGCCATAGTTAAATCAAACGTTTGATTACTTTTATTGATATATGAAAAACTTATTCCTTTGTTTTGTATGTCTGAAGGACCAACGTTTTCACCTTTAAGGTTACTTGAACGATACCATATACGATACAAGCCTACTGGAATATTGCCAAACTGTCCATCTGAAAATTGTATTGAAATTTGATCATTTAATTTAGTTTTTACTTCAAAAATATTTCTTTCGCTTAATGCTAAACTATTGTATATTATATTTTGTCCTGACAACGATGGAACATTTTTCCAATTGGTTTGTACTAATCCTGTTGCGTCAATTTCTTGTACCCACACATCTATGTTGTTAATATCATTAGCATCTATATTGATAACCCTATCCTCAACCGGTTGATCAAAATTAAAATCTTGATATTCAATTGCTCCTTCTTTCATATATAAAAAGAAACCAGTGTTTGCACTACCATAACCTTTGCCATCATTTTTGTATACAACATTAAATGAGTTTAATGGATTTGGTGATACCTCTTCTATATAACCTGCCGTGTTAAATTTTGCTGGTACAATTTCAAAAGTATTATTTTCGTTGTTAACCTTTGCTGAAAAAGGATATGCAACTTGAACGTTTTTAATATTTTCAAAATTATACAAATCGTTGTTTAATGAATTGATCGTTTGTGATTGACTTGGTTTTCCAAACTGGTTTGTTGATGAAAAAGATGTGTTTAGTACTGTGATGAATTGTTCGAACCAATTTGCATTGTTTGGATCGTTCCATCTTACTTCAACGTTGCTTAAATTATTTCCTGCTGAATCAGTGATTGGTTCAGAAGTTTTTATCGCTGTTAATTTAACTAGTCCACGTGCTGGCACGTTACGTGATGGTTTGTAACTCAACATGTTTGCTAATCTTAAAATAGATTCACGTCTTGATGCGGTGTCAACAAAATTTTCTCTTGCGTTTAAATCAATTCTAAATGATAAACTTTGACCTAAAAATGCTAACAAATCAATGATGGCAATAAACTCTGATGAATTAATGTAATCGTTAAATTCTTCTGGATAATTTCTTGAAACATAATCAAGCATTGATTGCCTAATGGTATCAAAATCATATGATTGGAAATCAGCATCTTGGAAACTTCTATAGATTACTTTCCAATCTTCTGCCGCAAATAAATTTGATTGTCTAATTAGTTGTCCCATTAATAACCACCTTCGCTATTTGAATTTGAATTTTGATTTACGTTAAATGTTATTGCCATTTCTTCTAACTTGTTTTGAGGAAGTATCATTAATGTTGCATTGACAATAATACCACGTTCAAACTCAACAACACTTAAACTTTGTAAAGACACTCTTGGATCTTGATTAATGATATCTTTTGCATCTTGTTCAATAATTTGTTTTGTTGTTTCATCTAATGGCTCATAAAGATAATCCCAAATTATGCTACCAAATTCTGGCATCATAACTCTTTCACCCTTAGCAGTCATAAAGTGGTTGTAGATATCTTGTTTGATGATATCAGCGTCATATAAAACCCCTTTATGAGCCAATGGATTATTAGTACTAAATCCACGGTAGATACGTTTAGTAACATAGTTGCTGTTGGGGTCAGATACTGTTGAAGCTGGAGAGATTACACGTACTCTATCCCCTGTAGAACTATTATATGATGTTGGTGTGTTGTATGCCATCTTTATCCTTTAACTGCTACGTTATTAATATTTATGTACAAAGATATATACGTACATAATTATAAACCATTTATGTAAGATAAATAACTTTGATATGAAAATTAAAGATATAGATGAAACATTTAGTGGATCAATAGCCACAAGTATGGGAAACGGCAATGGGTTTGCAAGTGGCGGCCCAGGAACTATATTACGTAGAAAAAAGAAAAATAAGACTGAAGATGCTCAAATTGGTGGGAAAATCAGTAATACCAACAAAAGATACGGTCCTGTGAAAGGTCCTAAATTTACTGCTGGCGCTGGCATGCCAAATGCTACATATCCTCCAAAAACAAAATAGTTTGATTAACAGCATATATAACGTAAAATCGCTAAATACGTATATAAGGTGCATTAAATAATGAAAAAATATGATCAATACGCGGCCGCTGATAAAATAGATGCCCATCTACATGATAATGATATACACTATCTGACTGGCGAAATTGACAACGATAATGTTACTGAAGCAATTAAATGGATAATGTCAGCAAATCTAAACAGAAAACCAAAAAAAACTTTAAAACTATACATTAATACTATTGGCGGTGATTTATATGAATCGTTTGCATTGGTTGATGTTATGAAAAATAGTTATCATCATATATCTACAATTGGCATAGGTGCTATTATGAGTGCTGGATTATTGATATTTGCTAGTGGCAAACAGGGTGAAAGATACATTGGTAAGAATACGGGAATAATGAATCATCAACATTCAGATGTGATAGACTCTAAAATGCATGACATGAGATCACAAATGAAAGAAAATAACAACTGTGAACTTCGTGGATTAAACATTCTACGTGAAGCAACTGGAATGAGTTTATCTGAAGTGCGTAAAAAATTAAACACACCAAGTGATCAATACTTTACTGCCAAACAACTAATTGACCTAAAACTGGCCGATCATATCTTATAAAACATTTGATTTCAATAACAAATGGTTGTATAATATTAGCATGTCGGAATCTTTTTGTATAATTCCATGGCTACAAGCCGCAACTAAACCTAACGGAGATATTCGTGTTTGCTGTCTAATGACCAGTGACTCCACTGGTGGAGCAATTAAAAAGTCCAACGGCGATGTATATAATTTTTCTAAAGACACTATTGACGAAGCAAAGAATGGAGAGTTTGCTAAAGAAATTAGACTGAGTATGCTTAATGGTAAAAAACACAAAGCCTGCCAAGTATGCTGGAACAAAGAAGATGTCGGTATTCCAAGCAAACGTCAAACATCAAACAAATGGTATGATTGGTTTGATGTCAAGAAGGCAAAAGCAGTAACTGAATCAGACGGAGCAACAAATATAGAACCTGTATACTGGGATCTACGGTTTGGCAATCTTTGTAATTTAAAATGTGTTATGTGTCACCCGGCATCAAGTTCTGAATGGTATGAGGATTACTTTTTAGTTACCGGAGAAAAAAGTTATTGGGATAATGGTAAAAAGGTTACACTGGATGAAAACAAAAAAGGTAGACTGGTTGCAACCAATGGAACTTACGATTGGCATAAAAGTGAGAGTTTTTGGAAACACCTGGAATCTAAAATTCCATATCTACAACAAGTTTATCTTGTTGGCGGTGAACCTTTGATGATCGAACAACACTATAAATTTTTACAAAAAATAATAGATGCTGGCAAGGCACACGAAGTAACACTTGAATACGATACTAACTTAACAAATGTACAACCAAAAGTAATAGAACTTTGGAAACATTTCAAACTACTTTGGATACGTGGTAGCATCGATGATTACAATGAACAAAATAATTACATACGTTTTCCAAGCAAATGGAAACAAATAGAAAAGAATATCCAAACAATTAAACAAGCAGATATCAAAACTAAATGGGGCTTCAGTACAACTTGGCAATTATACAATGTGTACACTATACACAATTTATGGAAATACTTTGATGATAATTGTGACACACGTATCTTAAATACTCCAAGACATTTAGAAATTAAAATACTGCCTAAACATGTAAAACAAAAAGCAATAGATATTTTAAAACAATATCAACAAGAATCAAGCAAGCCAGATAAAGTTGTGCCTTATATTAACTATCTAGAAAAACATCTAGACTACGTTGATGAAGAAAATCTACAGCACTTTGCAAAATTTACCAAAGCACTAGACAAATCTAGAGGAGTAAGTTTTGCCAAAACATTTCCAGAACTATACAACGACCTAAAGGAATACTTTAATGAATAGTAACTTTTGTAGTATGCCTTGGTTTGGATTAGCCATTGCGGCAAACGGTAATATCAAACCGTGCTGTCAATATCATGGAGGTGCTGGTAACACGCAAGACAACGACAGTATTATTGAAACATACAAAAGTCAACATATGAATAATCTACGCCAGCAATTTTTAGATGGCAAAAAACCTGCAGGTTGCAGATCATGTTGGGAACGTGAAGACCAAATTGGAACTAGCAGAAGACTGTGGTTTAAAGAAAAATTTGAAAAATACATTCCAGCAAACTACAAATTTAAGGCACAGGTAGATGATCCACAATGGATCCAAATGGATCTAAACTTTTCTAATGTGTGTAATCTAAAATGTAGAATGTGTGGCAGTTGGGCAAGTAACCAATGGTTTGAAGAAGATATAGAACTAGCAGGTATTTCCAAAGACTTTCAAAAAGAATCTAATCCAGAACTACAAAAAATAATACAACACAATATCAGCCATGTTGAACAACTGATAGAAAGTGCTACCTTAATAAATCGTATAGACTTCAAAGGCGGAGAACCAATGTTGGCAAAAAATCACACAGACTTTTTAGAACTGTTGATTGCCAAAGGTCATCATAAGAATGTTACATTACAATACACAACTAATGGTACTGTACAAAATCCAAATATATTAAACTTGCTAAAACAATTTAAATCAGTTAGGATTGTTTTTAGTATAGAAGGAACAGGATCACTATTTAAATATATTAGAGGTGGAGATTATGATTTTGAACACTGCGTTGAAAACTATAAAAAGTATTCTGAACTTGACAATGTTAAGACTATGTTTAACGTAACTATGCAAACCTATAATGTTACACGCCTACACGAGCTTTATAACTGGATTAACACACAAACAGTCGTAGATCCTCGAGAAGCATTTACTACTATATGCAATCAACCAGATTATTTGTCACCAATTAATTTGCCAGATAAATTAAAAAGCAAGTGTATTGAGAACTTAAATAGCATAAAAGACTTTGATACATTAGTTACAAGTATGAAGCAAACAAAATTTGATAATAACAAATGGGATATATTTTGTAGATTTACAAAAGAATTAGATAGAATGAGGAACACAAATATATTAGATCATTTACCGGAGATGGAACCATGGTTTCAAAATTAGTAGCAGTTGAAGACTTAACGTCAGCCAAAGACGATTGGTTGAGGGTAGAATGGAATATTGGTCGTAGATGTAATTTTGATTGCAGTTATTGTGATATTAATACACATGACAATACGTCAAAACATTCTCCAATTGAAACATTTGAAAAAGCATTTAATACACTGTTAAAGTCTACAGATAAAAAAATAAAAATATCATGGACAGGTGGTGAACCTTTTGTGCATCCAAAATTTGTTGATATTATTCAACTAGCCAAAGACATGGGTATATGGAGACAAACTGTTGTAACCAATGGATCTTTATTAAGTGAAAAATATGTTAAGGCCACAGATATACTACATCAAATAACTTTTTCGTATCACTTTGAACACACTGTACATGATAAAATTATCAATAACATATTAACTGTTAATAACTGTTATAAAGAAAAGCCCGGACAAACCAGAGTGCATATGATGATGTTACCAGGTCAGTTTGATAAGGCAAAAGAAATACTAAACATATTAAGAAAAGAAAACATAGAAGTAGTAATGAGAAGAATACGTCCGCAGGTAGACAAAGATTATAAAATAATACAACCTGGTAACTCTGGTATGCTTGGTCTCACAAGTTATGCCCAAGTTGAAAGCAAGACAGGAGAACAACCTTATTATTCTAAAGAAGAAATTGATTTTTTACAAGGAGCAGTATCATGAAAATATCCAACAAAGCAAACACTATAGCACACTACGATGATGGTACATCTTTAAATATCAATCAAAATGAATTACTTGCTGATGAACGAAACAAATTTTTTGGATGGACATGTTGGGCAGGCGTACAGGAAATCAGCATTGACGCAGATGGAGAAGTATGGTCATGCGTTAAAAAAGCAGGCACAAAACTTGGTAACATACACACAGGTTTTACTATGTCCACACAGCCATTAACGTGTAACAAACAACAATGTACCTGTGCGGCAGACCTACAGATAAGCAAGGCCAAACCGGGACACGAAGAAAAACTAAGAGTAAAGTATGATTAATGTAATCACAAGCGGGTGCAGTTTTACCTATAATTCAGAAATGACTTGGGTAGGTAAATTAGAAGAATTATGGAATGTACACAATGTGGCTTCATGTGCCGCAGGCCAAGATTATATTTCAAGACAAGCGATTGCAAAATTAGAACAACTACAAGGTCAACGCAACATATTAGTTTGCCAATGGAGTGGTATACATAGACGTGCATTTTTAACTGAACATGATTTTGGATTCGAACAGGGTTCTCCCTACATGGATAAAACACAAGATGGTTATTGGGTCAAGAATGGTGGCAATGGTGTGGACAGCAAAGCGTCAGAAAACGAACTTGCTGAAAAACATTTGTTTGAACCTTACAGAAAAATCTACAACGAAAAACAAAGTGCTATTGAAAGTTTAGAACACATTGCAAGGACACAATGGTACTGTGAACTCAACAACATACCAATGATAAACTTTTGGTGGAAGGACGAAATGTCAAACATTGACATTGATGCTACACTGGTTGATTGGAGTAACTTTTGGTTTCATAAGAAAACAGGGGGTATGGCAGAATGGTGCATAGACGAAATGTGGGATCCAGGATTCGCAGAAGGCAACCATCCTACAAAAGAACATCACGACAAGTTTGCTGAAGATATTATTATACCAAGGATAGCAAGTTTAATATGACAACATTAATAATAGGTCAATATATTAGAGAAGAATCCATAAGTCAATTTGTTGACATTGGTGAGAATCTTGAATTAGCATTTTATGGCAGTGATATTGATTATCCTTTCATCCAACACGATGTTTGGAACCATGGTGTGCCAAATGCAATCAAACTAGGCGGTAAAAAATTAGTTATATCCTATATGCGTGAACCTGCGTTCGCACACGACAAGCATGTTGAAAAACAAATACTGCTAGGACATGATCTGGCTAAAGTACACAACGTTGATCCAAAAAGCATTTATTATTTTTATTCAACAGACCTAGGCAAAGAAACACACAAAGTTGTTGCTGAGAAACACAACTTAGAACCTAAACCATTTAATATCATTACATTTCCATACTATGAAGTTGATGCATACAAAAAGATAATTGAACAAAAAATTTGTGATCACGTTACTCCACAAGAAACAAAAACCAAAAATGCCGTAAGGACATTCTTGTCATTGAATGGTAAGCCAGACAAGTTTATGAGATTGAAACAGGTTGCACTATATTGGCAACGTAGATTAATGAACAACGGATTAATTACTTTAACAAGAACAGCAGAAGACCAAAGACACTTTCCCAATCTAAAAGATTACTATCCATATGTGTCGAGCATACTGTCAGAAAAAGATTTTGAAAAGTTTTGTAAGCACTGGCCACATTCATTAGATGAAGACAATGTTAATCAAGGTTTGTATGGCAAACACTTTAGTGGATATCCATTTGATAAAAAATTATTTGCTGACACATATCTAAGTGTTGTGTCTGAAACACACAGTGGGGCACACAATTGCAATCCACAATTCTTTCCAACAGAAAAAACTTACAAAGCAATAGTCAACTGTCATCCTTTTGTGATGTTATCAACACAGCATTACCTAAAAGAATTACAAGCACAAGGATACAAAACATTTGCACCATATATAGATGAATCATATGACAACGAACCAAGTGCATACAAAAGAATGAACTTGGCAATTGATCAAGTGGAACATCTGTGCAAAAATGGTGTACCTGTTGATATGTTGCAAACTGCTGTTTACAATTATGCACATTTGCAGAGCCGTGTGCTAACACACTTAGAATTAGTAAAAGGACTGATGCAATGACAATGCTGTATAACAGTTATCCTTATTGGAGATATACTCCAAGTAAAAACGGAGAACGTGAAGAATTGTTTGTAGGAGATCCTTTGCCATTAATGATTACTCATGGTCCTCAGTATCATAAATGTAAAGAAAATAATAAACCATGTGCATTTATTATTGAAGAGCTTACCGAATCAGACTTGCCGGGCCCGTCGTTAGAAGATGACTTACCTGTGTTTGAAATGTTACACAAACGTTTACAAGATAATAAAATAGATCAAAATGATGTACATATCATTATGCCAAGCATAAATTTTAATGAACAGTATGATCGTTGGTGCAAGGATAACAATCAAAACTATATAATAAAAAATAGATACACATATCCATTCTACTTTTTAACATTACAACGAAAATACAAATATGTAAAAGAATTTAACTATAAACGTGATAAACATCTAATGAGTTTAAATGGTGCGGCTAAACCTATGCGTGTAGACTTTATAAATTTTTGTAAACAAAACAATCTAATGCACAACTATATTAGTTTAGTTAACGTGTATAATACAACCAATGAACAAGTTGAATCTGTAAAATTAGATATAGAAGCAGATGACTTGGTCAAAGATGATAAAATAGTTCCAAAAGAATTAATGGCTAACAGTTGGTTAAATGTTATCAACGAAACACACGAAGATGACACTGTGTTCTTTACAGAAAAATCATGGAAACCTATTTTAAATTTACAATTGTTTTTATACTACGGAACTGGCAACGCACAAGCATATTATGATAATTTAAAATCATA
>Ga0208428_1001186_pt1 | contig 11144 bp, 6 predicted proteins | sample DEB08_DNA_11_FD_184535 | JGI IMG/M metagenome (GOLD analysis project Ga0208428, IMG submission 184535) | Aqueous microbial communities from the Delaware River and Bay under freshwater to marine salinity gradient to study organic matter... | ecosystem: Environmental > Aquatic > Marine > Coastal ... | reverse complement strand
ATACATGCTTTGCGCCTGCTTCAACACATCCAGCGAGAATGTAGAATCTTTAAGAAAATACTTTGATACATCTTCTTGCCTTAGCGCACCATATTGAGTTTGATACAAAGGTGATCCATCAGGCATAAATTGCATTGTGTAGTTCTTATTAACAAATATTTCATCTAAGGCTGCAACTTTTTCTGCGTTCATACCTTTAGACATCATATCTCTATTATCTACATATTCATTTGTTAATTCCTGCAATTCTACTAAATTATTATTTAAGCTTTCAATTGTTCGTTTTGAATTATTCATTTGATCCATAACTCTTAGAAATTCAGGCGAACCTGATTGGCTTTTCATATTTGCAAGCATCCGTGCTGAATTTGCATATAATTGTCTCGCTTCAATTATTCTAGGCTGAATTGCGTTTTGAATTGCAGGGGGTAGTTTTTCAGCTGTATAGTCTTCAGGTAAATCATTAATTTTAGTTAAAACAAAATTATCTACATTTTCTCTAAAAGCTTTTGCCGATTGTCTTTCTTTTATATCTTGATATTCCTGTAATCTTGATTTTTTACCAAAATCAATATTAATTTTAGGTGTTTTGTAAGCCTGAGCAGTTTGCCCTGTAACGCTATAAACCGATGTATTTATTCCTTTCATAACTTATTATTCTAGCTTAAACCAAATCCACTTAATATTCTATCGCCAATAGCATCGCCTTCACCTGCTTTTGCAGCATCAAACGCTCCGCCGACTAAATCACCAACCCCGCCTACTAAGTTTTGTGTTGCTGCTTGTCTAGCCGCTTGCGCAGCACCAAGTCTTTGGCTAGCCATACCTAACATCTGAGATGTTTTAGCGGCTTCCATTTGTCTTGATTGCATTTCGCCTGAAGCAACCATTTGTTGACGCTGTTGCTCGCCCTGGGCAGCCATTTGTTGGTTTCTGCTTTCTTGCTGTGCAATTGAAGCTGATGCCGCTGCGGTTTGTTGTGCTTGCGAGTTCGCTAAGCTTTGTGCTAATGCTGCAATACCTGATCCTCCAGCCGCTGCACCTAAACTACTCATAATGTTAGCAGAAGACTGTTGGCTTTGCTGTGCTGCAAAATCTGCTGCCTGTGTATTTACGGTCAGGTCTTCATATGCATTACCCATGTTTTCATAAGGGTTAGATGTATCTAATTGAGAATAGCGATCTTTCATAGCGTTAAACTCAGCTTGAGCTGCACGTTCTTCACGTCGTCTTTTTCTACCGCCTATAAGACCAGCGCCCATTTTTATTAGCCCGCCAACCGCGCCAACTGGATTTACCATAATTTACTATATTTTTATGTTATTTTAATTACGTGTTTATTAACTACTTAACACGACTTCACTGCCTACGGCATATAATTCTTTTTTATCAGTAGAGGTAACTTCCATGTCTATAACAGCATGGTAGCCTATTATACCTGATGTGTTTGCTTCTGTGTTTTTAGCAAAAAATATAAAGTCATTAGCCGAGGGTCTTTTAAAATTTGCCGGAATCTCGCACACTATGCTATTCCCCGTTATTGATTTACAAGGACCAATTTTATATATTTTATCGCTAGAATCTTTAAAGTAAACAATATCTGCTCCAGGCGTATTTGTTTGATTATTTGATTGCAATGAAACGTTTAGTTTATTTGCAAAATTTAATGTTATATCAGGCATAATATTTAAGTTTTCTTTCTTACCACAATTCTAGGCTGAATAAGTGGCGTGGTATATCTATAATACTCAATAATTTGCTGACCCACCCTATAGACGTATGTACCTGCAGGCAAGTCAACTTCTCCAACCTTATAGGCAGATGCTAAACTATAAGCAGAGCGCTGTCCCCAACCATAATACCAACTTGAAGCATACTTTCTTATTTCATAAAGAGGATTATTATAAGCTGTTGCATCTGAAACAGAATTAAAAAATTTAACTTCTCCAATTACAAATTTTGAATAACGAGAAATATTATATGTATTAAAATACTGTAACAATTCTATTGTTGCTCCTCCGGTTCCAACAGTTATAGTGTGATACGCCCCGCCAAGTAAACTTGTTTTTGCATATGAAGATCTAGTACCGTTTGGGTTAGAGCTTAAACTATTTATTGTAGTTTGGCTGTTTGTCCACGAAGAGCTAAAAGCTGTACCCGTAACACTTCCTGAGCCATCAAAAGTATTAACAGGTGCTATTATATTAATTGTAACATATTTATCCTCACTAAAAGCTCCATTAGAATCTTGAGCCTTATAAGCAAACATATCACTTACAGGTACAGTTGGGTTTGTATAATTATTTTTATAATAAAATGTATTACCTGGAAGCTCATAAGGCATTTGATTTTGCGTTATGATAGGACTTGTAGCAGTCTCTCTAAATTCTGCCGCTCCTGCGCGATTTACTAAATCTACTAAAAAATATTTTGATATACTATCACCTGCATCCGGGTCTGTTGCTGTTAAAGTAATAACTTGACTGCTTAAACGAGGAAAATTATTAATAGTAGATAAATTTGCAACAGGCCTTCTATTTATAGGCAAAGTTATAGTTGCGGCTGCTGCACTATCATCTTTTCCGTCATTTGCTTTAAATTGAAACGAATCAGAAGCATTTGTATTATTACCATGCTTATAAACTACCCTAGTTAAAAAGCCGGAAGGAACCGTAGTTATTTGATTTTCAGTAGTATAATATGCATTTGGGTTTTCAAATCCTTCTAATGTAGTTCCTGTAAAAACTGTATGCAGCGTACCATTACTAGGCAATGAAGTTATTTTAAATTTTAAAGCATCATTATCGCCGTCTGCTCCTGTTAAGGTTATGATTTTAGCACCCCCTTGATTTACAGGGTGACTTGCTGCAGTTGCTGTAGGTAATGTATTTGACGCCGTAACTGTACCTGTGACGGTTGCTGCTGCAACACTATCTTCAAACCCATCATTTGCTTTAAATGAAAAAGTAGGACTAAAATTGGTACTATTATCATGCTTAAATAATACCTTATTTTTGTCACCGGCGGTTAATGTATACGGAAATGTAGCTATGGGTGTTGTTAAATTTAAATCGTTAACTTCATATAATTCACCGTGGTTTACATCAGCTGTTATAACAAATGTTAATGGATCACTATCTGCATCAGTACCTGTTAAAGTTATAATTTGAGAGGCGCCTTGTTTGCAGTCAAAAGTTATACCTGTAGTTGCTACAGGCGCTCTATTTATAAAATTGTCTAAATTTAAAAGAGACTCCACGCTTCTAGCCCCTATTTCAATAAAAGTTAATCCTGCTAAAATTGACAACGTGGTTGTTCCATTTCCTGTGACTCTTAAATCTTCTAGCCTCCACCACATGCCACCATTTTCTTCATAAACTGAATTTGAAAAATCACTTTGCGATTGATCTAGCGGTGAAAATTTAGGGTCTCTTCTTATAAACAAATTTTTAGTACCAGATAAAACTATTGAAAGAGCTTGAGTATCAAATTCTACACCTGTATCAGTGTCAGATTCAAACCCTCTTTGTAACAGTAATACATTGTTTGTTAATGTAGTACCGCTTATAATTGACGAAACATTTGAAGATGTTGTTCCTATAAAAACAGTTACAAGTTCGGCTGATCTAATTTTCCAAGTATATGCATCATTGTTTGTTTCATCATTTAATAATGTATTAGTGCTAGGCGAAGTTCCCCCTTGTAAACTGAAAGAATATTCAATAGAAGTGTCGGAAGCTGGAAAAGAAATTCCTTCAAACAAAAACTCCCCGCTATCTGGAATTATTCCTGTTAAATTCGTTGAACTTGTAGTAAAACCTGCATTTGTTGGAGGGTTTGAGCTTAACGAAACTATTGCACTTGTAGAAAAGTCGTATGTAGTATTTGGGTTTGCAGTTGTATTTGTTATTGTAAAAACAAACGATGCTCCCGGAGACCCCTTTATTGTTATATCCCTAGACGCTCCTTTTGTAGGTATAAGAGATCTATCCATTTCAAATCCTGTAATTAAATTAACTTGAACAGGTATAGACTCAACTTCTGTTGAAAAAATTAAATCATCATCAGAAATATTAAAAGCAGGAAAAGTCCATTCTACTTTGGCTTTAACAGATGTTAATAAATCGTTAGTATAAACTTTATCAAAATAAGTAACTGTATAATTACTTTCATGCCCTAGCTCCTCCAAAAACTCATATTGTGGTTCGTCAGCTAAATAATATCCAGAATCAGCTGTAAATGTTATAGTAAGTAAAGTTTTAGTTTCTCCTGCTACACCTGTTGCAGAATAGCTAATTTGTCCACCATTATCTAGGTGGTTAGGATCAGGCGATACATCAACATTAGATGATTGACCCAGTGTATATATACCACTAATTGTGCGTGGTATATTATCTACATGAGTAGCTTCCCCATCTATGTCTATAGTAAGCTCTGTGTCTGTAGAGGGTACAAAGCTATCTAGCAAGTCTACATCAACTCTAACTTTATTGTCTGCAGCATACGCGGTTGTTGTGTTTGTCAAAGTTATACCAGATATATTTGCTACCGATCCAGTGTTATTTGTAAAATTGGCAGCATCTAAAACATAAGTTGAATTTATAGGCTCTATAAATAATACACCATTAACCGAACTACTAATAGCCTGATCTTTTGTAACGCTAATCGATATGTCAGATATTTTTTTACAGTTTACTAATGCCATATTAGTCGTTATTTTCTTTAATTGTTATAGTAACCTCAGTTTGACCTGTAGAGTCTGTTATAGATTGTAAAACATCTATTCCTTGAGTTGAAAACTCTTTAGTGTCTAAACCTCCAGTTTGCGAAGCATTGTCCCATGTGTTTTCTATCCCTTTAACGTAATTATAATGTTTACCTTCTTCTTCTATAAATGACAAACCTGTTGTTGGATCCAAAGGTATGTGCCCATTTTGTTGATCTGTTATAATCGAAGGGCATTTCCACCCTGGGTTACCTTCATAGTTTATTGTTTTATAATTTTTTATTTCAGATGGATTAGAATTTAAAATAAGCTTTACAGAAGATTTTGCTGCAGCACCTCCGTAAAATGTATTTCTTGTTTCATTGTCATGAGAATATAACTCTCCGTTTTTAAATGTATAATATATATTATTTAAAGACAATCCACTTTCTGGTATATATGATTTTCTACTAGGCCACCCCTGAGCTTCTTCTTTATAACTAATTGTGTCAATATTTTGTAAAAGATTACCTGTGTTTAAATCTTTATTTATAAGCGTTAAGTTATAATTGCCTTTTCTAACATCAAAAGTTCCTATAATTTCTGTAGCTGTTTTAAGATTGTCATAAAAATAGCTTGACATACCCTTTGATGAGATTGCTTCTAAACCGTTTCTTGATAACCTCATAACTGTACCCCTTGCTTTATCAGCAAAATACATACGATAGCCATATGATGCAAAGCTTTCAGGATTTTTAGATATACCGAACTCCCCTACAAAAGGAATAGCTTGCCCAAGCACAGCCGCGTTGGAAGTAACATTTGCATTACCATCTGCATTAAACAATGCATCTTTTTGAGCCAATACTTTTAAAACTTTATCTTCACAGAATGTAATTAAATCAGTGTCTCTAGTATGTAGCTTTTGTATTGATCCATACTCTGGATTTAAATCTTTAGTTATATTTTCAGCTGCAATAAACTGATTTAATCTATTTATTCCGTTTTTAGAATTAAATATACCGGAAAATATTAATCCATTTTTACGTCTTTCTTGCTTGTATTGTTCTGCTAAAGGTGCAGAAACTCTAACTCCTTTTGATATGGTTGGCGCATTAAAATCATCCCTAATTCTATTTGATTCAACCCCATTGCCAAAAGAAAAGCAGTTAAACCAATTTAACGATTGTTCGTAGCCATATACGTTAATTGGTAAAGCGTTGCTAGCCTCATAATATATATCTATGTCTACCGCTTCTTTAGGCTCAGTTTCAAATATAGCAGGGTTTTCGCTTTTAAATGAACCTGCCTGATCATAAGCTTGTAGAATTTCTATATTAAAATAATCCCCTCTAGCAATATCGGATTTGGACTCAGTAACTTCAAAACCTTGTATTTTTTTATCTAATTCAAAAACAAGTAATGCGTGGTTATTTTCTCCCCAATTATCACTTCCTCTATTACCTGATCTTTTATCTTCTTTTTGGCCTCCTCTTGAACACCAATTTTTAATTTTATAAACTACTTTATTAGGATCTTGCGCAAATCTAAACAAAGTGCCCTTAGTTGTCATTGCGGTTATAAACTCAGCATACATTCCGCCTCTATCGGTTTTTATACCGTCTACATCTCTTCTATTTAAATATTGCAATGCAATTTGATTTCTACCAGGCTGTATTGGGTTTGTAAAATGCCGCGCATAATATGAGTTTCCGTCAGGCATTAAATTTAATTTTGTTCCTTTTCTTTCAGTTCTCCATTTAACCATATTATTTTGGTCAACATAGAAATTTACTCTAGGTTTTCTATCTTCATCTTTTCTATAATCGTCTAAATCTCTTTTTTTACCAAATCTTTGATAAATATGCACTGTTGAAATTATTGAATATTCAGGAGTCTCAACTAAATTTAATACATTATTAGTTAAAGCTCCATCTCTATATATTTTAGCAAAAAATCTACCAATATATTCTTTTTTATTTTTTATTTTAGATTGAAAAAATTCAGCTCCAACTTGTGAAACACCTCCTAATCGACCAGTATTTGTTCCGTCTGGAAAAAATCCGCTAACGTCCCCTTCAAATTTTTTAGCTAAATTAATTGTATAATAACCTTCACTCTTGCCAATTGATTCAACTTCATAAAATTTAGAAGAACCCAAAGAGGGCGCCTTTATTCTTACGAATCTATTTGAATCTAATAAAAGATTAGAGTTTTGCCCAAAACTGTCTTCAAAACCAACCTCACCATCTCCATCTATAATTCTAAAAAATGTCGCATCCGGCTTTGGAAAATCGTTTTCATGAAAGAAATTTGCACCTGTTGCGGGACTTTCTACAACTCCATATGATGTTTTTATTTCTTTAATTTCATCAGGAGCTTCATTTTTTATATCAATAATTTTGTATTTAGCTGCATCTTCAACTAAATCATCTGAATTATGAGCTTTTTTAAGTATTATAAAACTTTCTTCATTTACTTTGTTCCTTTCAGAAGACGGAAAACTGATCCAAACATTGCCGTCTTCGGCATCGTACCAGCGGTCCATTGCTAAATTATAATACTCGTTACTGGTTTCTTTTATATAATACTTAAAGCTTTTTGCAAAGGTTGGTTTAGCCGTGTGTATTGTGGCAGAAATTCCAGTATATCTATTAGCAAGTGATTTATTAATTTTTATTGAACCAGAATCATCTGTTTGCACCGGTGTTTCTCTACCATATTTATCTATAAAAGTTACCCCTAACTGGTAGGTACGCATTGATTTTATAGACTTCCCAACGCTACCGTCGGCTGGTTTATTTTTGTCTAAATTTAATCTTGTTTCAAATTTAGGTTTATAATCGGCATTTCTTAAATCTTTTAAATCAAAATTTTGCAAATAATTTCCATATATTAACCTATTAGCAACTATTTCTTGAGCTTTAGCCTTTAAAGGCACGTTGTCATAAGGCCTTAGTAATTGATTAGAAGGTAATACTTTGTGTATTAACTCAGAGCTAATCTCGTAGTAATTATCGGTCCATGTTTTATCTGTATATTCAAAAGATTGCACACTATAAATATTAGTGCTTGTTTCTTTTTTAAATAGTAATTCTATTTCTATTGCTTGGTTTGGCACGTCAGCTGCATTGGCAAACCCTTCAATTTTTAAATAGCGCATGTCATTTTCCATGCCAGTATTATGCCCTTTTGCAGGATCATACTCAAATTCCTTAGGCAAAAAAGCTATTTCGCTAAACGGGCTTATAACAGAGTATTCGCCATCAGCATATTTATATCTATAGGCAAATCTAACAAATTCTTTTTCGAATAAAGCATCTTCTTGTATTAATTCAAAAAGATAATCTTTTTCGGATATAGGTGTATTTTCAGATATAGATTCTATTATAAACTTGTATATTGGAAATATAGATGATCTTGGCAATTGACGAACCGTTAATATAATTTCAGCGTCTTCATTACTTTCCTCAACATCCCCCTCTAATGTAGCCCTAACTCTATCGCCGACTTTAAAATCAGGTCTTGTGTAAATACTAATAATTTTATCATCGCCTGCGTCTAAAAGTTCATTATTGTATGCAAAAGACGCATTAGCAATAGCGTTTACTACCGCAGGAGTGCCGTCGCTTTTAACTCTATCGGTATTTGCTATTGAAATACTTGGAGCGTATTTGGGGAACTTTTTTATAACTGTTATATCTTCTTCTGAAAAATTATATGTAGTAGAATCATATTTTGTAAATACTGTGTGTATCGTAAAATTAGGTGATCCGTTTTTACAATCTTCAATATTTATTTTTTTAGGCTCAGAATTATCATCTGTAAATAATAATAACCCATCAATTACATTAACACCTGTAATCAATTTTGTTTTACTAAAGTTTAAAACATTATCTGTTGCTTTTACTGAAACTAAAACAGGATTAATAGCACCAGTAGCTTCCTCATATTCTGCAATAGCATCAACATTTGTACCAGCTATAAACCAATATATTTTATTATTTTCTGTATCAGCAATAGAACCAATACATTCCGCACCGGTTATACCAATAGAACTTTTAGCTTGATTACCTAACACATTTTGCATAACACCAATATCTGAACCATCAGATGTTGATATCTGCACATTTAACGCATCTCTATATTCGCCATTAGGAACTATTCTTTCATCAAGGTCTTTATTCATTTTACCTTTGATGAATACGTTTTTGGTTATTGGCATATATTAGTGTTTAATCCATTTAGATTTTCCTCGTAGTCTTTGTGTGAGTTCTTCTGACTTAAGGTTAGATAAACGTAGCTTAGCTTGTCTTACAGCTGCAAATCTTTCTCTTTTAAATCTTGCTACAAGATATTCCGGGGTATTTTGTCTAGTTGATAGTATTGCATGAGCTATGCTTTTATACATAGCTTCCTCAGCAAATTTGTGCACAAGCTTTTCTTCTTCAGTTGCAACACCGTCGCTAACGTATTTAAGTGTTATGATTTTACCGGACACATGGCTTGAAAAGAATATTTTACCTCTAACGTTGTCTATAAAGAAAGACCCGTTGGCATTCATATATTCACCTGATGTACCAAACCTTCTACCGTAAAGAACCTGGAAGGTATTATTATCATCTATATAAAAGTCATGCTTCGATGCGGTATTTGAATCTTGGGATTTAAATTTCTTCCAAGTTTCTGAAGGTGTTGCTGTTAATAAGTTGCCATCACCATCAAAAAGATAATTATAATTATCATCTTGGAGTAGTGGCGTTGGATTACTTGTCTTTACAGCAGGATATAGAGTTCTTTCTATACCGCTGTCATCTACCCAACTCAATTTAACGTAGTTTACGTAATCGTGGGGGAGTTTCATTTGCAAATCAGTAGGAACTTCTATTTCTTGCGATTTCTCGCTCTTAAACGTGTCGTAACTTAATTCTTGAATTGCTCTTTGTGCAAAGAATAATACGTTGTTTCTTTTAACTTTTGGTATAATTTTTTCTTCACCAACATAAGCAACTATAAAGTTGTTTACAATATCTTTAAGTTTTATGTATTGATAATTGCCAAGTTTGTCCTCGGCATTTATCTGTATAACAGTTATTAATAAATTATTTTTTGGAGCACCGCTAGACTCTAGTATATTTGTATTATTTGTATTTCCAGAAAAAGTTACAACGCCGGTATTACCGTCATAAGCATAATTTTCTACACTTACTTCTTTACCATCTACATATATATCAATATCTGCTTTTGCAGCTGGTATAGGATCTAATGCGGCAGTAGTAATAGTAAACTCAACAGTTGTGCCATCACCGGTAAAATTAACGCTGTTATTATAATAACGTTCGTGTGTAATGTTAAATAATGCCATCTATTATGCTTTTTCTTGTTGAACGTCTTTTGCTTCTTCGGCGGAACCAACTTGATAAATGCTCGGGTCTTTTATTGATACACCTGCTAATTGTAATATTTTTATTACAAGATCAGTTTCTTCCGATTCATGCAGTTCGAAATCAACCGTGCCAGTAGCTAAATATAGAGCTTCACCATTAACAACGGTATACTTCCATTCTGCCTCATCAGGAACCCCAGGCTTTTTAACGTAGTTAAATGTAACACCTGTGTTATTAGCTAGCTCTGCTGCTGCATATATTTTTATACCGCTTGAGTCTCTAGTGTATATAGGAAAATCATTTGTTGGTTTTGAAAGCGGTGATGAAGTAATATACAGATATTCGTTTTTATTTGCGTGCTCTGCTTCGCTTCCATTATATATAACTGTACCTAGCCTATATAAATCTGTAGGCTCTACAAAATGATTAGCAGAATATGCTGGCTGCGCTGTTTTTTCAAATGCACTTATTTTTTCTTCAAGTATATCTACCATATCCGAGTACTCCGTGCTGTTACCCGGCAGTCTGCTAAACTGATTTAAATCGTAAAAATATTGTTCAAATATATCAAGTTGCGCTTGATTGGCAAATAAGTTAAACTCTACAGGAGTTAAATAACCTCGCTGTTCTTTGTTAAGTATTGCCAATACTCTTTGATATACTGTATTTATACTTATTGCCATATTAGTATTTTAATAAAAAGGCCCACAAAGCTGTGAGCCTTTCACAACTTCTAAGCCAAACGTTTTTCTATTGTTTGGTAAATTTCAATACCATCATCTGTTTTGAAGTATGCAGCTAATGCTGAATATGGGTTTTCATCAAATGGTACAGTTATAAGCTTTCTGTCGTTACTTCCCCAAGTAAACGTACGCTGATCATTTGAAAGCTTGATTATGCCTTGCTCTACAGCTTTAATACCTAGATTTCTTACATTAATATTTTCATCTGATACTAGCTCCATAAATAAACCTGGATTACTGCGAGCAAAAAGTAATAAATCTCTTTTTAATTCTTTAGATGTCATATCTGAAACTGCATTACCTAGCTCG
>Ga0208428_1001182_pt1 | contig 11168 bp, 15 predicted proteins | sample DEB08_DNA_11_FD_184535 | JGI IMG/M metagenome (GOLD analysis project Ga0208428, IMG submission 184535) | Aqueous microbial communities from the Delaware River and Bay under freshwater to marine salinity gradient to study organic matter... | ecosystem: Environmental > Aquatic > Marine > Coastal ... | reverse complement strand
CGTGGAAGGTATTTAAAGGAGTGTGCGAAATATGGCGGAGCCTGAAGAACTACGATCCGAGAAGCTAGAGCGGAATGTCCTTGGCCCTCGTTGCTGGCGGGAAGGGAGCTTGGAGCGAAAGCAAATTCAAACTCCTTACCTTACACGAGAGGAAGCTGTGGAGGGTATGCACAGGGCATTCAGTAAGTGCCAGTTGGCGTATGACTCGAAGGGCAGGAAATACAGAACAGATATCCCTCGAATACTCCCAAGCGAGGAGTGGGAGGGCAGGCAGAAATTAAAGAAGATGGAGGAGAGGGAATGTGGATAATACCCAAAACATTATCAGCTTTTGTACAGGATACGGAGGGATTGAGCTTGGGATTAGACGAGCGGGCGTGGATGTGCGCACAGTCGTTAATGTCGAGATCGAAGCCTTCTGCTGCGCCAACTTGGTTGCGAAGATTGAAGAAGGACGAATGGATGACGCGCCTATCTGGACGGATCTTAAAACCTTCCCAGCAGAAATATTTCGAGGAAAAATTCACGGCCTCTGTGGAGGATATCCTTGTCAGCCCTTCAGTAGTGCGGGGAAGCGAAAAGGAGAAGACGACCCAAGGCACTTATGGCCATACATCCGAAAGCATGTACGGGCAATTAGACCTGTTTGGTGCTTCTTTGAAAATGTCCGAGGCCACACCACGATGGGGCTATGGCGAGTCCTGTCCGATTTGGAAGAAGATGGTTACCGAACGGAGTGGGGATTGTTCAGCGCGGAGGAAACAGGCGCGCCTCACCAACGCATCCGAGTGTTCATCCTGGCAAAACTACCCGACACCTGCGGCGAGGGATTACAAGGGAACAAACTCAGAGGATCATGTGATGAACAAGTCGAAGGGCTACAAGGGTCACATGAATCAGCTTCCGAACTTCATCAAGTACGGGATGGACAATTGGCCCACACCGCGAGCCGGGAACCCCGGCAGTCGCAAGCCCGGAACGGGGGGCAAGATATTGGCGGAGGAAGCGAAGAAGAATTGGCCGACTCCGCGAGAGACGATGTCGAGGGACGCGACACACGACAGGGGGAAGTGCAACTTGGGAGAGGTTGTTCACGGGATAGAGAAGCAACTCACTGGCCCGCCCGCCCAGGAGAAGAGCAGTACGAGTGGGAAGAACCACGGGTCACCGAAGCTCAATCCGAATTGGGTGGAGCAGTTGATGGGCTTACCCATCGGGTGGACAGACTTAGGCTCCTGGGCAACGGAGTCGTCCCACAAACAGCAGAACTAGCGTGGAAAACTTTATGGAGGAATATGAATGAGTGAGTTTTTAGGATGGGCGAGTTATCCGTTGCGATTTCTCTGCGTACATTGCGGGGAGGAATGCGACCTCGAAGATAAGCACGAGCATCAAGATTGCGAAGAACAGGAGGAACAAAATGAAGACTGAATACAAAATGGGATTGGGATTACCCCGTGGATCAAAGGTGATTGTGAAGGCGGGAAATAGACAGGCAGATATAACCTTGGTCGAACAGGAGGATGGGCATACCTGGCGACTACAAATCGATAGGGATCTCCCCGAGACGGAATATCCGACTCTCGAAAATGCGGTCCTCTCGGCAGAAACTTTATTTCGGGAAGTGGTATGATTGTAGCCTTTGATTTGGAGACTGTGTGGACCAAGAATTACTCAGTCGCAAAGATCGGCCTCGACCGATATGTGAAGCACCCCGACTTCCGAGTCACTCTCGTATCCATTGTAGCAGAGGATGGATTTGAATGGGTAGGGGAGCCACAGAATTTGCCGGTGGAGCGCTTAAACGGACACACTTTAATCTCCCATAATGCTGAGTTTGATAGCGTCTGTGCAAGGGCCGCAATCTATCGAGGACAGATGCCCGAGTTTATGCCAAGCGAGTGGATATGCACAGCCGATATGGCATCGTACCACCAGCTTCCACGCTCCCTGGCGGGTGTAGTTAAAGAACTATTTAACGAGGAATTATCTAAGGATGCCCGTGAGCAGATGGCAGGATTATCCGTTGAAGATATTCAGGCGAACTCTAATTTTATCAATTACGCTTTAGAAGATAGTCGAGCCTGTCTCCGTGTATACCAAAAGCTCGATGTTGGATTTTCAAGGAAAGAGAGAACACTATCTGCACTCACCCGAAGGATCGCAAACAGAGGTTTGGCGATCAATGGTCCACTCTGCCAGCAGTTTATAGATAAGGCAGAAAAAATCCTCGAAGAATCAGACAGGAAAACAACCGAGTGGAGACAGGCAAACCTCGCCCTGCAAACCTATCAAAAATTAATCATGGGTCAACGGGCAGACCGCCGAGTACCCACTCGTTTAAAATATTGTGGCGCTCCCCATACCAAGCGATGGAGCGGTGGAGGAGTAATAAACTTCCAGGCTATTCCAAACGATGAGGTGGCAGATACTTCTGCCCGTAGATGCCTGGAAGCTCCACAGGGTAGGGTGATTGTATCGGCGGATCTCTCACAGATCGAACCGCGCGTAATTGCGTATCTTGTAGGCGATGCAGACTTCCTCGGCCTTGTCCGTGGAGGGATAGATATTTACGAGGCACATGGGCGAGCATCCAAGCTGTACAATGAGGATGAACCAATGGCCGAGCTTGCACCCGAGATGAGGAAACTGTGCAAGGCTAGACTGCTGGGCTTAGGCTATGGGTGTGGAGCAACCAAGTTTCTAGATGTAGCAAAATCATTCGGTGTGAATATGACTGAAGCAGAGGCACAAAAGCAGGTACTTTTATACCGAGCGCAGAATCCCGATGTGATGCTGGCATGGAATAAAATGGAGGACCAATTTCGTGAGTGGATGAAGGAGACTCCTGAATGTATTACATTTGAAACACGGTGTGGTGTCCCTGTCCGATACTTCAATGCCTATGAGCAGAATGGAGAACTCTATGCCTCGACCACCCGTGGATATGAACCGGTCAAACTCTACGGGGCGAGGCTGTTTCAAAACATCGTACAAGCGACTGCCCGATCCATCTTTGCAGACGCGCTTATTCGCATCGAAGATGCCGGTCTGCCGATCTGCCTCCATGTCCATGACTCAGTAACCTTAGAGGTTGGAGAGAACGAGGGGCAGGCGGCACTTGATCTTTTAATCAAAATACTAACCGAGGAACCCCAAAGCTACCCTGGCTTACCCTTGGCCGCCGAGGGGGAAATCAAAACACACTACTGATATGGAAGAAATGAAGAAACTAATAAGCGATACTGTTAATCCTTGGCTACAGATTTTACCTAAAGACAGACACCAAGAGTTTGTCGAAAAATTTGAGCTTTTGATAAACGAAATGCTACAGGCGAATTTTGAATCTTTGATTAATGATCCTGAGTTTCGCAAGAATGTAAAAACCCGATGACTACAAGGTAATAAATACAACACATTATTAATTATGAAACAACTGGTGGAATGGTTGGCGTATGTGGGCTTCATGCTACTTGTGATAGGCTTTTGGCTGTATGTGGTCATCGCATTCTTTTGCGTCCTGTTTAACCAAATACCGAGCATAAAACTATGAGGACATTACTGATAGGATTATGTGGCCCTAAAGGGGTAGGGAAATCGACCTATGCACGATCCCTCGGTGGAGTGACCCTGTCATTCGCCACACCGATCAAGGAGATGCTCAAGGTCGTCCTTCCCCATCCCGCTTGGCTGGATCGAAAGGAGGAACCGATACCAGGATTCCCTGAAGGTATTACTACCCGTAACATGTTACAGACACTCGGCACAGAGTGGGGCAGGGAATCCATTTATCCAAACATATGGGTCGATGCGGCCAAGCGGATGGCCGAGCCTTACCTCGGTAAACGCCTCGTTGTATTCGATGATATCCGATTCCCCAACGAGGCATGGGCGATCAAGCGGTGGGCAGACTTGTACAAGATTGGGTACAAGATCATACACATCTCTCGGGAAGGCCACGAAATCGATCCAAGCGATTCCCATATATCCGAGCATGGACTGCCTAAACACTTCATAACCGAGTGGGTGACTGTGGATGACGACAAGCAGGCCGAGTAACTCCATCCGCAAAATGGCAACCGATGCCCGTCTACGGCAGATGCTCAGAGCATTGCCCGAGGACCATAGAGGATATACCCAGGATGAGATTGCCCGAAAAGCAGGTGTTGCCAAGCAGACGATCTCCAAGATCGAACGAGGGGCGATGATCAAAATTACCGAGCAGATTACCCGACTCCTAGCAGAAGAATAATATGGCCACACTCAAAGGAGATATACGCAGGTGTCTCGAAAACCTGCCAAGCGGTTTATTGTCGCATCACGATATCCTGCTCCGCTTGTCCCTCGTTGTGACCAGGTACACAAAAGACCCAGCCGAGGCAGAAAGAGCATTGCTCGCACTACTCGATAAAGTATCCCACCGGCCAAACCAACCAGCCGAGCTACGAAATGCTATAAAAGGAGCATATCATCGACATAACCACCCCGACCTGCCGAAAAACCCCATAAAAGTAGCGCAACCTGACCCCGCTCTAAAAGAAAACAACTTAGGGTATGCCGGATTATTCGAGAAGTTCACCCTCCGATCCGACCCCATTCCGATGAATGCCAACGAGGCGCTCAAAGGACTCTTCCATCTAGACGAATCAATCTTTGTCCAGCGGGTAGTCGCCGAGCGATCTGCACCCATGACCATAGCACAGGCAATCGCTATGCCCGATCTATCCGACTACCAGTTCACCACATACAACACCTTCCCCGCCCATGCGACCAACCGGTCCGAAGCACAGGTGCTGGGGCGTAAATACTTTATCCATGAGACTGACGATCCATCCCTATCATTCGAGCAACAGCTTGGCCTGATCCTACGCCTCGAACAGATTGCCCCGCTAAAAATGATCGTCAATTCAGGAGGGAAGTCTCTACACGCATGGTTTCATTGGATTGAGGGATATAAGGCAGAATTTCTCGAACTCTCCCAAAAGCTCGGTGGAGATCCACGATTTAAACTAATGAATCAACTCTGCCGATTACCCTGGGGAACCCGCAGAAAGGAATGCGAACCATTCCCTGCCAAGCAGGAGGTAATCTTTTGGAAGCAATAGCCCTACAAAAAACCATCGCAAGACGGTTTATTAGCTTAGGGGTTCCTATGGAGGATGCTGTAAACTTTGCATCCTGTATGGACGAGACAAACCTAGTCATCATCGTCCGTAAGGAAGGCGAGGGGAAGCCCGACTTTATCATCTTAGTAAAACATAAACATTAACCATACAATCGTATTACAATGGCATACAGAGAAGACTACCTAAACCCCGAGACACTCGCGAAAGCAGATGAACTGGATATATACTTTTCCTCCCGTGGACCTGTGGACTATCCAACCCCGTCATCCGATGCACCCCAAACCTACTCGTTGGCAATCGATGACCCGCTACCTGCCCCCAGGTTTCTCACCCTCTCCGACATAGTATCAATCGATACCCACACAGATATGCCCCCCCAAATCATCAAGAATGTCCTACACAAAGGATCGAAGATGATCATATCAGGCTCCTCCAAAGCGGGTAAAACCCTATCCCTCCTCCACCTTGGCCTAGCCGTATCCAATGGAAAGCCCTGGTTAGGACATGAAACAACCCAAGGCAATGTGATCTACCTAGACTTTGAGCTAAAGCCCCGGATGGCCGCCAAGCGAATAACCTCCATCATCGCCTCCAATCCAGGTATCTATAAACAGAACCCCCGCTTCCTCTACTGCGGACTACGAGGCCAATCCCGATCCCTCGAAGACCTCGTACACCACATCGAGGATCTCCGCGACTACAAGCCCGACCTCGTAATCGTAGACCCATTCTACAAGCTCGCCACAGGAGCAGACGAAAACGATGCCGGTGCTATCTCCGAAGTGGTCAACCGCATGGAGAAGTTCTCCGAACGCCTAGACTGCTCATTCGTCTATGCCCATCACTTCTCAAAAGGAAACAAGTCTGACACAGACCACATTGACCGGGCAAGCGGGTCAGGCGTGTTTGCCCGTGACCCCGATGCCATCCTTACCCTAACACCCCACGAAGAGGAGGATCACCTCGTACTCGAGGCCACCCTCCGAGACTTCCCAACTCCCGACCCTCAAGTGGTAGAATTTTCATGGCCAAACTTTATCCATAAGCCCGATATGGAACCGAAATTAAGAAAGCCAGGGCAGTCCAAAGAGTCTAAAAGATTGAACGATAAGCTATCCACAGCCCTAATCGAACTGCTCAAACCTAACTCGATTATGGGTCTAAATAACCTCCGAAACAAACTAGAAGAGAAAACAGGGGAGCCAATTACACGAGATAGACTCGTAAATCTGATTAAAAAGAGCCGAAATATTAGTGTCTTAAAGACTGAAAAAGGTAAAGAAAACATCTACTCTTATACCGAGTAAAGGCTGTCTCAATTCTGTCTCAAAAGTAGTAGTGGTGGCCTTATAGTAAAACACCACTACTAGTAGTAGTTGAGGCTGTAAGTAGTAGTTGCTCCCCTAGCGGAGCAAACTACTACATTTGCACAGCCTATAGGCGACCACCAGTCAGATTATCATCGTAAAAGATTTGAACCGCTTACTACTCACTCGTGAGAACCGAATACACAGCTTATTCAGGATTGCTCGTAAAAGGCTTTGATCGGGTAAAGATGAGTCAGAAGACTCACTGGATAGGGAAAAGGCTTTTAGGGTACTCTACGGGGCTTTAAAGGCTATGCTAGACTAATTAGTCTTCTGTGCTTTCAAAGTCAGGATCAGAACGAGGGTCAGTTTCGTACCTGATTATTCTCTCCATGCCTTCCTGAGCTAACTCGTCAACCACTTGACCCAGGCTTAACTTTTTACGATGGCCAATCTGCTTAATCAGGTCACGGGTTGCCGGATCAACCATGCAATGGAATCCGACACGGCGAACCCCAGGGCGGTTAGGCGGTCGGCCTGTTTGGTTTGGACGCTTACCACCCCATTCTTTTTTATCGGTCATGCTATCTGTGCTTAATGTTAGGAATAATTTTTTCAATTACATTCCAGCCTTCCTCAGATTGATTTATGAAATCGATTCCTCTGTCGAGCCATGTATTGTGGATCTTTCGCCTTTGTGTCGCTGTAGCGTCTCGCAGGGAGTGCTTATAGTCATGCCCCCAAAAGTAAGCTAAACCCATGTAGTCGGGAGTACCGACCAAAGTTCTGTCGAGCTTATGCAATTCAGAGTATGCGTTCAAAGTAAGTGATGCAGTATGTATGATCATGTGATTAGTCTCCTTATTAAAGTTGGTTTACATCAACATCGCTGAAATCGCAGAAACCTTTTGATATCTCAATGCACCCTTCAGAATCGTCACATATTTGCGCGTTGAAATCGTGAAGTTCATTTCTTTGGTATGCGAACTCAAATACATCATCTTTGTAAGACTGCAATTTTTCCAAGAGTCTTCTCTGATCGAGCGTTAAGGTTTTAAGAAACTGAGTCCTTGTTTGTTCACCTGCATCAATAGCTGAAGTGAGTGGTGAGCGAGTGGCGTTATTTTTTAATTTCATGTTTTTGTTGGGTTAAAGTTAAACTGTAGACCCTCAATCTAGCTTACCTGTACAGAAAAGCAAAATATATTTTACATTTATTTTTACGAATGTTGTAAGTACCTAATAGTTAGTAGGCTAGGGGATGAAAAAAATTACGATTCTACATCCGTAACTTCAGCCTCAATTACTTTTTCGTTCTTGAGATTAGCCAGTTCGGCTCTGATCTCATCGAGGGATAAAGATTTCTTCACCTCAATGGTTTGAGTCGGCTCACCTTCGTACTGGCGATGCTTATCAATTAATATGCCGGTAGCGATAGGAAGAACACCTGATGGGATTTCATCGTCATTCAACTTCGTTATGAGCTTTTCTACCGCAAGATGGGTCGCAGTACCTATTAAAGCTCTTAAATGCTTTTTAGACTCCTTCAGGGTATCTCCTTCACGAGATTTGACTATGGCTATCGTATGAGGAGAAACCTTACAGGTTTTACATATCTGTTTGATAGTCGATCCCTCTGCTAACATCTTAACGACCATCGCATAATCCTGTGGCCTTTGATCGAAGAACTTCTGACCCGTAAATATATTTGGGCAGGCTTCCTCGACCTTTAGATTCGCTGGCAGGTTCTCAGCTTGTTGGTACACCCTGGGTCTTGTAGTCGGCATATAAAATCAATCGGTGAGATAATTTGAGAAAGTATTCTCAATAAGGATTGATGCAAGTCTAATTAGACATAATCCCTATTTCACGAATCATTTTTTGTCCGATTTTCTATAAATATGGTAAATATATAACAAATTATGCTATTTTGCCGAAATCACATAAAAATTTTTAGGCTCTAGGAGGGGGGGAGGGGGTCTGCCAACCGGCCCCGCGATCACCGCCGACCGATTATAGCCCACAAAAAAATTCTGACAAATTGCCCAACCCGAGGTGACCTCCTATCGATAATCTGTTATCATTAGCCATGCCTCTTGAATGGTCACCGCATCCCGCCATCCCGCCTCTCAGCAAGGCAGAGATGCTGCGGATGTCGCCTGAGAGCATCCTCGCCTATTGGGAGAGAAGGGAAGAAGCGATCAAGCTGGAGAAGGATGACCCATATCGTCATGGGTTTGAACTGGATACCTGGAAGTTGGCGGATGAGCAGTTAAAGAATCACTCGGAAATCCTTCTTATGGGGGGTAACAGAGCTGGAAAATCGTTTTACGCGGCCAAGCGGGTAGTCAAATGCCTCGTTGAAAACCCAGGTACTATTATTTGGTGTCTTACTGAAACATCGGCCAATTCGATCCAATTTCAGCAGGCTTTGGTATACAATGCATTACCTAAAGAGTTGAAGTCGTTGGGCAGGGGGAAGGTTGGATATGTGATGTACAGCCTTCGTAATGGCTTCACAGCGTCTAAATTCACGCTAAATAACGGTAGCCAATGTATCTTTAGAAATTGGAGTCAGGACATTTCTACGATTGAGGGTGGAGAGATCGGCTGTCCGCGACCTCCGGTCAACGGGACATATAATATTGGATTTTGGGCAGATGAATTAATACCTATGCCCTGGGTTGAAACGCTAAGATTTAGATGCGTCACACGCTCCCATGCGAGCGAATATGATGGAGTTGTTCGACCGGCAACTGGCATCATCAGTTTCACAGCCGTGGACGGGTGGAACTCAGTGGTAAAGAGTATGCTGACGGGTGCAAAGACTGTGGAATCGGCAAAAGCTGACCTTTTGGATGGTGAGGAGGTTCCATTGGTCCAACAGCCATTAAGAAAAGCCTCGAGTGTGGTGTATTTCCATACAGCGGCCAATCCGTTTGGTGGATGGTCGGCGATGAAGACGCAATTGGAGGGGGAAAAGAGGGAAACGATCCTTTGTCGGGCGTATGGAGTGCCTGTTAAGGCATCTAAAACTGTATTTCCCGCCTTTTCTGACAAGAATATCGTGCAGGCTAAGGAAGTGCCTGTTTTAGCGGACGATGCGGATGCCTCGTGGGTGCTTTCGATTGACCCTGCTGGGGCAAAGCCTTGGACGATGGTGCTGTTTGGGATTGATCCACATGGGGTAGCCTGGGCGGTTAAGGAGTTTCCTGACTTTGACAGTTATGGTGGATGGATTGACCTGACAAAGGGGGATAAGGTTAGTGCAGGTGAGGCGGCACAACCCAATGGGTTCGGATTAAAGGACTATGCAGAGGTGATTAGGCGGATGGAAGGTGATCGATTTGTGGATCGTATCATCGACCCGAGGTTGGGAGCGGCGAGCTATCAGAAATCGGAAGGATCTTCTAATATTATAGATGATTTAGCGGAGGAGGGCTTACCGGTAGTCCCTGCGGAAGGTTTGGATATCGAGACGGGCTTACAGGCGATTAATAATTTACTGGCATGGGATCGTACTAAGGAGATGGGGCTGGGGAATCATCCCAAGCTGATGATTTCGGATGAGTGTCAAAACTTAGTAGCCTGTATGCAGGAGTATCAGACGGGTGATTTAAAGAATCCGGCTAAAGACATGGTGGACTGTGTGAGATATTTCGCTGTGGGAAATTTTGAATACTTTGACCAGGAGGAATTGGTCGGAACAGGAGGGGGGAGTTATTGATATGAGTAATAAGGTGATGCCTGGGCATCGTAATCAGATTGTATTATTAAGGCAGGCTGGGGAGACATGGCCGAAGATCGCCAAAGCGGTCGGCTTCAGCCGAGCGACTGTGCAGAAGGTATATAAGGAGGAAGTGGCGAAGGAAGCACCTCCTGTGATTGAGGTGGAAAAGCCGAGGTATGAGAAGGCCAGGGTATTATCGATGGTCCCGAACCCTCGTTTAATGAGGATATATTTTGAGGATCGGGATGAGATTGGTGTGTGCGTGAAGAGGCCACAGGACAATCACCCGCCCAAGAGTCAGATATTAGTGAAGAAAGTAGATGGGGAGGAAAAGCTGTACAGATTGGTATGAACCGCCCCAGGCGAAGGATAATCGCATTAACGCGATGCTTCGTGAAATGGTGGTGGAGCAGGGGCTAGAATCCTTGGTTACAGGAAACGAGCCAAGACCATTAACGATTCAGGAAATTGCTGACTTCGTTGGGGTTGGTTTCACATCGCTTCAGAGAATTGAGCAACAGGCTCTGAATAATTTGAGAAAAAAAATGTTAAACTTGAAAGGTTAAAATGGAAACGGAAGTACAAATATATGAGGAAAAGCCTGATGTGGATGGGCTTAAAGAGGATTTTGAACGGGCAAAAGCAAACCTTAGTTGGTGGATGGATAAAGCCGAGGATGCTCGGGAGGTTCGCTTTAACGAATGGGCGGGAAAGAGTGGAGATGGCAAGAAGCATGGGCCTGAAGCGTTCCCATTTGACGGTGCAAGTGACCTGGACGCTGGCGTTATAAACCCTCTGATTGATGGGGATGTCGCGACTCTCACGCAGGCCCTGTCGCAGGCCAACCTGGTAGCCGCGCCTGTGGAGAGCGGTGACATAGCATCGGCCAAGCTGGTGAGTGAATTTTTGAAGTGGCGAATGGGTACGATGGATGAACTGATGAGGGAGTCATCGATTGGTGCGAATTATTTATTGCAGAATGGACTGACCTTTTTCGGTACATAC
>Ga0208428_1001173_pt1 | contig 11206 bp, 9 predicted proteins | sample DEB08_DNA_11_FD_184535 | JGI IMG/M metagenome (GOLD analysis project Ga0208428, IMG submission 184535) | Aqueous microbial communities from the Delaware River and Bay under freshwater to marine salinity gradient to study organic matter... | ecosystem: Environmental > Aquatic > Marine > Coastal ... | reverse complement strand
AACGCAGATGGGCAAGACTACCTCATTGACGTGACCAAAGTTTTGGGTTTTGAAGATAGCACAGCTTCTACCACTCAAATGACCATCATCTATAGCCCCATTACAGGCAATAATGATGTGAGGATTAGAATCCAACACGCTACTGCTCCTAATGCTTACGCTTTTCAGAATTGGTTTGTTGACCAAATGGAAAGCATTTTGTCAGGCAATTGGAGAGAAGTGGTAGAAAGCCCTGAACCTCCGTATGCCGTAACAGGAATCTTTAATACGTAAGAAGAATATGAGCGACTACAAATACATCAAGTTCACTGACCTCACTAGCGCGGTTGGTCAAACCGAGCAGACTGTGGGGATTTATGGATTGAGGAACAACTCTTTTGACGCAGACTATTCCTACCTTCAGATTACTTACCTTATTGGTCATGCACAGGATAACCAATTGAGAATTGGAGTTGTGGGGCCGGATGGAAGTACCCCTTTTACGTCGGGCGGAGCAGCAGGATATAACGTTGGCGCTTACGTTGAGTTTGCCAATTTGATTACTGATTTTATCCTTGATGCAGTACAGAGTGGAAAAACCATAACTGAGGTAAAAGCAGGTCTTGGGGGAACTATTCGTCAAGACCTTGGTGTCATTACAACCCTCACATTTATCTAAGCTATGTATACAAACGAAAAGTATCTCAAGTTTACAAGTCCTTCTGCCCGCAGGTTTTTTATTCGGGTGAATGATGTCATTACCGTTGAGGTACTTACCTCAAGTAGAGTTCAAATTGTGTATGCTCAAGCAGAACATACGTCTCAGGGGTGGAACATTAGCACCTCTAGTGCAGCGGAAGCAAATGCAGCAGCCGCAGATTTGATGGAGCAGATTATTGCTTTGCAGGCAACGCCTTACACAGAAAGCGTCAGGGACTTCTCACCAAACGGATACGAAATTACAGGTCAGTAAGACTATCCTACTACAGAAAGAGAGGGGCAATAGCCCCTCTTTTTTTTGGCTATCTTTGTAGCATGAACGGGCTAATTAGAATACAGAGTGGGCGTGACCCTGACCTCTACATCCCCGTTGATTCTATCAAGGAGATAACGAGAACAGGGGCAGCACAAATCACTATTGTGACATACCCGGTATTGCTGAATAGGGCAGGTACTAATGATGCACCTGCTTATGTGCTTACAGAGACGGGTTCAGGTGCAGGCACTGCTGATGAGGATAACGTGCAAGCTCTAGTTGAGGCATGGACTTCTGTGCTTAGGGGTCAGCAATCTGTTGCCACCGTAAACTTTAGATTTCCTATTGACGGCTTTAGCAGGGCGATGTTTGTGTGGGCCTAAGCCAAAAGCCCTCTGCTTTTTAATTCCGTATCTTTGCCTAAAACGAGGCAATGATTAACTCAGTCAGACAATCTGTTCTGTCTGTGCTAAACAAGAATAACTACGGTTATCTCTCACCTGCTGACTTCAATCTATTTGCAAAGCAGGCACAGCTAGATATCTTCGAAAGTTATTTTTATCAGTACAACTATCAGATAAACAAGGAAAACGCCCGACAGTCAGGCACGGGTATTGCGGACTTGGCGAAGGGCATCGAGGAGTCGATGGACTTGTTTTCTGTGACTCGTGGACTCAACCTCGATACAACCGCAGCAGGGCAGTACCTGATGCCATCAGCAGCCACCACAGGTAGCGACTACTACCTTGTTAACAAGCTCCTTGTGTATAAGGGCATCGTGACTTCAGGTACGACCACAGGGTTTACGGGGCCGGGCAACAACATTTTGACTGATAGTGGAGCTACTTTTTCGTCAGACACTATTGTAGCCGGAGATATTGTAGGAGTGGAGACAGCGACGCAGGGCGTTCAGTACGTGACCGTGGTATCTGTTAATTCGAACACACAGATTACTGTTACAGGAACTGTCCTTAGCGCAGCAGGTTTCCCCTACACCATCTTCAGCGCAAACACTCAACAGAACGAGGCAGAAAAGGTGACGCATAGCAAGATTACTATGCTCAACAACTCCATCTACACTGCTCCTACACTTGAGTACCCTGCGTACACCTCTGAGGAGACTTCAGTTCAGGTCTTCCCAAGCACCAATATGACAGCGGGTCGGGTGATTGCTCAATACTTTAGGTATCCTAAAGACCCGAATTGGACGTATGTAACTCTTGGTGGAGGTGAGCCTGTGTTCAATCAAACAGCGAGTGACTTCCAAGACTTTGAAGTGCCGCTTGATGAGGAGAACAATCTCACTATGAAGATTCTTCAGTACGCAGGTATTACGATTAGAGAGCCTGAAGTCTTTGGCTTTGCTACGGGTGAAGAAACCAAGGAGCAACAAAAAGAAGGATAATGGCGTACATCAATCAGTTTCAGTATTACGAGAACGGGGGAGCAAATCCTGAAGGAGCCAATTGGGGTTCCTATCAGTACGTTTCCCTGTACGATATTGTCAACAACTTCATGTTGATGTACTCAGGCAACCACAGCCTTGTCAACAACGAAGAGAGATACAAGGTTCTGTTTCATGCCAAGCGTGCCATTCAGGAGCTTAACTACGATGCCTTCAAGGAGCTGAAGGTTCTGCAGCTTACCATCACAGACCAATACAGGTTTATCCTGCCATCTGACTTTGTGAATTGGGTTCGCATCTCCATGTACAAGAATGGATACCTGTACCCGCTGACCGAAAACATTCAGGTCAACTACGCCAAGTCATACCTGCAGGACAACAACGAACGCATCTTGTTTGATGTGGACGGCAATGCTCTGTCTCCTGAGTTCTCAGAGATTGACTACCAACGCATCACGGGAGGTAAGAAAAGCATCTACCTCAATACGGGTCACCCCTTCGATGGTTTCGAGGGATACTTCGTAGGAGGCCATTGGTACTTTGAGACTCCTTTCGGTGGCGCGTGGTATGCGCTCAATACAGAGACGGCAAATGCCAATCCGACCTTTGCCATTGACCGAGCATCAGGCGTAATCAACTTCAGCTCTAACATCGGAACGGGAGCATCTGTGGTTCTTGAGTACGTGTCAGACGGCATGGAGAATGGGGACGACAGCAAGGTTCACATCAACAAGCTCTTTGAAGACTTTGTTTACGCATACATCGAGTACGCCATCTTGAACAGCAAGTTGGGTGTGCAGGAGTATGTGGTCAACAGAGCACGCAAAAGAAAGGGTGCGCTGTTGCGCAACGCTAAAATCAGAATCAGTAATATCCATCCCGGCAGATTGTTGATGAACCTCCGTGGAATGGATAAGTGGATTAAGTAATGGCAAAGGACTTAAGGACGTTTACCAAGGGTAAGATGAACAAGGAACTTGACGAACGTCTTGTTCCCGATGGCGAGTACACTGATGCGTTGAATATCCGAGTCGGGTCTACCGAGGAAGATGAGATGGGTGTCATTGAAACTACCCTTGGCAATACGCAGCTCACCACCCTTCAAGTCCAAAACACACCCCTGAGCACATCGGCTCGATGCATCGGTGCGCTTGAGGACGGCTCAACAGAGACTCTCTATTGGTTCGTGCATGACCCTGCTTTTGCAGCATCAAGCAACACGGGCAAGCTCGACCTTATTGTCTCGTTCAACACGAGCACTCAGGTTACCACATACCATGTCATCAGCATGGATGACGGTGGTGGTGTCAAAACCACGCTGAACTTTAGCCCTACCTATCTCATTACGGGGGTCAGCTTGATTGATGACCTTCTGTTCTTTACAGACGATTACAACCCGCCAAGGCGCATCAATGTTACGCGCACTTACGGTGAGCCAACAAGTGGTGATGTAGACACCATCACACCTGACGAGCTTCTCGTCATCAAGAGAGCACCTGTTACATCGCCTTTGGTGAACTCTAGCTTTAACAGCAACATCTCTTCTACGTTCATGGAGGAGAGGTTTATCTGCTTTGCTTACAGGTGGAGATATGACGACAACGAATACTCGGCTACGTCGCAGTTTTCTACGCCTGTCTTTACGCCCAAATCTTTTGACTTTACGCCCAAGAGCTACCTCAATGAGGGGTTCGTTAACAAGCACAACAACGCTACCATTACATACAACACAGGTGGCAGCCTTGTTAAGGGCATTGACATCCTGTTTAAGGAGGCCAATGACAGCACCATTAAGGTCATCGAGAAGCTCGACAAAGCGAAGCTCGGCCTGCCTGACAACAACGACCTGACGTTCAACTTCAGCGACAGCAAAATCTTTACGATTCTGCCGAACTCTGAGATTCTAAGGTTGTACGACAACGTACCCCTGTTGGCTCAGGCGCAAACGCTTATGGGCAACAGGCTTATGTACGGCAACTATCTTGAGGGCTATGACCTTATAGATAGCAGCGGCAACTCTACGCAGCTCAACTACATCTGTACGCTGAAGGAAAGCACCCTGTCTCAAGAAAACCTGCCTCCTGCCAACGTTAGTGGGGGCGCAGTTACATACACCCTTCCACAAAGCGTGACGGGTGGTTCGTCTCAAACCGTGACTGATGCCGGGCAGATTATTGACCTTACCCCTTTCTGTGTTGATGGTCAGGGCAACAGCAGGCTTACGGCGGGCAGCGTCATGGAGTTTGAGTTTCAGATTTACGTAGAGTCAGGTTCTCCACAAGAGGTGGGGCCGGGGCCATTTCCTTCGCAAGTGCCTCCCGGCACAAGCGGTTCGCCCCAAACTATTACTGCTACTTTTATTCTGAACGCCAACTATAACACATTGGCTGATTGGATGGGCAGTGCCAACTTCCAAAATCAGGTTGGTACTTTGACCAACATTTTGCCCGTTTACGACGGGGGCGGTGCATCAACATCATGTGATGGAGGAACACTTACAGACAGCTATAACTGCGGTAGAGAGCAGCAGTTGGGTTCATTTACATTGGTAACTACAGGCATCACCTCAGCTACCACCATCGCTCAACCTGAGCCTGTCTCATTTGCTCAAACTGCGGGCAATAACTGCCAAGTGGTATTTCCCGGTCTGAGATACACAGACAATCCTGCTTCGCCCGCAAGCGACTCTTTCTTTTTCTACCGATTTGATACCGCTGCAACAAAGGTGACCTTCTTTCCTGCAGGGACAGCAGAAAGCCTTCACAGCAACCGAGGCTATGAGGTGGGCATCATGTACATGGACGAGTACAACAGGTCTACTACGGCCCTTGTAAGCAACAACAACGCTGTTCACGTTCCATGCTCTGCAAGCGATACCAAGAATCAGATTAGGGTAGAGATTCCTACGAGCCAAAAACCTCCCGCGTGGGCTACTAGGTATAAGTTTGGCATCAAGCCCGACGAAGCAGGGTACAATACCATCTACTCGAACACTTTCTTTCTTGACTCAACTCAAAACAGGGCTTACATCTTGCTTCAAGGCGAGAACCCTCGTAAGGTGGAAGAGGGTGACAGGCTTATTGTCAAGGCCGACACAAGCGGCCCTGTCAATGAGTGCCTGTATGTTACTGTCCTTGAGAAGAAGGTCATGCAGGCCGACGAGCTTCCGGGCAACGATGGCGTGACGGGAACCTATATGGTTATCAGCACTGACGGTCTTGCACTCAACGCATCACCGGGGTCTTTGAAGGACACGGGCATGGTGGAGGCCAAGGCGGAGGACTTCTTTAACATTGGTACTGATAGAGCACCATACATCTTGTTGCCTCTCAACGACCCTATGGGCAACCCTTCGGGTGGTAACTCAGGGCCGGGTTCGGATTACAATGTGCCTGCAGGCTCTATTGTAACCATCAAGCTACAGGGTGATAGGATTGGTACGGGTAATGTCTGTGAGGAAAGAAGAATCGACATTGACGACCTGCAGTTTACTGTTACGCAGAACTACAGCAGCCTTGCTGATTGGTTCGCAGGCGATGATATTATTACCGCCCTCATCAATGAGGACTTCTATACAGGAGGCGGAGGTGTTGGTCTTGTAAAGAACGCAGGGTCAGCCTCACCATCTTCACCTAACGACCCCTCAACTATTTCAGGTTCAGGTTCAGCCAACTTTGACACGGGTAACGGCAAGGACGACATGCGCGTTCCGAACGACCTTGATACCATTGGCATCCCTTCAGGCTTGGCTCAGAGCGAGTTCGGTGCTTGCGTGCTAACGTACCCAAGCGGAAGAAAGTATCTCGGTTTCCGTGGCACGATATGCTGCGGCAGCAACAACAATAAGACTTCACGCCTCAAAGGTCGTATCACGGTGCGTCGAGCAATTGACCTGTTGGTTTTCGAGACGTTGCCTGCTGATGCACAGCCTGACATCTTCTTCGAGTCCTCAGTGTCTTACCCTATCACCAACGGATTCCACGAGGGCAATGTTCAAAACCAAACTGCAGCGCAGTCTGCTATTGTTGACACAGCATTCTACAACTGCTACACCTATGGTAATGGCGTAGAAAGCTACAAGGTGCGCGACTCTATTGTGGGTAAGGACTTTAACCTTGGCAACAGGGTGACAGCTACGCAGGGTCAGGACTACAAGCAGGTTAGACGATACGCTGACATCACATATAGCGGTGTCTACAACCAAGAGAGCAACGTCAATAAGACCAATGAGTTCAACCTTGGCCTTTTGAACTTCAAGCCTCTTGAGCAGCGGTTCGGTTACGTCAGAAAGATGGCGGGTCGCGAAACCGATGTGCTTGTCTTGCAAGAGGATAAGATTTCTTATGTCCTCGCAGGCAAGAACTTGCTGTCCGATGCTGTGGGCGGAGGTGATGTCACGTCTATCCCTGAAGTTCTCGGAACGCAAATTGCTCGTACCGAAGAGTACGGTATCTCCAACAATCCTGAGAGCTACGCAGAGTACGGGTATGACAAGTTCTTTACCGATGCCAAGCGCGGTGTTGTCATTCAGCTCCGTGGCTCAGGTGCGCAGAACGAACAGCTCAACGTCATCTCTGACCAAGGGATGAGCACATGGTTTAGGGAACTTTTCCAAGTGTCGTTCAACAAACAGAAGCTCGGAGCCTACGACCCCTACGCAGGTGAGTACGTCTTGAGTTCCAACCTCGCGAATCTGCCTTCAGAAAAAAAGGAGCTTCCTTGCGGTACGTCACAAACATTCAACGTGGATAGCGGTGTAACTGCTACTGCGACCTACGACCTTGGTACTACCACGGGAGACGTTGTTATCACCTATCAGTTTGTAGGCACGGGCAACTTTAATGACCTGAGATTTCAGTACGACGGTGTTACCTATACTACAGGGTCGCAGTCTTCGCCAACCATCAGCACGCTTACTGTTCCCAAGCCCAACCCCACTCCTACAACAGGCATTTTGACTGTCGGTGGCGCGGGGTCTAACGGCACGGTGCTTATTACCGTTAAGTGTCCTGACGCAGAGACCCTCAACGTCATTCAGGTATGCTTGACAAGCGCGTCTGATGCAGGTGAACTCATCCACAACGAGTTCTCCTTTGGACAGGGCACGTACACGTCGCCTACATCTTCTACGCAGGTTACGTTCAGTAACTCAGGCATCGCACCTGTGGTTAGTCAGTACGACATCTTTACGGGTCTGAAGGGCAGTGGATTTATTCCAAGCGGAGGGTCTACCGTTACTATGGCCGGAAACAGGTTTGGCTCGGACACGTATGTGACGCAGCCGGGAACACAGTTCTCATTCTTGAGAACCAATGTTAGCTATGCCAATACGCAAGCAGGCATCAACAGTCTCCTTGCGGCTATTGCAAGCCCACCTGCAGGTTTCGGTGGTTTGATTCCAACATCAGGCATCGGCTTACCGTACACCTTCGGTAGCTTCACCAACCTTGCGTCATCGACAAGAGACAATCTGTACCTCGTTTACGACTACCGTCAGGCATCGGGTGCGACAAATCTCTGCTACGACGGTAGCAAGCCTGAGCTTGCGTGCTGCTGCAGAACAGTGGTAACCGTTTATCTTGATGCGCCTGACCTTGCGGGAGCAACCACCATCTACACCGATGCTGCGCTTACTACGCCCGCACCTACAGGGTACTACTCTGATGCTAATGCGGGTGGCATTGGTATCTACAGGTTCCAAACAACATCAGGCTCTACTGCTACTCTATCACCACCTTCGACGTGTGCTGCTTGCACGCCCGGCTGTGGAAGAAACCCTGTATCAGGTCTGTTCTCTAAGGAAGCATACGGTGTGTGGGATTGCCTTGTGGGTGCTGCTCAGGGAGCTATAGTTATTTCGTTCCCTGCGCCTAGTAGCCCTGTGGGTATTAGAGCGACATACGACGGGACTGTTACCAACCTGCTTTCGGCAGCGGTGACGGGACAACGTCAGGCAGTAGGAAGCGGGGACTTTACTATCGTAGGCCAAACCGCTTCGACATGCCCACAAGTTCCCGGTGTAGTCAACGCTGACAACTTTGTAGCAAACGGAAACAGTTGGGTTTCGTCTAGTGGGTCTACGTCTTTCACCATACCTGCAGACGCGATGCAGGTTTCGCCTAACATCGGCAATATGGTTATGGTGATTAACAAGCCTAACACTTCACCAAATAATGTCAAGTTAGAGATGCTTGCTCCATGTGGTGGAGGCACAACGCTTGAGGCGACGATTGAATGTCCCCAAAGAATAACAGGAATCAGTATTGGACGTAGGTCACCCGACCAAGCCTCAGCATGCGGAGGAGTGCTTATCAATGTTGGGTACTTCGTTCACACCGACGGTTCAGTTGGCGGTGACCCTCAACTGCACAGCTTTGCTTTTGGTGATGACGAAGCCGCAGGGGTTCTTGCGCAAGGATTTTATGCCTACGATGACGGAACAACTAACGGTGGATTCTTTACTGTTGGGGTGAATGGTATTGTAACACAAGTAGGAACATGCCCGTAATCGTGTCCTTGAAGACACACCAAAAGAACAGATATGCCTGTACCATTAGCTAATTACACCCTGACATACGACACGGACGGACGCATCCAAGGATGGCCTTCGTTCTACAGCTACGTGCCCGACTATATGGTGGGCATGAACAGCCACTTTTATACGTTCTCAGGCGGTAATTTGTACAGGCACAGCACCAACACGGAGAGGAACAACTTCTACGGTACGGTTTACAACAGCACGGTAACTACACCGTTCAACTCACAGCCGCTTGACAACAAGCTGTACAAGACCTTGGCTTTGCAGGGTGCTGAAAGATGGGCCGCACAGATGGTTACTGATATTCAGACCTCATTCGCTATGCCCGCTGATTACTTCGAGGTCAAGGAGCAGACGTTCTTTGCCTTCGTCAGAAACCAAGACGCAGACGTCAACTTCAGGCTCCGCTCTGCACAGGGTATTGGCGCATGTAGCACTGTAAACTTAACCGACCCCGCAGCCGTAGTGGTAAACTTCCAACAAGAAGTAAGCCTTAGCGGTATCAATGGAACGCCTACAACTCCCGGAAACGTGGGCGATATGCTGTATCAGGGAGGGTCTACACCGATATTGATAGGACAGATTACTGCAGTCAACGTAAATGCGCAGGCAGGTATCAACCAACTTGTTGTTGACACCACTGTTACGGGGGGTAGTTTACCCGCTCCAAATACATATTGTTTGTTTGCTCGCAACCAAATTGCTGAGTCGCATGGAGTGTTGGGTCACTATGCTTTGACAACCCTTACGCACCCCGGAAGGACACAGGGTGAGCTGTTCGCTGTGCAGTCTGATGTAATGAAAAGCTATCCCTGATAATTCAGTATCTTTGTGGGTATGAGTGAAGAAACTCTACCAATTCAATTGATTGCAGACATTCCTCTTCGCAGGGGTGTTATGTGGGAAAAAATTGCGGAGTTTGAGAATCAACTCAAAGACATCGAGGGAGCAATGTCACATACGGCAGGAGACCCTCAGTCTGAAGAAATGAAAAAGGTTTTTCCGCTGAAACAACACATTGAAGGCGGCCTTTACACGAGGGAGATTCACATGCCCGCAGGCTCTTTGGTTATCAGTATGATTCATAGGCAACAGCATCCTTCTTTTTTGTTGAAGGGTAAGGTTTCTTATCTAACTGATGAAGGCGAAGTAGTTACCATCGAAGCACCTCACAAAATCTTTACTCAGATAGGAACTCAAAGGGTTCTGTACATCCACGAAGACACCGATTGGTGCTGCGTATACAAGACAGATGCACAGACCTTTGAAGAGGCGGAGGCTGACGTTTACACTAACAATTTCTACGACCTCCCTGAGAGCGTAGTAGAAGAAATAAAACTACTATGGCAGGAGTAGCATTTGGATTGTCGGCTGCAACATTAGCAGCCATTGGAAGTACCGCTATTGCAGCAGGTACTACAACTGCATCTTTCATTCAAGCAGGCAAGCAGAAGAAAGCACAGCGTAAGGCCGAGCGCGAAGCCGCTAAAAAGATGGCAAGCGCACGAAGGTCTCTTGAAAAGAACTACATGGAGTCGCTGTCTATCCCGCTCGAAGCATACGAGCGCGAGATGGAGGCCATCAATGTTGGAACAGCACAGGCTACGCAGGCTGCCGTTGAAGGTTCTCAGCGTGGCGTAGCTGCCACGGCAGGTCAGGTTCAGCAGGTGGCTTCAGAGGCACAGGCACAACAGCGCACCAAGATGGCTGAAGACCTGTTTAACCTTGAGGCTGCCACGGCTGAGGAAGCAAGCCGCTTGAGAGATATTGGTGTCAACCTTGACCTCGCTGAGGCTGAGGGCGCACAGATGGCTGCGGCTGACGCAGCAAGGGCGAGAGCGCAGGCCATTCAGTCAGGAATTGAGGGTGTCGGACAAACAGCTCAGTCAGCTCTGTCACTCGTTCCGCTGTATCAAAAGCAAGGAGCGGGTGCTAGACAGGCTGCTCTTACATCGACAGGCTTCGATGCGGAAACTCTTCAAAAAGCAAACCTTACCCAAGCAGATTTAGACGCAGTAGGGGCAATGGAGCGAAGAGATTTTAAGGCTTTTGAAAAAAGCCTTACACCTCAGCAGAGAGGGTTGTTGTTCAACGCTGATTACTATGCGAACTTGATGCCGGGTGGTATGGGTTCTTTCTACAACATCGGTAGCGGCACAACTGTAACAGGACAATAATGGCAAAGACTTACTTTAAGGCGCAGCCTACTGCTGCAGAAACCCAAATCAATTGGGCTGAGGTTGGCAAGAACTTCAGTGACATGCTCACTGAGGAGGCCCGCGTTCGTGAAGAAAAGAAGGCCGCGATT
>Ga0208428_1001172_pt1 | contig 11209 bp, 23 predicted proteins | sample DEB08_DNA_11_FD_184535 | JGI IMG/M metagenome (GOLD analysis project Ga0208428, IMG submission 184535) | Aqueous microbial communities from the Delaware River and Bay under freshwater to marine salinity gradient to study organic matter... | ecosystem: Environmental > Aquatic > Marine > Coastal ... | reverse complement strand
ATTCCAAGTTTGTCCTTTAGAGTCAACGAATTCTTTTTGTGTCATTGTAGATTTTTATAAACTGTAGAGATACTCATGTGCCCTTGCACATATCCAAGATAGATTATAGCAAGTGTTGATAGAAAAAGCAACACCAGACTGACCGCATTAGGAATTGGTTTCTTTTCCATCAAAAGCAATTGCAAGTGCAAGTAGAGTATCCATTGGAATCCATGCAGGATTCTCATCAGCAAACTGAACTTGAACTTCGGTTATAATAGTTTCAAATTGTTTGCTGTAAATTTTTCTTGTATTTTTTACAAATGAAATAGGATTGTCAATCATTTTTATGGGTGTCGATAAAGTAGGATCCTTTACGAAGTTTATATCGTTGGATGTGTTTAGTTCTGTGTTCTTCACATTCAAAGTGACAGATTTTGGTTTCTGTTCCATCTTGATACTCTAAACGATAAGGGAATAACGAATAAGGATGCATTTCTTCAGGTGGAAGTTGTTTACGTTTGAATTTAGGGGTTGTTTTTCTTTTCTTTGGTGTTGTTGTGGTATTCTTCCCAGAACTCTTTACCATAGGTTTCTTCTTCGGAGGCATTATTTAAATCCTTTTTTGACATCAATTACCTCCACTTTAACATCTTTTCTGGTTCTTACATATTCAAACCAAACTCTACGAAGTTCTTCATAATCATTCAAGACTATCGATCGACCACCATCAAAAGTTATTTTATACTGATGTCGATCATAAGGTTTATCTGATGTGACCTCAAAGTATTGAGGATCAGTTCTTTCAATTAGTTCCATTGTTAATACCCAATCGTGAAGCAACTTCTTGATGTTTGAGGTGTAGTTTTATAAAGCATCTACACATTTCTTTGAGTGCATCTATATTATCACAACTCTCTATCTCTCTCGATAACTTTTCATACTCAAAAAGTCTTGTCGTGGTTTCTAATTGTATGCTAGATGGATCCATGTTCTGTATGTATTGTAAAGAATTATTTAACTGATTAGTTTTAAGTTTAAAACACAAAGAGTTAAACAATCCCATTTTATTATACAATTTGATTTTTGTATGTTGAGAATGAACAAAAACCTTTTCAATTATATACTCTTTACCAATAATTAAAAATGATCGTGGGTCATCATTACTGCCCCATTTGATTTGTTCTTCGGAGCAGCCAATATACTCCACAACATCATTCTTCTTCATAAACTTCTCTCAAATAATCAATCCACCATTCGGGATCCTTTTTTGTTTTCCATTGTGGAACATCCATTCCTCTCCCATCATAATATTCAAAGATTGCTTTATCTATAGTCTGTGCGATCTCCATATTCTTCTTCCTCATCATCAACGTCCGCATATACATTGTCCAAATAGGGTCCTCTGGACCTGTATTTTTCTTCTGAGACATACTTTTGCTCCTCATTAACTGCGGCAACCCATAATGAGAGTTTCATAATAATCCATATCAATGCCAGTGGGAAAAAACAAGCAATTAGGATTAGAGATTTCATACTACTCCTTGTGTATGAACTTATCTATATCAGTATTATCCCAAATTAACTGAACTGCCATCTTATCACGCAGTTTATTAACTTTATCTACATCAAAATCAGAAAACTTACCACGTTTCTCAACCTTTTTATAATAATGTAATGCATTGAGTATGATAGTATAATCCTCCATCGTCAATTCAAAATTCATTCAAACAATCCTCTTTCCTTCATAAAGTTCAGAGTTTCTTTCATACTACCAATGTGAGTGTAACCTAATGAAACCTGTGGATATGTTGCCTCCGAACCAAATTCAGATTCAAATGCACGTTGACTGAAATGTTGATTGAGTTGATACTCTAAAATTTCCATATTAAGTTCTTTAAGTAGAGAAGTCATTCTCTCACACTCTTGACTTCCGTTTGTGTAAATTACTGCTTGTTTAGTCATGTTCAATAATGATACGTTGCTTTTCCTCTCCCCTACTATTTACCACAGTCTGTCTGATAACACTACCATTCAATAGTGAAGAAATACTATTTACAAGGTTTTCGGCAATTGCCTTATTTGTTTTTTCTTTCCAGTTTTTAGTCATAGAATTTATTTGTAACCACAAAGTTTATCTAAAAATTTACACCATCTGTCAATAAAACGATCTACCCAATCGGTGTCATCACCAAATGGATTATCACTCATTTTAGACAAGAAATAAGAAAGTTATCATCGACAAGAGGACTTTTACAGAGTGAGAACTCTGCCTTATTATGCCAACCCAGAAACCAAACAGTAATACCTTGACCCCATTCAGGATTAGATTCTTGTATTACGGTAGGAGCACTAACGTATTGAGAAATCTGAGTAAACTTTTCTTTTTTAATCCAATCACATACCATCGATGGAAGTTTTTCTATATCGACATCTTCAATATCGTATTTTTTAATAATTGATTCTTCTGTCATTAGATTATATCTCCACAATGAGCATATTTATGTAATTCATTTATAATTGGTTGGAGTTCTTGATAACGCAATTTATCTTTATGGTTAAATGTCGCTAATAGAGAACGTTGATGTTGTTGTACAATCTTTTCCACTTCTTGCCATTGTTGTTTAGTCACGTTGCCTCCAGTCATCAGGTTTATCTTGTTTGAACCATTCATTTATATCGTCGGCACTATCAAATCCTGTCTTATAATTAGATGGGTCTGGATCTCCTAACCCCATACGATTCATAAAATCGTCCATACTGCCTTCCTGGATGTCATATGCTGCCTGACGACGTGCCTTATTCAACCAGTCACGAGCGGTTGTATATGACTTGGCAATTTTTTCTGCCCAAATCATATCCTCAAGTTTCACCTCCTCTTTATTTGCAATTTTCTTACAAATAAACTCTAATCTTAATCTATATTGAGTAGATAGCATTTTAATCTTTTGCTTTAGTTATCCAATTTTCTAGTTCATTCACTCTTGTGAACTCAGAATAAGATGTTTCTGATCTATCATGAAGAATGTCCAAGATATCATCAATTATCTTATTATTCTCAACATAATCATCCAAATACTTATCCAATGCCTCTTTTAAGTATCTGTATCTGTGCCACTCATGACTGTATGGTTTATAGTGCATGATAAAGAATCATTTAATTGTTATTTATTTTCTTTATAGTAATTATCAATCTTTGCCTTTAATTCTTTTGCAAGTTTAAGGTTTTTACGATAAATCATATATTTTACAATAGGGTTGGATGGGTCATTTTTCATCCACCATACGTGATGGTTTATCTTCGATTTTGCTAATTGTAACACATAATCAAATGCTCTGGCAACATTTGGATCTGTAATTATGGCATAGAGACAAATGCCAAAAATTAAAAAGCAGATATATTGTAGAGTCATTGATGAAATTCTTCAATTCTACGACGATCAAGATACTCAAGCACTTCTGCTCTCCATTCCATCAATTCAAAAAAACATTCTTGATTATGAGAGCACTGACGTAATTGATGATCTGGTTTAAGAACACTTTCATAAAAAAGACCCAATGCATCACGTCTTTTTTGTTTTTTAACCGTCATAGAAATTCCTCAAGAGATGATGTTTTTTTTACTTTAGAAGATTTTTTAATATATGCAAGTGCCTGTTTATAAGTTGATACAGAATGAACTTGATTACCATTATGTATAATGCAGAATCCTTTTCTTTTACCTGCCCACGGAATGGCAGCCCACATTCCATCATGAGAAACATATCCTAATGGATTTTTGATCTTTGGATTCAAAATTCCTGGATTTGGTATATGAGGTTTGAGAAATTTAGTCATCTAATGAATCAAGTACTCCAAGAATAAGAACAAGAAAGAAGAATCCAAATACAAGACCAACAATAAGTTGTGGTGAAATAAATGGAAATAATCCCCAAACCCATTGTAATGCACCAACAAACCATTGCCAGACAGCAATCATAATGGAAGAAACAATTTTCCATGCTTCCCACATCAACCATCCACCAATTGCCAGAACTGCAATTATTAATCCGACAGAACCTGACGAACCAGATGAACTAGAACCACCAGAGCGAACCTCTCTTATATTGATAACTTGTGTTGCACCATAAATGGATCTAAACTGATGATCAGCACCATGAATAGTATTAGATTTGACTTCAAGGTCTTGGTATCCATTTTCAGATCCCAACCAACATTTTGCTCTCCAAATTGCCATGACAGGATTTCCTTGATTACTTTAGTATTATAGCACATAGAGGCAGTAGTGGACTCACATAAAGGACAGTACACTTTCTGTCACACCATTGATTCTCTCTTGAGTGAGATCAAAATAGTCTTTATTCATTTCAACGCCAATAAAATTGCGTCCACACTGTTTAGCAGCAACACCGATTGCACCACTACCCATACATGGATCAAAAACAGTATCACCGACGTTTGAACTTGCTTCAATCAATCTTGACATAAGTTTGACAGGTTTAGGTGTGGGATGATCTTTATATCGTTCGACAGGACAACGCCATACAGCAGACTGGCAGTGCTCATTAAAGACTGCTCCAGACTTCTTTGCAAACACACAGTTTTCAATGCTGGATAACCAAATGTATTGACCATTCATAGGTGAAGGATTGGTCTTTTCCCAGATACAATGACGAACAGACAGTTTATGTTCAATCAAACGATTGCGAATGTGTGATACTTGAACAGATCCACAGAAAATATAAATGCTACCAAAGGTGACACGAACAACTTCATCAATGAAATTATCAAGTGGAAAGGTAATAATATCTGCATGACTTTTATCTAGATTGCGTAATCCACCACTCTTACGATTAACTTCATCATAAGGAATATCCGTAAGAGTAAGAGAAATGCTCCCATCAGCAAGTGATGGGAGCACGTTCATACAATCATTATTATACAATTTTACATTACTCATAATTGAATATAATAGTACTTGGACATACTTTAATTAGACGCTCCCAACTGATAGGAACACTAATAGTGGTATAACGACCATTCTTGGCATACTTACGATTTCTATCAGAGAAACGACGCTTTTCAAACCCCGCTTTAAGTTCCTTACGCATCACAAGTGCTGCTTTATTCATACCAGGAATGATATACAGTATAGCATCATTTACTTTATCATTGCAAACTGCCCAACCAGGAACAGGAATCTTACTAGAATAATGTCCAAAGTCTTGACTAATAATTTCTGCCAGAAAGTCATCATAAACGGCAGAGGTATGAAAGAAGCGAATCTTCCAATCAACAGTAAAGTCTTCTTTTTTGACTTCCTTAGTTTTACTATTCACAAGATCAAATGAACAATCAATGCCAGATTTATTTTTCATAATCGTGGCATCATCATCCCCATAGTATTCTTGAAGACTATCATAATCAATCGAAAGACCCCACTTATCATCAAGAATAGTATTCAGTTTATGAATGACAGGAAGATGTTTACCACTTTCGATGAAAGTTTTTTCATCGTGTGCAGATTTATGAAAGTTATGAAGAGCGTTATTTTTCAGATAAGGGCGTGAAATGGAGTAAGAAGATGTCATTGGATTAAATAGGATTTTTTGAGTTGGATAGTATCAGCGGCGGACCACCGACACGGCAGGTTGACCCTGCTTGAATACGGTGTCTACGACTGCCTGAACGGACTTGGCAGTGCTGATACCCACTTTATCATAGACAGGCACGCAGACCAGTCCAAAGGTCTTCTCAGCGCCTCCCAGACGGATCACACGACCGATGGACTGAGAGATTCCAATGTAGTCCATATTACGCATGAAAAGGACTGCTTCCAGACCCTTGACGTTGATTCCCTCAGAAAGAATAGAATGGTGCATAATCACAAAACGTGTGCCATCCTGACCCCAAGTATTCAGAGTCTTAAAGAAATATTCACGTGAAACTTTCTTACCATTAATGATTGCACCAGTTTTGGAAGTAATATACATCCAGTTGTAACCACGTTCTTCAAGTTGATTTGTAAAATCAGATTGAGAGACTAAACGAACAATCTGCTTTGTAGAACGTGCAGCAATCAGAATCTTATTCAGTGAGTTGGCATCAATTGTATCCAACAGGTTCTTGTCATCAGATTGTTTGAAATCACCCTGAGGAAGTTCTTGAACTACGACTTTAGGAGGAAGAATATAACCTTCTTCAACTAGTTGTGGTGCAGGAACATTACAAATGACTTGACCATAAACTTCTTGGTCATTCATTCCTGGTTTGAATACAGTAACAGAATGCTTCGGAGTCGCAGTAAAGAAATAGCAACGATCAGCATCATAACTGAAAAACTCAGTGGAAGGAAAAAAATTACGTTGGACAGAATTGTGTGCTTCATCAAAATAAATGGTATTGACTTCAATGTCTGCTTCGATTACACGATGCAGAGAATGATAAGTGGTGAAGATGATAACATTCTCACCAGCAGTTCGTGCAGTGTTAGTAAATAAATGAATTTTCTCTGGTTTGGTGCTACTGAAGAACTCAACATCACCACTATGCACGTGCATTACATGAGTATAAGTGGTAGAAACTAACTCAAGAAATTCTTTACAAAGTTGTTCTGCAAGAAGAATACGTGGAGCAACAACAACTGTAGTAGTTCCAGTGGGAATAGATTGCTGATGAATAGTGTCTTGTATCATACAGATAGTCTTGCCACCACCTGTAGGAATGATGACCTGACCTTTATCATACTCAAACATCCGTTCAACTGCTTTCTCCTGGTGGGGACGGAGAGTGATGGTCACTGGTGCCTTGCGAATGATCTTATTATAGCAGAAAACCGTCCCCAGTGCGACCTGGTAGACGGTTTCTAAAGTGTCTTAAAGAAGCTTAGTCCCTCTCTTCAACCCAGACAAAGGTACTCTAGCAGTATTTTAGAAGAGTGTCAAGCTTGTGCTACCAACACCAACAACATTAAAGGTTAATGTACTACCAACTACACTAATTTGTACAGCACTCCCAATTCCACTTGAAAATCCATCAGTTGCAGTTATAATACCAGTAGAGTAAACATTTCCTGATGTTGAAATTGCAACATAAGTATTTCCAAGTCCTATTGGTACTTCGGCAGGATAATCTGTTATTCCAATTCCAACATAAAATCCACTATTATCACCTCTGATTTTACCAGAAGCAATTCTTACTAATTTTGAAGAAAGGTCAGTACCTGCCGCGATTGTTCCACCAATAGACAAATCTCCAAAAGCACTAATATTACTTCCAACAGTATCAAGAATATTAAATCCATTCAGATTTAGTTCACCACCCAATGTTGGACTAGTGTCATCTACAACTTCTGTTAGTACATTACCCCCAGTGAGATAAACATTAGTATCAATACTTCCATCTGCTTTTAAAAATTCTCCGTCTGTTCCACCAATCTTTACAATACTATTACCGGTAATAGTATTATTTACATAAAGATTGCCAGTGATAGTTGCTCCACCACCAACACTCAATCTTTCTGATGGAGTTGTTGAGTTAATACCAAGATTTCCAGACTGAGTGAGAACCATTGCCCTTGTAGAGGCATTTGTCAACCAATTAAAATCATTACCATTTCCACTTGGATTTAAATAGAAATTAAGATTTCCTGTTCCATAATTTACGACATCAAAAGATTCCTCTGTGCTAAATTCAGCATCACCTAAAGCATTTCCATATCCATACCTAATCTGACCATTATCAGACGTAATATTTACATTTTCCCCCAAAGTTATGATAGAATATTCAGTATCACTCGTGACTTGTAAAGATGCAATATCAGATTTTCTGATATGAATATCTGCATTAGGAGATTCTGTACCAACACCAATAGAATTTGCTTGCAATTCAACGGTAGTTATAGCAAAACCACAATTTATATCATTTGATTCAATAGATCCAACAAATTTGGAAGCAGTAATAATTCCACTTGTATTAGCACTAAAACTGTTTGTAAGATTTGTTTCAAAACTTACATCATTAGTACCATCGAAACTAATAGTTTGTGTCTCTAAATCGCCGGAAATACTAAAATTCCTTGGAGTTTCTAGTTGCGTTGCACTAGCGGATGTTCCTACTAAAGGTCCACTGAATTGCGAAGCAGTAATAATTCCACTTGTATTAGCACTAAAACTGTTTGAAAGTGTTGAAGCAAAACTTACATCATTAGTACCATCAAAACTAATAGTTTGTGGATAAAGATCTCCAGAAATACTAAAATTCCTAGGAGATTCTAGTTGCGTTGCAGTGGTAGCAGTACCAATTAAAGGTCCACTGAATTCATTTGCTATGATAGATCCATATGTAATCCCAACCCCTAATCCTGATAATGGATTATTTCCGATTTGGAGTGGATATTCTGGAAAGTCTGTTCCAAGTCCAATGAATGTAGAAGTTGTTAATCCATTATTTTGTGCAATTAATCCATCAGTAGCAATTGCAATAACACCATCAAGTAAAGAACCATCTCCTCTAAATGATGTTGCCGATACAATACCATTTGAGTTATTGAGAGAAATGTCTCCTATATCAACTACACCATAAAAAGTAGCTCCTGATCCTACCGCAAAGGTAGTAGTAGTTGTTAATCCAGTTATCTTTGCATTTCCTATAAGATCAAGCACTTCAGTCGGAATGGAGGTTCCAATCCCAACCAAACCATTTGAATTAATTACAAAATTGTCATTATCAACCTGAACACCATTTTTAAAATTAAATGACTTTCTAATATTTGCCATTATTATAAGCTTTAGAGTTATTTATAGAAAACTCTTTACGATAGAAAGATCCTTTACATCATTGTAGGATTGTAGGGACGAATAACTAAATGCAATTGTAGTTCTTAATTTGTCCGTAGTATCATTAGGTGCTGCTCCATAATGTTGCCAATTTGACGGGACTAATGCCCCACTATTTGGTACATAAGGAGTATATTTGTATTCTTGATTAATTGGATCAAATGATATAAACTCTCCTCCCCATTGAGTATTCCAATTTTTTTCCGTAAATAATATAAAAGTCCATACATTATCTGCATCAAAATCTATATGAAATCTGCAAGTTTGTCCAAAAGTTGCTCCATTACTATGTGCTCTAATAAAAATTAGATCTTGCTTCAAGTATTTCTGCAACTTTAACTTTACAATTGATGCACATTGATAAAATACCAATTTATCATTAGTTTCATTCAATTTCCAAGATATTCTTTCGTTTTCGTTATCGGAATTATTTGAGTAGTTATAAAGACCCCAACCAGTATATTTAAATTCGTCTCTTAAAGAAAAGAATGTAGAAACTGGGAGAACATCTTTTATGACAATAGGATAATCAATTTTCATATACTTTCATATTAAATGCTATGGATATTCTATCATTATCATCTTTATTTTCAAAAACACAATGATTCATATTGGAAGGAAATATTATCATTTCACCCTCAATCGGTTTGAAAAAATATTTTTCAGAAAAATAATATTGACTTTTAGATTCAAAATTAAAAGTGTTTAAAAGTGGGTTATGTATAAAGTCATTTGGATTTGTAAATCTAAATGATCCACTAAATTCTGATGCCTTAATCCAAAAACAACCAGACACATCACTTCCTGGATGATTATGCTCAGTATTTGTGGAATTTATTCCATTTATATTAATCCAATAACTAGATGGAATAATTTTTACTTCCGAATTTGCAAAAGGTTCAAATGATTTTTCAATATATTTTTCTATAAATTCTTTATACTTATGAAATCTTTCTTGATCAAGTAATAAGTCTGAATGCCAACCTCCACTATTTGACCTATTAATTCCTATAAGACTATTTTCCCTCTCCGAATAACAAAAGTTGATTAAATCAGATCTTATTTCATTAAATTCTGGTTTTGTATCAATTTTAATTACTGGAGAAGGAAATAATGGCAAAAATTCAATCATAATATAAATCAATTTTTTAATATTTATCTGATTCTAATAATCCAATAAAGTGCCATATATGGTGGAAGATTGGCATTTGTGCCAGTTTGACCGTCATTGGGACCTCCTGAAGAATTTAATCCCTTTGTTTGGATAGAAATGCCTGTTCCATTAAATGTTGTATTTCTTGCAACGCTTTGATTACTATTCAAGAGTCGTTCCGCTTCAGATCCATATCTATTATTACTTAAGTTAGCTACAGTATCAGTATATTGGTGTGCATGACCTGGATCATTGATGCCATGATTATGTGCTACAAGAACGGCATTATTATTACCACCAGTATTACCTAAAGAATTTAATGGAGACAGTCCAACACCACCAATGAATCTCGAAGTTAGATTTGGAAGATTAAATGTTGTAGATCCATCACCGATACCATATCTTGTCCCAAGAATGGCAAACAAATCAGCATAAGTTGTGCGACTTAAAGATTGTCCATTACATTCTCTCCAATTTGTGGTGGGCCAACTATTAATTACTCCAGGCCATGCAATAATACTTCCAATGGGAGCAATATTAGGGGCATTAAGATTCTGTGCATTAACTCCACCTGTAGATGAATTAAGAGTAATATCATTCCCAACCTTAAGGTTTCCGACAATAGTAATTGCTCCACTAGTAGTATTTGTTATTCTAGCATCGAAATCTTGAGTATTATTTCTCTTAAAGTCGATATATGCTCCGTTACTACGTAACAATTCTATATTACCACCATCAGTTCCCAACAATATATTATCATTATTTACTGAGATAGAACCAGTTACGGTAAGACTATCATCTACAACGACACCATTTCCATTAGCACTTAGATTTAAGTTTCCATTCGTATTTGTTGTAGTTATAGTATCAAACTCAATTCTTACATCATCAATATCGGCAGGACCATTAACATCTAGAACACCATTAATTGTAGTAGTATCAAATGTTTCACCAGATTCATTACCAAGGGTAGTATTACCGTTAATTGTAGCATTACCAGTTACGGTAAGACTATCATCTACCCTAACGACACCAGTTCCATTAGCACTTAGATTTAAGTTTCCATTCGTATTTGTTGTAGTTATAGTATTACCGTTAATTCTTACATTATCAATATCGGCACTACCATTAACATCTAGAACACCAGTAATTGTTGCTCCGTCATTTGTGGTTGCAATTCTTATAGTGTCATCAAATCTCAAAGAAACAGATCCATTTTCAGCAAATGTTGCCATAGTTT
>Ga0208428_1001170_pt1 | contig 11217 bp, 10 predicted proteins | sample DEB08_DNA_11_FD_184535 | JGI IMG/M metagenome (GOLD analysis project Ga0208428, IMG submission 184535) | Aqueous microbial communities from the Delaware River and Bay under freshwater to marine salinity gradient to study organic matter... | ecosystem: Environmental > Aquatic > Marine > Coastal ... | reverse complement strand
CAATGCAGCCAATTGACGTGCGTTACAGCGTGGAACGGATCAACAATGTGGATTACGTTACGGCTGACCAGTTCCAGCAAGGCATGGCACGAGCTGCTCAACAAGGGGCTGTACAGGGTGAACGCCGCGCCATGCGTAGCTTGAAAAACAGCAGTGCAACCCGCCGATCTGTTGGAATCTGATGGAATACGCCTACGGCCACCTGCTTGATATCGGTCCCACGGGGCAGGCGGCACAGTACCGCTTTCAAAATTACGCGATCAACCAAAGCGTCAACGGTTACTTATTTCTGCCATTTAGCTTTGGCGGTGCAGTAGCCACTCTTCAAGGCGACAACCTAGATGCGACGTTGCAGTTTGCCAACACGGACATGACCCGTGCATGGATTACAGAGGCGCTCGATAACCTGTGGGTTGCCAAGGTAACCACAGTGCTCTGGGAGCCGTCAACTGGCGCCGTCCAGCGCACCCTTTACCAATACTGGGGCAGTTGCTCGGGTGGTGGCTGGGACGAGACTGCATTGCAAGTAAATCTCAATTCAGTGCTGGACGCGGTGCAAGCCAATATCCCCGGTCGTCGGCTGCATCGCTGGCAGGTTGGCAGCATTCCGTTTACAGCGCAGATCCGTGTGTGATCATCTGATCGGGCGGCATTACCAATACGGCAGCAGCGACTGCATTCACTTGGTGATCGACGCTTTGAACAGCATGGGCATGGCGCCGCCAGCAGTACAAGAAGCTTGGTATGGGATGAGCGCTCGCGGTGTTTTACGTGAGCTTGGCCATTACTGCTTCAGGATTGACGTTCCCTCCTACGATGGTGACATCACAGTGTTAGCGGCTGATCCGCTTGCCTTTGGGGTGACATGGCAGAACGGAATTTTGTACATCAACCGTCTGACCAACAGCGTGGATTGGAAACCGCCGGGCGCCCTTACGATCCGCCGCTCCTACCGTATGAAGTCGCGCTGATCGAAGCGCTGGGTTGCAGTGAGCAGGAATATCGAGAGTTTGTCCGGCACGCCCAACTGCAGGCGCGTATGCGTCCAGCTGAGTATGCCCATGTTCCGGATATTGAGAACCTTCCTGTATCTGCGGTTATTAGTCTTGTAATTGGCCTGGCCTTTACTGCTGTCAGTGTCTTGCTGACTCCTAAGGCGCCAACGCTAGAAACGCCAGCCAAGATCAAGGGCAAAAAGCTTGCTGATCAGATCGGACCAACCCGATTCAATCAAACCACCAGCTTCGATAATGTCAGCAGCCTTGCTGAATACGGGCAGCCAATTCCAATTCCATTTGGCAAACGCGGCACCGGGCGTGATGGTGCGCTGACTGGTGGCCTAATCATTGCACCTGCCTTGGTGTGGAGTCGCCTGTATTCCTACGGCAGTTATCAGGCTTACGAAGGTATCTATGTCGCCGGAGAATATGGCGTTGATCAACCACAACTTGGCGGGGTGCGTATTGATACGTCCGCGTTAAATAGCCTTGGCTCGCGCGATTATGCACTGTACTGGTCGTCCCAGCTTGGAGAAAATCGTCCGATTCCGTCGCGTTTAATTGCTGGCACGCAAGGACTGCCAGATAGCGGCACTGGTACACGGCCTATTTTTACCGCACCAACTGCAGACGGTGAATTTAGCCAAGGTTTTTCAATGACGTACAGCCCACAAAGCAATACTGCTTTTGGGACATCAGAACCAATCCATAACGGATCAGCATATCGCTTCAACTGGGAAATTATTAGTGCGCCCTACGCCAGCACAAAGGGAGATGATCCTGATATTAAAACAGCTCGATTTGAAACTCAAGCTAAACGCACCAAGATTGCGGGCGCCAATGCGAACGTTCTGCATAGATATGAAGGACAGCCCGCTGAGGACCGCGACCAAGTAGGTATGCCAGGGGTGGGGCGAGCGTATTCACGTGGGATGGGTTTTGTCAGACATAGCGGCACCAATGGTGGCAGAGACATTGAAGATCGCACTATTGTTCCGATTCGTGAGGGCGACACCTTGGTGTTTCGCATCACGTTAGGGCAGCAATATAAAGAACTGATGGAGCGCACGATACAAGAAGGAGGATTTAAGGGAACCGATGTAGATATCAAAGACCTTCGCACAGCGTCTAAATCTTGGCGTGAGCGTGCTTACGATTTACTAACCGTGGGCTCTAAGTGGGTCATTGCCGGCAGTGTATGGGTTGTGCAAAGCCGCTCAGGTAGAGATAAAAACAAAAACTTACTCTCAAACATTACTTTTCTTTGTACTGCTGTTATTGGTGTTCCGGAAATAGGAATTCCTGGCACACGAACAGTCGAAGAACCACTCGGGGGTTACGAAGGTCCATGGCCTGGTCCAGGTGAACCACCTTTTCCTCTTAGCGAAAACGGTTTCAATACTCGCAAGCATTGTGGTGCTGCGTTTTACAACATTTGCAGACTGCACATTGCGACAATTCGTCCCGTTCGTCGTGATGCGGAAGTTATTGAACTCGGCATCCGCAGCCAAGTGTGGAACAGGGCAAATGGATTATGCAATTTTAACGCGATACCTACATCAAACAAATTGCACAAATTAGACAAAGCAAATATCACAGTAGCAACGCCGCGTATGGACAAATACTTCGAAAGGTCATCATGCTTCTCATTATGGGTCCGCCCCGTACAGCAATATGGAGAACCTCAGCAACCATGGTCCCGTATTCCGCGTGTATTTTGCGTGACAGGCAAGGCGCCGGTTGATCTATACAACTATCTACGCATTCGCCCTCGCACTCCAGGATATTACGAGTATCGCATTCTTCCGCGTACAGGCTCGGATATTGCTATTAACAGTATTGATAGCAATCTTGCAACGCGGCTTGATGCGTCTGGCGGTGAAGTAATAGGTGAAGACTACCAAACTCCTTACGGAGCGTTTCGTATTACGACAACTGGCGAAGCAGTAGTTGTTTCCAGTTTGACATTTAACGATGAAATGATATCAGATCCAAGACAAGCTACGGAACAAGTAGAAACTACCACAACGACAACGACGCCAACAAGCTTGTCGCAATATGCGCAAGGCTCAAACACAGGCAGTATCTACCTAATTCGCCATGCGTGGCTTACTGAGGTTTTAGGTTTTGCGCCAAGCTACGCCAATCAATGGCGATCAGTAGATGTGTCGCATTACAAGCCCAATGGTGATAGGTACATTACAGTAAGAGTGACTGCTTACTCTGCCCAAGGCACGCTTGGGGTAGATGTTGGCACCAAATACTTAACAGCAGCTGGCTCTACATACCGCTGGATCGCTGAATCGTACAGCGTGGTTTCAGCGACCAAAGATTGGGCGGTAGGCGATGCATTTACAATCACAAAAACAACCCCAAGCAGCAATCCTTTTGCCCGCCAAGAAGGTTACTCCTCAGTTGGTTTTGCTTTCAGCGTATCGAGCGTTGCGGTTAAAAGCGTCACGGTGCCGGGGCAAATACTTATTACCGATGAAGGGCGTATTTTTGAGCAAAACTCTCAAGTTTCAGATTGCAGTCACTATCTGGAATTGGTAAAGTCGAACGAAAGTTCACCAGAGCATGAAATTGTTTACGTGAACGAATCAATTGCAAACGAATCGCTTGCTGAATACTATGGCATGTCAACTTTTGCATTAGCCGTTAAATCCAGCGGGCAGCTAGGCGGGATTGGCCAGCCGCGTGCGTGGGTGCCAACCGGGATCAGCGTTTACCGCTTGATCGAGCGCGACAACAAGCCAAGCAACCTGTTTGCTGATCTGGTTTACTACCTGCTCACCAGCAAAAGCCAAGGCGTCGGCAACGTGGTGCCTACCGAGTTAATCGACGTTGAATCACTCACTGTTGCAGCTCAGTTCCAACGGGCAAACAGAATTTTCTTTGATGGCGTCGTAGAAGAAAGCGAAAGCTTCCGTTCATTTCTTTACGACAACGCAGCGCTGCAGCTGTGTAATTTCACGATCAAGAATGGCAGGTTTGGCATGATGCCTGCGCTGCCTTGCGACAGCAATTACGAGATCAGCCTTAGCCCGATTGCGGTTGATCAAATCTTTACCGCTGGCAACATCATTGAAGACAGCCTGCAGGTGCAATACATCGACGCAGCGCAGCGGTCTAATTTCCGCGCATTAGTCAGCTGGCGCGTCACGATTGAAAATGATTTGCCAACGCAAGCTTCAGCCTTGGTCGATTGGGCGGACATTCCCGAAGGCAGCCGCGCCACAACGCAACAGTCATTTGATCTCACTGACTTCTGCACCAATCGCGCTCAGGCATTGCTCACCGCACGATTCCTGTTGAGCGTGCGCCGCCGCATCACGCATACCGTCAGCTTTAAAACGGTGCCCGATTCGCTTGGTATCCAACCTGGTTCCTATATCCGCGTGATCACCGCAGCAACCAGCTACAACGCGGCAGCCAATGGCGCAATTCAAGACGCTGGTTCGCTGGTCAGTATCAGCACAGTGGACGATGGCACCTACACCGCATTGATTTACAACCCGTCTACCTCTGACGTTTCCGAAAAGCAGATCACGATCAGCGGCGGGCGGGTGACCGATTCAACCGTTTACAACTGCCTGTTTACTTTGCTGAGCACGACGGTCAGCAAAAACGTCTACCAAGTGGAGCAGCTGACGCTTGATGAGGATGGGTTGGTGAACGTCAGCGCTGTGGAAGTACCCGTCGACAGCTCGGGGGCTAGCATTGTTGCAAGGGACGTGCTGGACGACGCTGCTTTCCGGGTGCTCGAGTAATGGCATTTCCTACATTGCAACCCACTAGCCGGGATTTCAGCCCTGGCGACTGGCCAATCAAGCGCTTCAATTCGCAATCTGGCGCTGAAGTGCGGATCCTGTACGGCAGCCAGCGCATCAACGCAAAGATCAGTCTGGGCTACGACAACATCAGCGACGCAAACGCCCAGCTGTTTTTGGATGACTACGCCACGCAGATCGGCACCTTACGGACATTCGACCTACCGGCTGCTGTACGTACAGGATGGTCAGGTAGCGCAGGCAGCATTGATGCACCACCTGGCGCCAAATGGCGTTATGAATTAGAGCCTGCAGTGCGGGCGGTGCGCCCTGGTCGCAGTAGCGTTACAGTGAATTTGGTGGCGGTGATCTGATGGCAAAGGTCTATACCGGACGAGACGGGCGCCTGCTGCTTGACGGCACCGAGCAGATCAAGGTCACCAACTGGTCGATGACCGGCAACCTTGAAACACTGGAAACCACCAGTCTTGGCGACAGCCAGCGCACCTATGTACCTGGTGTGCAGGAATTTAACGGCAGCGCCACACTGCTGTATTACAACGATGGCGCCGGTCGCAACGATGCTGCAACAGCGTTGAAAAAAGTGCTGAAGATCGGCAGCGTATCTGAAGCCGACACTGTTGACATGCGTTTGCGCCTAGTCGACGGCAGCACCAATCACGATGTTCGACTGACTACATACATCACCAGCGTTACATTTGGCGCCAGTGTCGGTGAGGTTAGCTCTGCTCAAATCACCTTCCAAGGCACTGGAGCGCTGACAGCGGTGACGATCTAATGGGCATCTATCTTGGCAATATCGGAAACATTGAGCTGACCCGTAAATCATTGGAGGGCAGCAAGGATTCCGTTGTGAATCCAAGCGATGTCAACGCTTCCCGCGATCGTTTTAGTTTTGATTTTGATCCAAGCTATTTGATTAGTGGCGATTTAATTGAAATCGCCACTACAGATGGCACTAACCTAGATTTTGTTGACGCCACTGGCTGGGCAAATAATACGGTGCAATCCAGTGGCAACTGGTATGCTTTTATTGATGAGCTTGGCGGAATTCGGCTTTACACCAATTTTGATGACAGCCTTGAGGGGGCTAGTGCTGGCCTTATTTCTTTGAATGCTATTGCTCGCAACATACCGATCAAGGTAACTGTTCGCGATCGTGACGCCAGATTGCTGGGTTGCGTTTCCGACTACGAAATCAACACCACGCGCGAAACTGTAGACATTACTGTTTTAAGCGATGAATATAGACAGCAATACAGCAGCTTGATTAGCGGCAGCGGTCGCCTTACCGCGCAATGGGACTATGTGAAAGAAGGTGACACCGAGCCAGTTAACTATTTGATGCAGCTGGTGCTGCGCACGGAAATTGGCTCATCTTTTCGCGCTAAATTTTATATTAAATCAGCCGGCACGCGTGCTTCTGGTGGATCTTTTGACTCGACCCAAATCAACGACGCTTTGTGGTGGGAATTCGATGGCCTAATCACGTCTAGTGCAACAAGTTTTGCATCAGGTGACATCATTGTGAGTTCTGTTGATTTCGTAGCCACTGGTCCGATCAGACTGCGCGCCAAAACACGCACGACTGAATATCTGTTGCAGGAATCAGGAGACAAAATCAAACTCGAGCAAGACGCTGCTTCATTCTTGCTTTTGGAGCAATCCGACTGACACTAGAGTGGTGTCAGGCCATGCCCTGCACTCATAGCCACACAATCCAATGGCAGACCTCAGGATCACCGAACTGGCGGCTCTCTCAAGCGGTGACCTGGTTGCCGGTGATGAGCTTGCCGTAGCCGACATCAGCGCAAGCGAAACCAAGCGCATCACCGTTTCGGATTTCACGGGCAAGGCCGTGACTTTGATTGCGGATGCCACTATCCCTGGCGCCAAGATCTTGTTTGGCGCTGGCGAGATCGCTGGCACTGCATTAGAAGATGGAGCTATCGACACCGCACAGCTCGCAGACGAAGCTGTAACGGCAGCCAAGCTGGCGGACGAGTCAACGGTTGATCTGGTTACAACGCTGCCTGTATCCGGCGCATTTGTCGGTCAGATCGCACTTGATACCGACGACGACAAGGCATATATCTGGGACGGCAGCCAATGGGTCAGCTTTAAAGCAGCCGGCAGCGTTAACAGCGTTGTCGGCAGCTCAGCTGGTGTCGTCAATATCAGCGTCAGCACCTCCGGCGATGAGGTGACGATCAGCACGACGCTGGACAACACCAGTGCTGCTGCGCAGTTCCTTGCTGGTCCGACCTCCGCTGCTGGTGCGGTCAGTTATCGGACAATCGCAGCCGGAGACCTGCCGACAGCAACAACTGGCGCGAAGGGTGCTGTTGTTGTCAACGGCAATGGCCTGACGCTAAGCGGCGACACCATCGCCATTGATAACACCGTCACTGCCGAAGCCAGTGATTATCACATCGTTCAATACGACGCCAACGGCCTAGTCACTGATGGCCGCACAATTGTTGGGGCCGATGTACCAGTTGCGACTGTAACCACTGTTGGAGTCATCAGCCCCGGTAGCGGCTTGGGCGTCGACGGCGCAGGCACGCTAAATCACAGCAATGCTGTAGTCGGTGGCACTGCTGCCAAAGTCACCTATGACAACGAAGGGCACATCACCAGTGCTTTGTCTTTAAGTGATACAGACATCCCAAATCTTGATGCCAGCAAAATTACAAGCGGTACATTCAGCTCTGCACGCCTTGCTTCCAACTCTGTAACTGCTGATCAGTTAGCCGACTACGGCATTGCACAAATTGGTAGCACGCAGCCGATTCCTGAATTTGCCGGTCAGCTTTGGGTTAACCCCACCGATCGCACCGCATACGTTTGGGTCGGTCAGGTTGCACCAGCTCAGGGCTACTACCTGCCGCTGAACAACGAGTTTGGCGCACAGGCCAACCTTCGTTTTGGTGGTACGTACAACGCCAGCACAAATCTGGTCGCCAGCCTGAATACATACGGTGCAGGCGCGGGCCTAACCGTTGGTTCGGCGCTGACTGCACCAACGGCAGCTAGCGCTGGTATCTATTTGCTGGTCACCACTGCTGGTACCGGCACTGCGCCAGCGCCAGCTGTTGCACTGGATGTCGGCGACTGGATTTTGAGCCAAGGCCAAGGCACCACCTGGACGCACGTCAACTTGGTCGGTGCTGGCATCAGCGTTATCGACGCTGAAGATGTCACGTTTGACGGCAGTGCTTTGTCGCCTGCCATGGGCGGTGTTGCCGATGCAGGCGCAGCACTGACGACTTTATGGGGCCGGGTGCAGATTGCTACCCCATCCACGCTGGGCATTGTGCTGGAAACCACTGAGATCACGGTCGACAACAGCACTGGCGCCATGGCGGTCGGTGTCGTTGATGAAGGCACCTACTGAGCTGTGGCATGTCGGGCTTCAATTACAACGGCGAAAATATCCCACGCGGTGGCGCTGAAGGCGAAATTTTAGTCAAAATTGCCAACGCAGACTATTACGTGCAATACAGATCATTAACAGAAGTTTTTCAAGAATACGAGTTTGAGATTGATGAAGGCGAATACTAGACTGTGCCGGTAACGCCGTCCCATCGGGAGTTAAGGCATGGCTACCTATAAGCATCTGCGCAGCAGCACCGCAAACAAGCGCCCGACCACTTCTATCGCAGATGGTCAGCTTGCTATTAACACCAATACCGCAAGCCCCGGCCTGTTCTTTAAGGATTCCGCTGGTACCGGCATTGTCAAGGTCGGCCCGGTTCATGTTGGCACGACTGCACCAAACAGCTCACCTGCGGGCAGTAGCGGCAACTATGTAGGAGAGCAGTGGCTGGACACCAGCGTATCGCCCGCTCAGATGAAGGTATGGAATGGCAGCGCATGGATTGGCGTTGTTGCTGATGAGTTGCCGGTCAGCAAGCTGCAAGATGGCGCACCACGCCAGCTGGTGCAAACCGATGCAGCCGGCACTGGCGTTGAGTGGACGAGCAACATTGATGTGCCTGGCACGTTGGATGTAACTGGTGCCACCACGCTCGATTCAACGCTGACCGTACCGCTGGGCAGTGCTGCAGCACCAACGCTGCGGTTTACAGGCGACACCAACACCGGCCTCTATTCCCCAGGCGCAGATCAAGTAGCCATCTCGACTAATGGCACTGGGCGGTTGTTTGTTGATGCGAGTGGGAATGTTGGGGTTGGCACTACTTCGCCCAATTATGTATTAGATGTTGCAGGCACGGGAAGTATTTCCGCTGCGTTTACTTCAACAGATTCTGAAAACTATATCGCACTAAAAGACTCGGGAACAACCTTGGGGCACGTAAGAGTTGGATCAATTTCCAATGAATTGACATTTCGAGCAGGTAACTCCGAACGCGCCCGCATCGACAGCTCCGGCCGCTTAGGTCTGGGGACTAGTAGCCCTGGTTCAGTTTTAGACCTTGGCGAAGACTACCTTGGGCGAGCCATATCTTGGCATGGATCCTCAAGCCAAGCGTTGGGAAGTATTTGGACATCATATTCATCTGCTGAATTAACACTAGGTAGAGGTCTGATAGGCTCAACTACTGTTACAGGTGGGTTTGAAAGTTCCTCTTCTGCTAGTACTTCTAGGTCAGCCCTGCAATTGGGACAAGGCACCGCAACCATATTCACAGACAGTGCAGCAACTGTTGCATACGGCACACCAATCACCCCCACACCACGCTTTCACATTGACTCCTCAGGCAACGTAGGGATTGGCACTACGAGTCCTGGATTTCCTTTTCAAGTTAAATCAACAACAAATGCTCATGTAGCAATTTGGGACAATGGTGGTATTCCACAAGTTGTTGGCGTCAATGATGCTAATGGAAGCACGGAACTTCGATTGGCTGGACAAGTACTTTCTTTTACGGGAAATGGTGGCGCTGGTAGCGAACACGCTCGCATCACATCAAGTGGGCAGCTTTTAGTTGGCACGTCTAGTAGCCGTACTGGCTATAAGTTCGAGACAGAAGGAACTGCGTCAAACAATAGCTGGGCATCTTTTAGCCATAATTCAAATGATGTTATAGGCGCAATCTTAAAATTGCTGAAGTCAAGAGGAACAGCCGTTGGCAGCAATACTATCGTTCAAAGTGGTGACATTGTTGGAAGGATTGACTTTGATGGTACAGACGGAAGTGTTAATCAGACCGCTGCTCAGATTTATGCCGTTATAGACGGCACTCCCGGTGCTGCTGACATGCCGGGACGATTAGTGTTCTCCACTACTGCCGACGGAGCGAGCAGCCCGACGGAGCGGATGAGGATTAGCTCATCGGGAAATGTTTATATAGGCACAACCGTTGGAAATGCGCCATTTACAGTAGCTGGTACAAATATAGAAGTTATAAATACTAATGGTGCGTATGTAAACAATTCCCAAACAACTTCTGTTAGTACTTCCGCTACTACAATCGTTGCCGACGCGGGTTTCCAAGGTAGGCTTTGGGTCATTAACGGTGCGACAGGTGGTGATAGATTTTGCGACCTGGTTATGGCATCAACAGCCGCTGCGCCAGTTGTCGTACAAAGTTTTACCGCTATCGGCTCTCCTGCGGCAAGAACATACACCAGATCTGGCAGTGCCTTGCAACTTGCAATGGCAAGCGGGACTTACGACGTAAGGTGCATCGGAATGGGCGCTTAGTCCTACTCGTTAAAACGTCTGGGGCGGTACACACCGCCCTTTTTAATGCGTGGTAGTGTTGGTGGGCAGGCGTGCGTCAACACCCTGCCCTGGCCACAGTTCCCTAGAAACCATGACCAAGAAAGACTACAAGAAGATCCCACCCCCTGAGCTGATCCAGAAATGGTGCAAAGCAGCCCGTGGTGATCATCTTGAAATAATTATCAAAGCTGCTGAGTGGGGCTACCAGCAACGCTGCCTAGAAGAACTCAGCGATCTGGGACAAGAAATGCAAGTTTCCACAGCCTCGTAACCATTACCACTTCTATGACTGAACTTTCACCTGCCGCGCAGGCTGTGCTTACCGCTTTTGGTAAGTACCCGTTGCATGGCGATCACATAGCCAACACCTTGATGTATGGCGCTCTCCCCGCCGCAATCCGCGAAATCGCATCTACATACTCCTACGAAGCTCACGGTGAAGGTTGGTACGAGCTGGTGGTGGACACCGCCGACCTTTACGCACTTGCTGACGAGCTTGAAGCCCAGTAGTCGCCTTCTCTAGGGTGAACAGCCGACCCTTTCCAACTGGCTGCAATCCGATTACTCTGGAACCACTGCCACTATTTTCATGGCTGATACGACCTTCACTTGGGCAATCGCCAACCTCGAAAGGGAAACCGTTGACGGTTTCGTTTTCACGGCGCACTATACGGTTGCAGCGAATGACGATGCGTATTCCAGTTCGGCGTACGGATCTATTGGTTTCCAGCGCCCC
>Ga0208428_1001166_pt1 | contig 11230 bp, 27 predicted proteins | sample DEB08_DNA_11_FD_184535 | JGI IMG/M metagenome (GOLD analysis project Ga0208428, IMG submission 184535) | Aqueous microbial communities from the Delaware River and Bay under freshwater to marine salinity gradient to study organic matter... | ecosystem: Environmental > Aquatic > Marine > Coastal ... | reverse complement strand
CCTTTAGCTTTTGCTTTTCTTTTTCTTAACAAGATTGGATCTTCAGCTTCTGTTGCTTTACTTTGAGAAACTTCTGCAGTAGTTGGTGCAGTTACTTCTGGAGCTTGCACTACTTGACCACTACTTGGTGTTGCGCCACCACCATCACCACCATTACCAACACTAACTGTTTTTGTTGGTGAACGCATGGGAGTTACTCCTGCTGCTTGACCTTCATAATCCATTTTATTAGCTTTAGATTTTTTTACACCTCTAACAATAGCACCTACTACTCCACCACCTTTAACAAAGTCTCCTACTTTTTGTAGTGTAGTTTTTGGTTTAGTATAACCAAACTTTGTTCGGTTATTGTCTCCACCCCCACCACCAGATGAACTATTAGATCCCATTACTTACCAAATGTTAAAGAAGATTTAGTTTCAGATTTAACTTCTGTTTTTACTTCTGACTTAACTTCTTGATTAATACCCACACCATTATCTAAGTCATCCATATTACTAACAACTTTTTTTGCTGCAGGTTTCTTTTTTGTAAATGCTTTCTTAATTTTATCTAACATATTATTCTCCTAATAAAGTTTTAAGTTTAGTTTCTTCAGATTCTTGTAGACCAAGTGGTCCAGTAAGTATTGTAGACTTTCTACCTTTTCTTTTTCTTTCAATAGCAGCTTGTTCTTTTGCCATTTTTGCTTCTTCTTCTGGTGAAAGTTCTGGTTCTGGCGCTTCAACAGGAGCCGGTGGTGGTGGCAACGCTGGCATTTTTGGTTTGAATATTGATCCCATAATTAAATAATCCTATAACTATTATCTGCTACACTTTGTGGCGCAGTTTGTCTAGTATTTAATTCTTGTAAACCCACTGCTAGATACCTCATCGCATCGCAAGCATGACTACTCCAATCATGCACAGGCTTTGATCTAAACATTCTTGACTTGTCTACATACTTCCTGTGGTAATGTCTTAACGCATCTATTAACTTTTTGCAATGGTCTGTATCAAACCAACATCTGTTGAGCAACATGGTTACTGCATGAATACCTTCTTCTACTGGTAGCTTCGGTACTACCTTAAACCTAACTCCTAACTGATACGCTATCTCTCTTCTGGTTTTGCCATTGCCAAACTCCTGTACATCAATGTCGTGTGGCGCATAGTGATCTTTGTAAATGTAAGGTTTTTCGTTTAGCATCTGAATATAGTGAGGTAAGCCATGACCTCTTTCTTCATGGTAATCTATTATCTGTACTGCCGTACCTTTCTGTTGAAAAAATATTATACTACTGTGGTCTGCGACACCGAGATCCCAGGCAGTAGAGACAGGCAAAGTGGGATCGTAGGGAACTCTAGCTAATTGTTTTTTGTCATCTAGTTTTGCTATCTCTTCTCCGTATATGGCTCCTTCAATGTTGGCTATCCAATCACACTCAAATTCTTGTAGGTACTTCTTCTCACCCATAACTTCTTTTGCTTTGTCTAACTCTTCCTGGTCAACTATTTTTGTTTCACTTGCTTTAGCTTTGTAGTTAAACCAATCTTCTGCGCCATTGGCGTGTTGGTAGAGATCATAGAAGTTATTGTTCATTCCTGCTGGAGTTCCAATAAAAACACAATAACCTTTTCTGTCAGAAAGAGCCGGTCTAATTATCTCTGCAAATAGTTTGCCGTCTATATTTGCGTACTCATCTATGACGCAGCCATCCAAGTATATACCTCTAAGACCATCCGAGTTCTCTGCACCTAGTAATGTTATCCTAGCACCATTAGGCAAATCTACTCTTAACTCTGTTTCATTGAACTTTGTTGATGGGATTTTATCAGTAAATTGTTTCATATAATCCCAGGCAATGCTTTTTGCCTGCTTAAATGTAGGAGCAATATATGCAAATCTTGGGTTCTTATGTGGACACATTAATGCAGATTTAATTAAGTGGTTGATCATGCATACTGTTTTACCGAACCTTCTGTGGCAAACTAGCACACTCCACCTGTGGTTGTTAATCTGTTTATGTAGAAATGCTTGATGTTTTCTTGGTGTATAAGGAATTTTAATATTCATTAGTGTATCATTTTTGATCTATCACTATAATCTATTGGTTGATAATCTACTCCTAGTGTTACCATTACATAGTTTATAAATAAATCTGCAGATTGTTTGTTAGGTATGCCAATAAACTTTACTGTTACTGAATTAGTTTTCTCATCTATAAAAGCAATACAATCAAAATCGTCTGTGTCTAGATAAGCCATATACCATATCTAGTGGATTTGAAAAAAAATAAAACAAAAAAGTGTTTCTGTATAACTGGCTAGGTGTTTGTGTGTCTGTGTGTATGGGTGTTGAAATTATCCATGTATATATATGTATAACATCGCCGGTAAAATCTGGGGTATAGGGGGTAGTTGCGAATGATAATCATTCTCAAATAAATAGTAAATAAGGTTGATATAATTATTATTACTATTGATAACAAAAATATATCGTTAACTATTTTATAAGGATTTTCTTATAACCTGGAATTATCGGAAATTTTTAGATCCGATTGTCATAATGCGTAAACAGAAAATTGATTGCTTTGTTTTTGGATAGTGAATTAACTCTAATTTTAACTCTAATTCTAATTCCAATTTAAATAAACATTAGAATTATTCTAATCTATATATGCGTCAATCTGTCATGTTATAATTTTTAATTATATCCTTAAATTGACCTTATAAGTTAAATTAAACAACAAAGGAAAAAAACAATGGATAATAAAACAAAAAAAAGATTTTTAAATAATCTTGATTTTGCAAAAAATGAATTAGAAAACCTACAAAATGATAGAGGTTTTCGAGATTATCATAATAGTGAAAATCATGATGAAATAATCAAAAAATTTTATGATGTAACAGATCATATTGAAGATTTAATTGAAGAGTTAAAAGAGGGGGTCAATAATGGAAATTAAAGTATCAATTAAAACTGTTTACGGGGTTGAACGAATATACCCAAAATGCAAGATTTCAAACTCATTTTCAAGATTAATGCGTAAAAAAACATTTGACCGGGAAGAGATCCAGGAAATAAAAACAATGGGTTACTCTGTCGAAGTTGTTACAGAAACTTTATAAAGGGGGTTAATTATGTTTACTAGATTATTTAAAAAAATAGACGGCTTAATGCAAAATTTAACATTAATAACAATTTATCTTATTTTTGCTTATTTTATGGTTCAAATATTAAGATATATTTTATTTATTTAATGCGACATTTTGGCAATATAAAAGCAATAAAAAATAAATATTATTTAAAAAAAATGAAAGGAAAAAAAAACAATGGAAAAAATGACAATAGAACAATTAAGAAATAGATCTTATAAAATACCAGGCAATCTATTAAGAAAGGGGGATAATCCCAAATTAAATAAACACACAAAAATTGAAGAGTTAAAAAAATATTGGGAAATGCATTTGAATTTAATCCCGGCTTCAATTTCCGGGTTCAATACTTGTGGTAGTTCATCCGAGGGTTGCCGAAATGCTTGTCTTCACGCTTCCGGAAATCCGGTTTTTATGAGCCAAAAAACATTGGGTCGAACTAATAGAACTCTATTTTATTTCAAAGAGCGTGCAAAATTTTTATCTATGGCTTCAAAGGAATTAAGAAATTTTGAAATTCTTTGTAAAAAGCACGGATTAAAACCGGTTGTAAGATTAAACACAACCTCGGATATTATGTGGGAAAATCATAATTTAATCCAAACTTTTAAAAATATTCAATTTTACGATTATACAAAACATTTTAAACGTATGATGAAATATTTAAAGGGGGAATTGCCGGAAAATTATCATTTAACATTTTCATTAAACGAAAAAAATCACAAAGAGGGTTTTGAAGTTTTAAAGTGTGGGGGAAATGTTGCAATGGTTTTTAGAAATACACCCCCGGAAACTTATAAAGGCTATAATGTAATAAATGGGGATCTTCACGATTTAAGATTTACAGATCCTAAAAATGTGATTGTAGGCTTAAAAGAAAAACCATTTTTAAACCCGGAAACCGGCAAAAAAGAGCGTGACAATTCCGGATTTGTAATTGATTTATAAACTAACCAAAGAAAGGAAAAAAACAAATGGCAACACTTAAACAACTAGTACAAATACAAAGCGCAATTGATAAAAGAGCAATTGCAAGCGACACCCTGGAAACCCTGGAAAATAATTATTATTATTCAAAGTCTAAGGGTATTAATATTAAATTTGGAGATATGCATATCGATCACTTTTTGCGCTCTTTAAATTTGGATACAGAAAAAAAAGACAACAGGGATATTGAAACGGCTAAGGTAATATTAGAGCAAAAAATAACATTAAAAAAAATAGAAAGGCTTTTAAATGAATTGGAAGGATAAAAGAATAAAAGAAATTAATTTAGATATTTCCGAAACAAAAAAGAAATATAATTTTAATTTACATAGTTATTATGTCGTTGAATATTGCGATATTTTAAGTTCAAAATGTGAAAGTTTTGAAGAGTTTAAAAAAGAAAGGGGGGAAATTTGACAGATATTAATTTTTATTTTTCAGTAACAATATTATTTTTAATAATAGTTTTAATTATAACAATCTAGAAAGGATATAAAAAAAAATGAAAAAAAAATACTTAGTAAAATTCAATTGTATTATTGGGGAATATGAGCATTTAGAAACTTATATTTTTGATAAACAAATGTCAGAATATGGATATTGCAAAAAGTTTTGGGGTTTATCTAAAAAGAACGAATTAAAAACAAATGTTTTTTGGGATGATTTTGAAATGAATGCAATAGAGGTTTATTCAGAAACTGAAATTACAAAAAATCAAGCTAATAAATTAAAGGAATTGGGGGTTGCTTAATGCCAGATCAAACAATAGATGAAATAAGAATAGTACAAGAAATAAACAAAGCAAGAAATCATGAAAGAAAAATGAGTGATCGACAAAGAAAACATGAGTTGTTTATAGACGGCAGAAAACAATTAGATAACTTAGCAAATGCTTATAACAAAGCAGAAAACTTAGAGTTTAAAAAACTTTATAAAGATAAATGGTTTAAGTTAATAAAAGTTTATGCAAACAAAATAGAAAGGAAATAATAATATGCAAGACTATAAAATAAAACAAGATGAATACAAAAAATCTGTTGAAGTATTACATGAATTGATTGACAGAAAAAGAGATCAAATTTTTGATAATGAAGACAATGAAATATATCAAAAACATTTGGAAAGTTTAAGGTGCAGTATAGAATTAATTGAGGAAGATATACCCTATCTTAATCCAAACTATTAATGATTAAACATAATTTAGAAGAGTTAAAAAAACAAACTCTAATAAATATTTTGAGTGCTAAAGGAATTATTTACACTCACTATAAAAACAAACAACTAAACAATAAGGAAAATAAAAATGACACTAAGCAAATACGAAGCGTGGCTACAAATGGCTAAGAGTGGAGAAGCAATAACTTATCATGAGGGTTATTTAGCAAAAGATAGATTTTATGACTATTCCAAAAGGGATATAGCAAATTTATTTATGCGTGCTTATGAAAGTAAAATTGTTACTTTATTTCAAAAACGTGTTGAATATGGGAACGCAAATCATGATCCTAAATTTCAATACATTGCTAAAAAATTATAATTAATCTTTATTATCTGGGGGTATATCAGTTATATCCCCGGATACATCAATCAAATCATCGTTGTTATCTTCCCAGGATATAGTCATTTTAGTATCAATATTTTGTTTAATAGGTTTATTATCACTATATAAATCGGATACCTTGCCGGCAATCCATTGGATAAACTTTGTTTTCTCACGGATAAATAATATTTCTTGTGGAGATTCAATTTCTTGATAGCTAAAAACTTGCAACAGTTTGTCTATTAGAGTTTGGATACCTAATTTTCTTGCTTCAGTTATCTTATGCTCTGCTTCTGGATTTTTTTTTAAGTAATGATAAAACTTCATCAAACTGAACGGATACTGCTTTTCCTCTAGTATCTCTGTAAGGGTTAACCCTCTTACCAATTTTTCTTCTATGGTAGATAGATTTTCCTTTGTTATCAATTCTTGGTTTGGTTTTTGTGTAATAGTATTCTTTGATTTGTTCATCTGTATAGTTCCTAAATTGTAGTAGTTTGGATAATTGTCTTATTCTTGTCTCATCTGTATAGTTAGCTTTATTAAATTTATCAAAATTCTGATAGCCATGAAATTTACATTTAAATAACTTACCACCAGATAATGGATACCCTTTCATTCTACAAGGTATTTTCTTACCTTGTCTTAATCCAGCTCTAGTAAAACCTTGACAAAAAACTTTCTGCTGCGCTCTTCCAGGCATTACTTATTTTCCCATGGTTTGATCCCATTACGTTTATTGTATTCAACTTTTTCTCTGTATCTTGGGTTAGCTTGTTTCTTTATTCTGGACAATGCGCTCAATATTTTATCAGAATTAACATAAGTCGCTTTGCTTTCTCGTTCCTTGTCTTCTTTCAGTTGAATGGCTTGCTTACATAAATAAACATTTACAGTTTCTTGTTTTAGTTCATCCAGGGGTAGCTTGGATAATTCATCTAATATCTTCGAAGTATCCCCTGCAAAACTCTTAACTATTTTACCTATATTATTAATGGATATTGTTTCTTCTAATGTAGTCGTATTACGGCTATCTCGTGTCGGTGACACGGCTATCTGGGTTGGCTCGTAAAGTTTTTCGGCTCGCAAAAATACCTCATTTACTACATAAGTTTTACCAGATCTACCTCTTATAGATTTAACAATATTTAATTTATTTAAAGTTTCCAGGCATTCTTTGATAGTGGTCCGGCAAAGACCTGTATCTTTATGGATTGTTTCATGTCTCAAGCCTGCCTTATATCCATTTTTTTTCCAGGCATATTTCATTACAGACAAGAAAACATTTAAACAATAAGACTTCTTAACCCCATCCAATATATCCATATGATGATATAATTTATAGGTTATGTGCAAAAATCCTCTACTTACGTTCATTATTTATCCTTTCTTTTTTTAGATTTACAATTTAATTTATGGTGGTCATGCAAGGATCTCAAGATTTTAACCCATTGGTCCTCATTCATTATCTTAAACTCTGTCTTAGAGCCTGTTATACGCTTAATCCTAAAGATTAGGCTTGTCTGGTCCAGTTCCTTATAGAAAACTAAAAAACAAGGTATATTTAAGCGACTAGCGATGATCTTTGACAGGGTTGTAGCTTTAAATTTCTGACCTTTGTCATAGCACGTCTCAATTATAGCTAAAGGTTCATAACAATAAGCGCAGCACTCGACAGAATCAACATCAATATAAGCAATTCCGTCATATTTTCGATGAAAATCTGAATATAATCCATTACTAAAAGCATATACATCTCTAGCCATTATTTTTTTAATATCCTTATTTCGTTTTCTTTCTCTTCAATCTCTTTTTCAAGCGCAAAAATTATATTTTCTTGTTTTTTTATAAATTTCTTGGCTCGTTCTAATTCTTTTTTACAATCAGTTTCGTCAAAAATTCCAGAATATGTCATTTTTCATATATTATTTTTTTAACTACTGATCTAGGATAAGCAGTTATATTTCCAACAGATAGTTTATCTTCATCATAAAAAAATGAGGTAAATATTTTTACTACTTTAGAATCTTTATAATATAGGTATCCTATATCCTCGCACCAGGTATAGCTAAATTTATCAACATCTGCCAGATCATCGTACCATTGACTTGAGCTGCATATATCAACCCAAATAATACGAACTTTCTTGTAAGGTAGTTTTTTTTTGATCATTTTCATTCCGTTATATAAATATAATCATCCGTTGACAACTACTATAAATGCCTGTAATACCTAACAAAAAATGGAAAACAAAAAAATAGAAAAAGCATTTTCAATATTTAATGGTGGAGAAGGATTGGATCATTGGTCTTACTCATCTACTAGTACACCTTTTTCAAAAAATATTATTGGTTACAGTTTCCCTCAAGAAGTTAGAAGGAAGTTTCCATTTAGATACAAAGCAAATTTTGGTAACCTAGTAAACAATGTGGTCCAGAAACAAATTGCAGATGTAATTTATAAATCAAAGACAATCAAAGAGACAGAATGGGATCGAGATTATAAAGTTTGTTTCGATCAAGAAAAAGAAAACATAAATGCAAACCCACCGGTTGACGCAAAAGATAAGTATGGCAGAGAAGCGATGATTAAGTTTGCAGAAGATTGTATTCCAATTACAAAAAAAGTTGTGCAGCAGATTGTTGAAAAAGATAAATTAGTTTGCGAAAGATATGTTGAACTAAAAGAATTTGATATGATTAAGCCTGTCATTGGTCGTATTGATTATGAGACTAAAACAAAATTTATAGAATTAAAAACTAAACCACCTAATTTAAGGAAGGTTAAAGGTAAAGAAGAGTGGAACATGATCACTCAAGAATTACCTAGTGAACCAACAATAGAAAACCTTACACAAACTTCGTTCTACTACATGGCAACAAAGAAGATACCTTACTTGGTATATGTTAATGATAAAGATTATGTCATTTTTGATAAAAGCCATGAGTTAATGAAGGCAGACCATTTGCAATATCTTTATAACAAAATGATTGATAAGATTTTGTTGTGGGAGAAGATGATTATGTTTTGTGAAGGCAACATTGAGAAGTTAGCTTTGATGATGGAGCCACCGGATCTTAATCATTTCTTTTACTACAAAGATTTAGCAGATGAACAAAAACAATTAATAACCAAACTATGGGGAATAAAATATGAGTAGTGAAACAAACGTATATCAAATGAAGGGAAACAATATGAGTAATATACACAAGAAACTTTACAATGCTTGTAATAAAGCAAGTGGTGTAAAAAAAGGAAATAAGAATGGCGCACCTTTTAGTCCACTATTGCATGATGATGTGCAAAGAGTGGCAATGGCAGCTTTTTTAGAAAATGGTTTATATCCAACCTGCAATTATGTAACAGACATTACAGATAGATATGTAGTTGTTACTTGCACTATGAGAATAACTGACATCGATGATCCAAAAAGTTTTATTGTGATCGATGGATGTACTGCTATGGGTGGATTAGATAAGTACGGAACAGGTCAAGCAATGTCATACAGTAGAAAGTATGCGTTCTTGAATGCGCTAAACTTAAAGACAGGAATGGATTTAGAAGATGGTTACAATGCTAAACCATTTCAACAAAATTCTGTAGAGCAATCTTCAGAACCTACATACATGGATGATGAAGTGGATGTAGAAGAGATCATCAAAAGGATCGAACAAACTAAAACTACTAAACAATTATCAGTAGTTAAGAGCCAAGTTAGATCAGTTGTTGGTCATCTTAAAACTAATAACTTCAAAGCATACGAACAGATCAGAGATCGTTCTGCTGCGCATGAAGTCAAACTAACAAATAATAAACAACAATTTTTAGATAACTAATTGTTGTTTATATAACTAAGGAGTAAACATGGATAATCAATCCGACAAGATATACATCAACCTAACCAAGAATAAAGATTGGAAGTCTCCAACAGATAAACTTCCTGTCTATGTGGGTCCAAAAAATATGAAGCACCCAGATAAGAACTGGACTATTGGTGTAAACATAAATGGTAAGTGGTATAACCAGGCTGCCTTTCCGTCTAAAGATCAAGACGGCAATGTCAAGGAAGGTGAGTTGACAGTAATTTTAACACCAAGTGGAGCAGGTAAACCTGCGAATAATAGCTTTGCAAAAGCTAATGATGGTGGTAATAACGAATATACCTTTTAACTTAGGCTAAAGGGTATCTAGCAGGGTGGGGTTTTTTTTCCCTTTCCGTTTTCCCCACCTTGCTTAAAAAAGGATTTAATATGACAGACAATATAAAAGAACCAGAACACTATATAGCAAATAAGATTGAACCTATTGATTTTATAATTCAAAATAATTTTGATTTTTGTGAAGGCAATGTAATTAAATATATTTCTAGATATAAAAGAAAGAATGGTATTGAAGATCTTAAAAAAGCTAAACAGTATATAGATTTTTTAATCAAAAAAGAAGTTGAAAAAACTAAATAAGTATGACAAAATTTAAAAGAATTATCAATGGAGAGTGTCATTTTCAAATGATCGAACTCTTTGATGATGTAAAGAAGGCTGCAAACAACTCGAATAGAGGAGAGTTTGTAGAAGTAAAAATCGATAACTTAAAGTACGATTTTACAACAGTAGCAAAGGAGCATGATGGAAGACATCAAAGTTCGTCTGCAAAAGCTAAAGGATCTTCAAGCGAAGAAACACAAGAAGTTCCTGGAAGCAAAGTACAGAGTAAATAAGTATCAACAAGATTCTTATAAATTACTTTGGCAAATAGAGCAGACAAAAGAAAAGTTAATGGCAAGTTAAGTTATTAACTTAATAGTTGAAAAAAAAGAAAGGAAAACGTAGGGGATCTATGACTATAAATGTAAGCATACACTATAATAAACACATCAATAAATTAAATCAAAATCACTTTATCTATAAAGTTAAAAAAGCATTTTACCTTTTAACAAGCCAAGAAGAAAGATTATATGAGGTAGGGTTTTCAGAAGGATTTCTGTACGCAGCAGAACTAATGCAAAGACAACCAATAATGGATAGTAATAATAAAACTAAATTTGCTACTACTTTTAAAACAAAGAGCGCAAACTTGGAAGTCGTATCTAAACTTGTAGATAAAGTGTGTGAGAAATATACTGTAAGCAAACATGACATCTTCAGTAAAGGTAGAACAAGGGATGTAGTTCGAGCAAGAAGTATAATCTATAATCTATTATATGAAGGTTACAATGTTAGCTTATCTTCTATGGCTAGATTATTTAATCAAGATCATACCACAATCATTCACTCATTAAGAAACAAACAAGACAAGAAAAATTATTGGGGTCCAGAAAATTCTATCTGGGAAGAGTTTGAGGAATTAAAACAAATTACTTTTTAAATCCAGACTTCATATTCTTGTAAGCCTTCGCAGAGATTGTAGATTTAGATTTTGGATTCGATTTACCAGATCGTTTTTTCTTATTGATATTATAATAAAGACCCTTCTTTGCGATCTTACCAGTAGCTGTTTTGTGATAACCTTTTTTCATATTGCTCCTTATGTTGTTTAACTTTTAACTCACAGTAGTTGTCAAAGCAA
>Ga0208428_1001164_pt1 | contig 11234 bp, 20 predicted proteins | sample DEB08_DNA_11_FD_184535 | JGI IMG/M metagenome (GOLD analysis project Ga0208428, IMG submission 184535) | Aqueous microbial communities from the Delaware River and Bay under freshwater to marine salinity gradient to study organic matter... | ecosystem: Environmental > Aquatic > Marine > Coastal ... | reverse complement strand
TGGTCAGTGACGAAGTTCTCGACGTCGGAAGGAAGTTCTCCACGGAGACCGGACTGGATGTTGTTGACGATCCCTCGAATAGTCGCAGCCGAGCCGGGAGCGAATTGCTCGAGATTCGCTAGCGCAATATCCGTGTCCGCTTGGGCCGTTCGTCTGGAGAGTCCCGCCGCCGCGTCGATGTTGTCGGCGTTCGAAGAGATCGTCTTAGACACCTCTTCGTCGATGTTGACAGGACGGAACTCGGGAAGTTTCGGCCTAGACCCAAAAATATCGTTAAAAAGTCCCATGGCTTACTGGATGTTTCCTACTTCTCCCGGTGACCCGCTAAATTCTAGTTTCATCGGCGCAACAACCCCGTCTCCTTGATAATGCTCGAGTTCCTTCTGGAGAAGCTCCCTAGCCTGCGCCCAATAGCCGAGTGCCGCTTGTTGGTCCTCTTGGTTCTCGAATTGCACGGCTTTGCACGCCATCTTCAACGCTGGAATGTTACCGATAACAAGGAAATCGTTGTCCACAGAAACGTCGATATGCTCCAACTTCACCATCGCCTGGATCACGCGCTTCTCGATAATCGAGGTCGTGTTCGGGCAAGAGTAGTTTTCCACATTCCCAAGACCGGGAATGAGTGACTTCCGATACTCCGGAAGCGTCTCGGACGCCTCATAGTATCCGATCGGAACGGCGGGACCTGGAGACTTGTATCGGCTCAGTCGGACGGGTCCGTTCGTGACAGGCTTGATGACGTCCGTCACGGCGGAAAAGATCTTCGTCGAGGTCGCAACAGTGGTCGAAATCAAGATCTTCTCCCCATCGATCCAAGTGCTTCCGTCTTGGGTCCGAATCCATTGTCCTGACTCGTCATATCCTCGGACAATCAGGTATTGATTCGCAGACTCTTCGACCTCTGAGTAAACTTGAAGGTAGTGCTCACTATCTGGCATGTCCTCGTAAACAACCGCCGTTCCTCGGTCGATCATTTGAGTCTCACCGGAGTTCGTCGTATCCGATCGGACGCCAAGACCCGTTCCCAGAAACTCATACCAACCGTTTCGAATCGTCTGGGGATGATCATTGATCGCGAACGTCTCAATCGCCGCGACTTGTCGAGGCCAAACGAGACACCCGTCCGTCCCGATACAGATGTCGTAACGTTGGAACGTCCCCCACCACTTACCCTCTTGAACAAGACGTTGGTGAGCCTCGTTAAGGATCTGGGTGAACACGGAATCAGTCGAGCAAACCCCCAATGTCGAGGGGATGTTCGAATTCTTAGCTGTCGAAAGAGTAGCCCTCATCCCGTGTAGTAGATCCTAGCGGTTCGTTTAAGGAAGTAGACGCCGAAGTATGGAGGCAAGTTGTTATGAGCCTCTCCTCCCCCGGTGCTTTCCGTAGTCAAACTCTCTTCTTGGTTTCCGTCTGCCCCATACTCGTTCCCTGTCGTGCTGTCCAGTTGGGCATTCAACCCGTTGATAGACAAGTCGTGAGTGTGGGCGGGAAGTTCGCTCGTCGTTAGCGTGTGCTTTTCGGAACCGCCCGTTCCAGTCACCGCTACAGACGCGCCAGATTCAAAGGTTCCGACCCCAACCGGGAACTTCGCGGACAAGTCCGTATCGATTTCCCAGAAGGGACCGTCTGCCGCGTCCACCGCATTTGAATTCCCTCCGTCCAGAGTCGCGACCGACGCCGACGTTCCTTTGTATAAGATCAATCGATTGTCGCTAGCGGGGATCTGGTGAGGAGACACCCACAAACCGTTATAGTAGACATACCACCTCTCAGGAGCGCCAGAGACGGTCTTTAGCCAAAGCTTATCCCGATCATCAGCGGACGGGGTCGTATCGCTGAGGACATAGGCCAGTGTGTTGAGCGCTTGGGCCGAAATGCCGTTGACGATCGCGTTGTTCAACTCCTGAATGGAGCTGAAACACGTCGACGCCAGAGTTCCCGGCGTTAGTTGGATGGGAGTGCTCATGTGATCGTCAAATAGTCTTCAAGAGGGCAAGTGTTGTCCGTGGTCTGCGTCGCGGTCTCGGGAGGGCACGCCCGATAGCGGTCCTCAGTCTCGATGTTGCAGAACGCTCGAATCTGCGGGATCTGGGCCTGTCCCGTCACTTGAACACGGAATTGGAAAGAATACCCCCTAGAGACCGGCTTTTTCGGGTCGAGGTTTTCACAATCCTCAGAAGGCGAGCCGATCGATCGCCGTGGTCGGTAAGACAGGTTGTAGGGGGTTATGGTCTGGCAACCATTCGAATCGTTTTCGCCACTGCAAAAAGTATCCTTCGCGGACTCTTGCCACGTCTTCCACAGATACCAGTTCGCGCTCGTGTCCGGACGGGAGTAGACGGTGATATCGACTTGTCCGCCAATGTCGGTCAGCCAAGGCTCAAACCTGTCCAGCGCGGCCCGTTCGTAGTTGCTTGCAAAATTGTAGGCTCGGGTTTCAAAAAACCATTGGATTCGATCGTAGTTCGTCCCGTCGAAATCCGTAGTCGCATCCTTGGTGATCTCCCAAACTTCGATCGTTCCAGAGGCGCTTTCGACGATAGCGAAACACTTCTCTTCTTGATCGAAAGACCCCGTCATAATTTTCAGGATGTTTACTCCGGTCCACATCCCGTCGTAAACGGGTCGAGAGGTCTGACCCATGAACGACACGGGAGCAAAATCCAACGCGACTAGTCCTTTGTGATGGACCCCGATCGATGATTTTTGAGGCGTGCATGTGCAGAGATATCGGTTATCGAACAGAACGGCGCTCGAGTAGTCGAGAAAGTGAGGCGCATCAAACTGGAAAGCGCGATCGACCTCCTCTGAGATCGGCGTATTTCCTGGCGTCCCAAACTGACGACGGGCGAAGACCAGAGATCGAAGCCCGTCCGGTGACCGGTAATAGAGATCCCCGTTGACGTTCACGATTGAATCGCCAGAGACGGCTCCGATCGGGACGGCGCTTCGCTGCGCGGGGTAGTCGAGGTTTTTCCAGAGAGTCCGATCAGTCGGGACGCTCACCGCGTATCCGCCTTTTCGGGAGAAGACAATCAAATCGCCATCGCCTAGCGCCGTGTCGAGGTTGGAAACGAACTTCATTCCCGTGATGTCCCCCGTCGTCGGGAGCCGGAAAGCCCCGCCTTCCGCGAGGTAATCGTTTTCAGTGAACCGAAGAACCGCGTCACGACGTTCAACGCCCGAACCGGACGAACTTCCGACAAGATCCCCAGCGACGTAACTTCGGCCTTTGGACACCCAAACACGACCATTCCCGTAAGCCATCATCAATCCCGTAGGGACTTCGCGGCCTTTCATCGGAGTAGAACGACGAGAAGCCCCGTTTCCGTAGATGATAGGAGCGTCGATGTTGTTTTGAACGATCGTCCAATCCTCTGCTTGTTGGAAAGTAGCTCGATCAGCGGTCGAGTGGTTGACGTCCTCGTTCGTTGTGCCGGGGGTCACTTCGACGGTCTTGTTGTCGCGGCAAGGCTCGATCGAAAACAACCGTCCCGCGACCATCACCAAAATGACGGACTTCCCGTCAGGGTTCTCGTGAATGCCAGCTCCCTGGAACCGCCCTCCGCTCGAGAAACGGGTATCGGTCGTTTCTGAATCGAAAGAAAGGGTTTGTTTGAGATACCCTGGACGGGGTCCTATCGCACCTCCGCGTAAAGTTGTGTTTACTCCCCAAGAGTAACCGTTGTCTCCCAACAACTGAGGCGCAAGACCACTGTTGGCACCGCCCAAGAAAGACGCTTGCCCTGCTGTTCTTACGTTTTGGTTCTTCTGCGCCATTAGGTCGCAACGCTCAACCATTGCGTTCCGCCATCAGACACGATGGTCGCAACGCCTAGGTTCGGGGATGTGATTTGAATGTTGGCACCCCCATCTATAGTATCGCCCCCAGCAGCGGTTAGTTGGAGAAGGGTCGCCGTCGAGGTCTTCATAAAGACCAAAATCTTTGTCGTGCTCCCCGACACCGCCGATGCGGCAGACGGAAGAGTGATGTAGACTCCTCCCCCTGAAGTATCACAAGAATAGACGGTGATAGGGGTCGTAGGGATCGTAATCGTTGCAGAAGTGTTCTGAGTCTGGAACCCGACGAACGACGACGCAACCGATCCATAAACGAGGGTGGTCCCGTTCGATTGGAGGACTTGTCCGTTCGTGCCAAGTGCAAGACGCGCCCAATTCCCTCCCGTTCGGTAAAGAATGTCACCGTTCGCGACGCCAGAAATGGAATTCAGAAGCGCATTCGCGCCAGCAGACAAAGACGTCTGACCGTGACCCCCTTTAGTCCCACCAAGCGCATTGAGGAGAGTTGTGTTAGTCCCCGCGAGGTCGATGCCGCGATGTTGGAGGCCCAGGATCTGCGTAGAGTCGCTGTGGAGAACCGTCCCGTCCGACCCTACGGACAACGCCGCGTGCCGGGGACCGACTGCGCCGTTCTGGTTCGCGATCAGTTGGCCTTTCGAAGTCGTGACCGCGATCGTGGGGTTCGGAAAAGTTCCTTCGAGATCTCCCCCAGCCGAACCAGTAATCGCCCCGTCCGGACCTTGGAGCCCTCCCGGCGAAATCAGGGACGCGATCGGGATCGATGTGCCTGGAGCGACGTTCCCTACGTATGAACTCGTTCCCGTCGACTCCATATTGCGGAGGACAACAGAAGTCGTAGTGGGTCGGCTTTGGATTCGGAGGTATCCCGCGTTTTCGACGTAGACCATCCCGTTGGCAGGCATCCAAACGGATGAGCCGACCGTAACGGTGACGTCTGCGCCTTCCGCCGGCATGGTGAAGGCTGTAGAAACTGTGGTGTAGGAACTCGTTCCGTTCGAACCGTCAGTTCCGTCTGCGCCTCGACCACCTTGAGGGCCGGGGACATTAATAACTGTAGTCGTGCCTGCTGCGCTCATTAGCCGCCAAAGAGGAGATTCGTTTTTCTAGTGTATCTCCCTGGGTCGCCAGATCCAATGGCGTTTGGCTTGATGACTGTAGAGCCGTCATCGGTCTGAAGGTCGGTTGCATTGTAGATCCACTCTCCGGCAGCGACCCCGCCCGTAGCGGTCGAGACGTAGTATTGGACACCAGCAACGTAAGTCGTGTTAGCTCGGAGAGCGGCGGCGTCCGCAAAGGTGTTTCCCCCTGCGATATTCGCGTCCACACTCTGTTTTACATAGCTGTCAAGATTCTGTGTGTTCACCACGCTACCGCAGGAACAGCACGATTGAGGAGTTGGGAGCGCACTCGCCATAGCGGCGGCATCTTACGATATTACAGATGTATTGCAACACAGAAAAAGAAGGCCCCCAGAGAGGTAGATCCCTCTGGGGGTTGGGGTGAGACATGAACAATACGTTAAGCCAACATGTAACCGTTGTGGAGAACAACACTAAGAACGTATCACATTTGTATGACGGGCGCAACCTACTTTTTTCGTCGTTTATACTTTCAACCCGTAGCTCTCCGTTAGGTTCTCTTTTGCCCAATCCCAGCTTAACCGCAGCAACCCTCTGTCACCCCAGGCAGTTCCCCAGCTGTTCATCAGCAAAACGCTTTCCTCGTCGTAGCCGACGAGAGCCGAAGCGTGTCCGCCATAGTTGTGCTTATCCGAACCAGGTCGAAGAATCCCAGTTCTGCGGTTCGCACGCATAAAGGCGTCATCGACATCGAAGCGGGTGACGATTGGCCCCTCGTTAGCCAGCCACCACTTCATACCGTGCTCGTTGAATTTGATTTTACCCTCCACCCACGGACTGACGGCGTAGTAGGATTTGATTTTGTATGCCTCGCAGCGCTTGTAGAACTCTGTTGGCGGCAACATGCTGCCTGATGATCGGAATGGCAGATCCTTGTTGGTTGGACAGCCATGTTTCCGAAGAATATCCAGGCTGTCTTTGGTGTAGGTGCCGGCCAACTGCAACATAGTCGACGGATAGAAGATCCACTTGTCAAACTCCTTCGGAGCCATCCACAGGAAGCGCACAGACGGTGCGTAGTGGATGTTGTGCCGCTCAACCTCGCCCTCCTTCAAAGCGTGCCAGTGCCGAACCTTAGCAACCGTTTGGCCAACACAACTGCCGGTTCGGCCCTGGTTATAGGGCTCCGACCAGATCTTGTGGACTGCTTCCCGTAGATCAACTGAAGAAGGCAGGCTAGAAGTGGTAGTTTCAGCCACCCAATCACTCTGCTGATCTTGGCTAGGTTCTGCGTTTAAGACGCGACGACCGACTAAGCGGCCTTCCTTCGGGGGTATTCGTTTTCCTTTTTTCATTCCGCTTCCCTTTGCAGTTCATAGGCACAGTCGATGCCCTGCCAGTTATCGACTCCAGCACTCTTCAGGCACAGCAGCCAATCGCTGTCCTTCTTCAGGTTGTCGTATTCCTTCTTTGTGATCGTTACTGTTTCCTCTGCTTCACTCATCTCTTTTTGCTTTCTGTATATCTGCTCTCGCAGCTTGTTGTTGTCTTCGATTTGTTCGGGTGTTGGGGCTAGGTTCACCAATCATCCCCCCGCAACCGGCTATTCAGCCGCACCAGTTTGTAAGCTCCCCGTCTCCTCCACCGTGGCTCAACCTTGTCCTCGCGGAAGAAGCGGAACATCAGGGCGTCGGCTTGGCGGCGGGTGAATCGGGCTTCAAAAGGTAGCGGCATCCACGCACTAGTTGCCCCATTATCCAACCACTTCTCCACAGCCACCTTCCCCTTGTTACTGTAAATCCAGTCGTGGATAATGACCCCCTTTAACCCCAACTCATCGCGTGCCGCTAGTAGTGTCAGCGGACGGGGGACAGAGGCTTTGTCAGACAGAAAGCCAGAGGGGACCATAGTTCGATACCAGTTGCCGCCGTGCTCCCAATAGGCATGCCAGTCTTCCCAGAGTAGCCACCCCGTTTTGCCGCGGCCAATGTGGCGAACCTCTACCAATGGGTCTGTGTTTTCGAAAGTCATTGTGCTTCTTTGAGTTTTTGAATGCCTTCTAAAATCTCTTCAGACACCTCGTCTGCCAGCGTTCGGAAGGACTCCACTTTCCAGTTTTCTGACACCCTTTCCACTAGCCTCTCAACCTCCTCCAACACCCTCGCCCGTTCGGCTTTGATCGCTGCGGCGTGCTCTTGTTCCTTCTCTCGTAACAAGAACGCTTCCAGGCTCAACCCCTTGGGCTCCTCATCGAATAGCGGGTCAGTTGTTGGGTGGTCCTCAGCAAACCAACACTCGCGGCAAATCCATTCGCCTGCTATCGGCTCCCAGAATAGATCATTAGGTCTTTTGCAATTATTCTCATCGCACGTATTGCAGAGATAGAACGCTTCGGGCATGTCAGGTTTATACTTTTCGATTTCGTTGGTCATTGTGTAGTGATCCTTTCAAAGTGAGCCCCGATCTCTCGGTTATAATCAGATGAATGTTTCCTTCTGGCGTTATACCCATCAGTGAAGCCCCTGGAGTAAGCCTCGTTCAACTGTGCTGACTGCTGCTCTCGTTGAGGGTTGAAAGATGCTGCATCACCGAAGCCCCGAAGATAGGCTTTTGCCATCTGCCGTCTAATGTCTGCTGCTGTTGGTTGGGCAATGCTCATCTCACTTCCTCCACTTTCTTGCCGCAGTTCGGGCAGTAGTCATCACTAACGACAGCTTTAGCGCCACACTCTCCCCACCAGGCGGATAGACCCAACGATTTGTCATGCTTCAGTTTCCACCGACACCGCCCCGCTAACCGCTCGTGGTGGGCGATAGCTTGGGCTTTGGTGTTGGCGGAGATGCTGTATCCACAACTAGAGTAGCAATGCAACGTCGGCCAACCGTCATGGCCATCTTCTGCTAGAGGGCTTTCAGGAAAGGTGACTTTGCCCCCGCAGTTGGGGCATGGAGACCGCTTGTCACTCATTCGACCCCTTTCCTTCGAAGTGTTTGATTGCTGCCCTGAAGATGGCCTTGATGTTGGTCCAATCGATTAACACCTCATACTGAAAGTATCCCTGACCGGAACAGTCCTCACAGCCGTCCCCGTCACACTCCGGGCAATGTTGGGTAGAGGCAGTCGAAAACTCTCCTAATAGCGCTGCCTTAGCCCCGTTCTCGGCAGTAAGCTCTCTTGGCACCCTCACCGTGTCTTGTGCGCCGGGCGGTTCGGGAATGCAGTAGTGGGTGACGTCTAGCACCTCATACCCTAAGCGGAAAAAGTGACCGCCAACAAACTGAGCCTCTCGCCACGCTTTAGCGCCCTCATCCCAAACCAGAACATTCTCTCCCTCATCCGGCCAAGTCGCCTTGTCGTCGGGGTCAAAGGGTTGCCAGTCGTTCATTCCGCCGCCTCCCGCGCTTCCCAGCCTTTGCGCCAGGATTCTCTAAACACCGTCCAGATGAGGCTGTGCTCGTCGTTGTGTGAGCAGTAGGCGCTAATCCGGTTTTTCGCCCACCACTCCCGAAAGTCTGTTTCCCAAATTTCTTCCATCTTTTCTCCTTATGTTCTATCCCGCATACTTCGCGTTTATGTGTTGGGTCTAATAACCCGCTACCAGTCCACCGTAGGATTGCCAGCATCGCCTAATCGCTTATTGGCCTTTTTCAGTTGCAACATCACACCCTCTAGTTGCGATTCCAGGTCTTTGATCCGCTCGCTCTGAAGCATGTCGGCGTGCTTCTCCACTATGGCGGCGCGTAGCTTTTGGGCGTCGGTGATGTGGAGCTTTCCATGGATCACACTTGCCCAAGGCTCCCCTTTATCAATGCCAATCGCCACGTATCTATCAGAGTCGCATTCGAATAACGCTTTGGCACATTCCTCGTCGCCTTCCAACACTGCCACCAGTAGTTGACGTGCTCTAGAAACAGACTCTTCGGTTAACGCGAGGGGAGCGTTATCTTCTAGCCATTGGTAGTGCTGGTCAAACACCTCTGACATAAAGCTGTCTAACTGCTTTTTGAACTGCTCCTTATTGGCTTTAACGAAATCGTCAATAGGCTTGTCGCGCTCCTCGTCTGTCTCGTATTCTCCTAGTTGTTTGCTTAGTTCGCTCATCTTCTCCCTTTCTCCATCTCTGCGATCAGTGCGTCGGCGAGGTCTACAGCAGCCCGAACTATCTGCTCCTCTTCGGATGAGGCGGAGCAGTCAGGGGAAGCCAATAACCCCGCCATCGCCTTAGCGGCGAAGTATTCCCGCTTGGTGAGGCCGTGCCGCCAGTCGCCCCCTAGAAACTCTGGCCTGGTTGGATACGCTGGTTCGTTTGCTATGCTCATTTCACCAACTCCGCTGCGTATTCTACACTGTCCAACAGCCGCAGTAGCAGCTCGTTTGCTTTTGTCTTTAGCTCTTCGTTCATTGCTTTTTCTCCTCTACCGGTTTCCACGCTTCTGGTTCGTCCATCACATACCTGTAAATCTCGTCGTCTGCACTGGCCCAACCTGAGCCAAGCCTGGGGTAAGCCCCATCATTTCCGTAACCCGCTCAGGTCCGGTCATCTGACCAAAAGACCAAGTATTCCCCGTCATCATACTTCCCAATCACCTCGGTCCCGTCTCTAGGTGCCTCAGCCATCGCTCGCCAGTCGCTCATTGCTTTTTGTCTCCTTCTTTTGGTAAAAACTCCTCTGTAAACCGCAACACAGGTTCGGGATTACCTTGGTAAAAAAGATGGGACGCGTCTGGCCAAATCATAGCCCCAGCAAACGGAATGCTTCGAAACCATGCGGCAAAAACCTCACCTCCTTCCACATTCTTAACGATGTGGAAAGCCAAGCATCCCTTGGTGCCGCAAACGTCTCCAAACGACATTTGATCGTATAGTTCCCCCCTGACCGCTCTGGCGATCGCAGCTTTGTCTTTGTCGGTTATTTTAGGCACGTCCCAACCTATTTTTACACTGGAGAGGTTCGCCCCAGAGAGGTCCGCACTGAAGAGGTTCGCCCTGAAGAGGTTCGCCTCAGAGAGGTCCGCACTGAAGAGGTTCGCCCTGGAGAGGTTCGCTCCAGGGAGGTTCGCTCCAGGGAGGTTCGCCCTGGAGAGGTCCGCCTCAGAGAGGTTCGCCTCAGAGAGGTTCGCCTCAGAGAGGTTCGCCCTGAAGAGGTTCGCCTCAGAGAGGTTCGCCTCAGAGAGGTTCGCACTGAAGAGGTCCGCCCTCCAGGACAGGTGTTCTTCCCTCTTCGCCGATACGTAGGCATTCCAGGTTTCCGGTCCTTTTTTAATCTGTTCGTAATGTTCTTCGTTCACTTTGTCTCCTTTTCGTTGCTTGTTCTTGGGTCTGGGTAGCGGTGCCAGCGATGGACGGTGTAATCGTCGTCCATTACGCTATCTTGGGAAGTGTAGAGTCCGCGCTTTTCGTCCCAATCCGGCTCGCCGTAGACTCTAGCCCAAAGCCAACCATCAAATTCGTTTTCATAGAAGCGCTCTAGCGTCATAAACACGCCCTTCCGTGTCTCACACCAAACCGCTTCGCCCTCCGCAGGCAGCTCGGGTGGGTAGTGCCAACTCATACGCCTAAAGCCCCTTCTACGAGAATCATCTTTCCGTAAAGCCCTGCATCAAATTGTTTGGCCTCTTTGGTTCGGCTTAATGCGTGGTAGGCTCCGCTGCGGCCTATGTTGAACTCGCTACAGATGTCTTCTATTGGAAACTTACCGTGACGGTAGAGAACGTGAATGGCGACCCATCGCGCTTCTTTAACGGGTCTAAGTTTTCGAGTCCCTACAATATCTGCCTCAGGAACGTCAAGCACCTCTGCGGTAAGTTCGATATACTTGTCCAACCCTATACTGTTTGCCTCTGCGATTGTTGGGTCGAGAGTCATGCCGAAAGCCTCCTCTCGACTTGCTGGAGTTTTTTGAATAGGGACGGGTGATACTGTTCGGCCTCCTGACATCGTTTGATCGCGGTGTAGATCGCGCCTTGGTCCTTCTGGAGCCGGTCCGCGATTTCACACGCGTTCATCCCTAAACGGGTATGCATAAAGTGGACGGTCACCCATCGCGCTTCCACGATGTAGGTGAGTTTTCTAGGCCCGACAAGATCCTCGGGGTTTACCTCGAGTTCTTCGCAAACAAGAGCCGTTAGTTCAGATGGTTTTTCCATGTCTCCCAAAAAGAAACGGGGGAGAGTGTCTCCGGACGAAGTGCCCGGTGTGTAACGCCACTCTCCCCCGACGTTGTATGAGTTTTTTGCCGAATCTCAGGCTATCCATTCCCGACTTTCAGCTTATGCTTCTCCGACTCACCTCACTCGAGGTAGGGTCTTTGTCGCACATTCATACAGT
>Ga0208428_1001162_pt1 | contig 11243 bp, 6 predicted proteins | sample DEB08_DNA_11_FD_184535 | JGI IMG/M metagenome (GOLD analysis project Ga0208428, IMG submission 184535) | Aqueous microbial communities from the Delaware River and Bay under freshwater to marine salinity gradient to study organic matter... | ecosystem: Environmental > Aquatic > Marine > Coastal ... | reverse complement strand
TGATTCCAGGCGTCCGTGGTGAAGCCGGTGATGTTGAGACTCTGACTGGTGCTGGCATTCCACACGGCTATGTTCATGCTGTTCGATGCCCTTAGCCAGCGGCAAACGTATGGGTAGCCCGGTCCGTTGTTGGCCCATTTCTCTATCACGTCATTGTCAGCGTTGGTTGTGGTGTTCTGTGTGGAATCTGGATACACCCATGCCTCTATGGTGTAGTCGTCTGATATGGTGAAATCCGTGACACCACTCACGTCGGGACAGTTGCACGAGTCATTGGTGCCGTCAAATGCGAAGTAACCAACATTGCCACCGTCGGTGTTGCCCGCGGTGTGTGTGGCACCCGTTATCGTGGCGTTGGCGTTGGCCTCTAGGTCCGTCCACGTGGATCCTGACCCACTGTAACTGTTGGAGTCAGCGGCATCCAGTTCCAGTTGCCTGTTGGTGGTTGTTATCACAGGTTCATAAGTGAGAATGGAGTTGAAGCCAGGCATTATGCATAGTTCCTTGCTATGTTGCCCAGGAAGTTCGTGCCATCGTTGAATATTGAAACGACATCTATGTCATTGGCACCTGTGCTCAACACACTGGATCCCGAAGGGAATTTCACAGCCGCGGATCCGTCAGTGCCGAAAGTGGCGGTCCTAGATCCTGTGCCGTCCTGTGTGATTATGATGGTACAAGTACCGCCCGTTGGCAGGTTCGTTATGTTGAATTCGGTGTTCGTGCCCAGTGTCACAGTGTGTACCCTGGCTGTGGCGCAGTTGACTGTTATAGTGCTTGATGATGTCAGTGCGTTCACACGTTCATTGAATCCTGCGTTAAAGGTGACTGTGCTGTTGTGCTGTGACGGTCCATCGACTTCTATACCGTCGTTGATCTGTATAACACTTGAGTCACTGGATGATATTGTGTTCGTGTCTATGGTGTTTGCGGATAACGTGCCAGATATATTCAAAGCGTCGTTGATGGTTACGGCACTGGAGTCACTGGATGATATGCTGTTAAGGATTACCTCTTGCGAGAATGTCTTCTGACTCGTGATGGTCTGAGCCGTGTCTATTAATACCGTGTTACTCGTGGCCGCACCCGCCTCACCCCTCAGTAGGTGCACCCTGTATGCGTTCACAGTGGTGCTGGAGCCTGATGTTGAACTGGCCTTGAGTGATACCGTGGTTCCTGATAAACTTGCTGTGAATTCTAGTTGGTCTGTGCCTTTGGTGCTGACGATAGGTCCCGCTCCCACATATGCGTCTGAGCCATCCGTGACCACCATCACCTCATGTATGGATGACGCACCTTCTGTTGAATTCGTACCTGTTAGTATGTAGAATGCGCCTGTGTAACTGTCTGTGCTGAAGGTGTCCACTGTTGAGGCGGTCGAACTCACATTAGTTGCGGCAACCACGTTCACGTTGTCACCTGTGCTGGCACTTTCGCTGTCACTCAACAACACTCTGTACATTGTGACTCTCAGATTAGGAGTGAGGCCCGCACCACGTAGTCTGACATTTGAACCACTGATGTCGGCAGTCAACGTGATAAGGCTGTTGTTTCCTGTGTAGTGTTCGTTGTATATGGTTATGAATGCATCTGATCCGTTGTGTACGACCAGTGCTTCCAGGTTAGAAAGTTCTGTGTTGTCACTGGAATTCACGCTTATGAAATACTTTGCACCTCTATAACTTGCATGTGCCCAAGTGTCCAGGTTCTCTGTTGCACTGTCCACATCTGAATTGATTATCGTTGAAACGTTTCCTGAAGTGGCCGCGGTTGTGGAGTCACCTAGGCTTATCTTGTATAGACTGATCGAGTTAACAACACTGGCACCTGTCGCCAACAATCTAACATTACCTGAGGCGATGTCTGCGTCAACAGAGATGTGATCGTTTGTTCCGTCACCTGATTCCACCATGTGTGACTGTGTTACGAATGCACTTGAGTCGTTGTGGACTACGCTGTATCTGGCCGTTGAAACCTCACCATTTATCTCGTCTCTAGTTACAGCATAGTAGAAGGCGCTGTCCGCAGATGATGTTGTGAATTGATCGATTGTGCCTTGAGAGGTACCTAACGCAGTGGTCGGAGATGGTACCTCTGCATCATCTGTGCTTGAGGTAGATGCTGTGGTTGTGATATCAACGAAGACCGCACTCGACGTGTCATATTTCTCATAGGCACCAGTGGAACTGTTGTATCTTATCATACCTCCAACTCCGGTTGGCTGTTGTCCTGTTGTGCCGGATGGAAGTGTGAGTGCGCCTGTCATGCCAGACAGTATTAACTGTGTATCGTCAGCAGTAATGTTATTGTGTGTGATGTAAATGTCGTCTGCGGTCTGTCCACTGGCCCTGTAGATGTTGTCGGCCTCCATGGACAGTCTCGCGAAGTATATCTTGGTGTTCGGATTACAACTGGCCCTCAATCTCGCCTTGCCACTGGAAACGTCCGCTGAGAAAGTTGCCAAGGTGTTGTTGGCGGACAACACGAAACTCTCGATGATAGTGGCGTCCGTGCCCGCGTTGTTTACAATTAAAGTAACTTCTGAATTCTGGTATTCCGAGCCCGACTCCATCGAGATGAAGTATCTCGCGGACTTGTATTTGAACACATCGAACGTGTCCACGGTCTCCACTGCTGAATCTATGTCTCCTTTTACGCCATACAGGAAGTTGTCGAACTCCCCTAGTTTGGTCTTGGAACCCAGGTCCTGCCTGTATAGGATCGCTGTTCCAGTGGTGTTACCATCCGATGCGGAACTTAACGTAACCGTGGCTCCTGATATTGCGGCACTTATGGTGTGTAGAGGTGTTCCCCTGCTAGACACAAGAGCGTAGTCATCATGATACACCGTCGTGCCGTCATGTGTTAGGCTTGTCTCAGAAATTTGATAGTCTCCTGCTGTGTCGTCCTTGATAAGGATGATGTATTTGGCACCCCTTATGTCAGTCTTGGTGAACTGATCCAGCGTAGTTGCACTTGATGAAATATTTGTTGATGTAGCAATTATTTTACTGTTTGTGTTGGCAACTGTCTCATGATGATCACCCAGTGCTACCCTATAAATTCTAAGGTTTGTGTGTGACGAAGTATTAGTTGCCCCCGAAAGTTGCACCATGTCTCCTGATATCGCAACTGTGAAATCTGCTATCCTTGTTGAATCTTCATTTACGTTGTAAGTCGAAACATATGGTGTGCTGTCATCGTGTACAACAGAGACTTTCAGGTGTCCAACAAATCCATTGTCTTGGTCCTCCATGATCACATCATAGATGGCACCTCTGTATTCCGTGATGTCGAACTCGTCAACAACTGCTGATGTTGTATCGAGTTTGTAATAGTTGAACTGTTTGACTGCTGTGTTATTTCCACCGCCACCGCCTGACGATTCAGCGAATGTGATGTTGCCCGAACCGTCTGTCTGTAGAACCTGTCCATTACTTCCGTCTGCTGATGGGAAAGTGAATCCAGAAACTGTTAGTGTTCCTGTGGTTGTTAAATTTTCATTGCCAAAACTTATGGCTCCGCTTGAGTCCGTGATTGATCCATTAGCAAGTGTCAGGTTACCCACAGATGACCCTGTGGCTAGTGTTGCACTTGTGTTTGCGTTTAAGGTCGTGAACGTACCCGCCACTGGTGTGTTGGCACCTATTATCACATTGTCGATGTTGGAAGTTCCTGTACCGTCTATATTGATACCACCGTTGGCGGTAAGACCTGTAGTTGTGATTGTTCCGTTTACTTGTAATGCTGTTGTGGGTTCTGAAGTACCAATACCCACACGACTGTTTGTGACGTCGAGATACAGTAGGTTTGTTTCAAATGCCAGGTCCGTACCGTTCCTAGTCAGATTCGACTTCAGTACCGACCCAGATATACGACCTATGGCCATACCGGGGTACTCCTTATAATAATGTTAGTACAGCATATGCCGTACACAGCCTCTCTATCATTGCCGGCTGACAGCAGTATAGGTATTTATGAGCCTAAAAAAAAAGGCGATCCGAAGACCGCCTTTTGATTCTACTAAAAAGTATGAGTATTTACTAGTGGCTAACTCTAACTGCCGCTAATACTGAACCTTGTCCCGCTTCTGTTTTACTAGTTAACGCTCTACCAATCACGTTGAATGCTGTGCATTCCGCTTTTGTGGCCGCCCTAGCATAACCTGGAACTGATGCAGATATAAGTCTGTCACCTTTGTTCACTGTACCGATAACTTTTACATCTACCCTACCCGTCATTGCGATGTATGGGTGAGTGTCGTCGTTACCTGCTCCACCGTTCATTTTGAAAGCCGCTTGATCTAGGCTAGAAACAACACCAAACACTTCGTCTGATGCTTCTTCGTTCACTTGCGTGATCTCTTGAGCGCCACCTAATGCCACAACTGTACCTGGTGTGTACGCTGTGTCAGATGCAAAACGCTCAGCAACGTCAGAATACTGAGCCGCTGTCGCTGTTCCTTCCAGGTTGGCAACCAATGTTGATATTGAAACTGTTATACCACCTGATTTATCACCTGCTGTGGCAGTTGTTGTTCCCATTGTGAATTTGTCTGCTGACTCATCCCAAAGTATACAAGCGTTGTCACCTGTTGATCCCCTCTCAATAATGATACCTGCGTCATTTGCCGATGCTGATATACCTGAGTTAAGTTCAATGATGTTGTCATCCACTGTCAAGTTGACTGAGTTGTTGGTTGTAGTCGTACCGTTAACTGTCAAGTCACCTGATACAGTCAATGCACCTGATACAGATGTTTCACCTGTTACTGTCAAGTTCAACGCACCAGTTGATGTGATAGTTAAGTCTGTTCCGTCTGACTCGATCTTCTCACCACCGCCTCCAAATAAAACACCCACGTCGTTAGGTATTACCACGTCTGCACCTGCTGTTAGGTTGATGTTACTTGACGCTGTGATTGTTGTGTTAGCCGCCGCAAATGTCGCCACAGCGCCGTTGTCCGCCGTAACAGTGATAGTGCCCGTTCCTGAGTCGGCCACAGTTACGTTTGAATCACCTTGTGTGATGGACGTTGATGATAACGCTCCTAGCGAATCGTCTACGTATTTCTTGTTGGCCACGTCACCGTCAGCACTTGGTGCCGCAGTTGTAAGACCTGTGATGGTGTTAGCACTTGCTGATATTACGATATCACCAACTGAAAGACCATTGTTTACTCTAAAGTTTCTTGTTGTCATAGTTCCATGTATCCCTTATGATTTATATTAATATAAAGTTGAGCCGTAAAAAAAACGCCCCAACAGTAGTATTTACCATTGGGGCGTTTAGAATTATCTGTAGGGTTCTAGTTTTGCCTTAGGCCGCTACAAGTGAGTACTGCACCTTGGCCGCTGTCTGACCACCTGTGCTCACCGCTTGTACGTTCACTGTTCCTGAATCATATACCGCAGTAACCGTACCTAGGTCTGTTGAACCTGAGTTGGTGATACCGAACACCGTGATGTAAGCAGTTGAACCGTCATGTACAACAACACCCTTCATCGCTGAGTATTCAGTGTTGGCAGTGTCCTGCATCTGTATGAACAACTCCGCCGATCTGTATGTGCTGGCGTTGAAGCTCATGATGGTAGTCGCACTTGAAGTGAAGTTCACCGAACTCGTCTCAGATCTAGCAACACCACCAGTAACCAATGAAGTACCGTCAGCACCTGTGATAGCAAATATCCTCGCACCCGAGTGAGGGGCAGAAGTAAATGTTATGTTGGTACTAGACACACTGTAGTTCTCAGTTGGTTCTTGGTAAACATTGTCGATGTAAACGAAAACGTTGTTCGCTGATTCTGGAGCAGAGCTGAAGAAACCAGTGAACGTTGTTGTTGATCCGTCACCTGTTGTTGATTCCTTGGTGAAAGTCGGTGCATCACCGGCAATCGCAAAGTCAATGAAAGTGGATCCATCCGCACAACCTTCGTATTTTCCAGTTGTAGTGTTGAATCTGATGATACCCGTTGCACCAGTTGGTCTCTGAGAAGTTGATCCATTCGGTAGTCTAAGAGCGTCAGTTGAACCACTCACGTCTAAGTCATACGCTGGTGAACTTGTTCTTACACCAACATGGTCCTCTGAACCGTCCACGAACAATGCGTGTGTGTCGCCGTTCGATTCAACCCTGAAGTCAACACTTGCTGAACTCTCGTTGATCGTAACGTTTCCACCGTCTAATTCAACAGCAGTTGAAATTGTGACTGCACCTGTTGAGTCCGCAATGGCAATAGCCGCTGTTCCGTCATTCGCTTTGACCGTACCTGTTTGTAGGTCTGAAGTGATGATGTCTGCAGTGGTTGTGATGTTACCTGTTGAGTTGGCCAATGTCATTGACAATGTGCCGTCCGCCGCTGAAACTGTTGCAGTCTCAGTGTCTGTGAATGTTGCAACACCGGCCTTTAATGCCGCGTAACTGTCGATAGTCACTGAACCTGCTGTTGTTCCGTCCTCACCTGATGTCACTGCAAACGCGAATTGGTCTGCTGATTCATCCCATAAGAATGACACGTTGTCATCTGATCCTCTGTTGAAGAATAGACCTTGGTCAAACGTGTTGGCCGCTCCACCTGAGTTGTTCTTCGCTAATGTTAGAAGCGGATCTTCAATAGTTAATGTTTCTGAATCAATGGTTGTTGTCGTACCATTTACCGTCAAGTTACCTGTAATAGTAGCGTTATTTGAAACTGACAGTGTAGTGAATGATCCAGCCGCCGCTGAGTTGGCACCAATTGTAGTACCATCGATCTCACCTGCCGCAACGTTGATCTTTGGAATAGCAACGTCACCTGTTCCGTTTGGAGTAAGTGTTATGTCACCGTTCGTTACCAGACCAGTGATTGTTGATGCTGTGTTTGAAAGTTGTGTTACACCCAACTGAGTAGAAGCAGTCCTGAATATCGCAGTCTGGTTTCCACCTGTGTTTAAGTGTATCTCGTCAGCGTCTGAACTTGGTTCAACGTTGACCGAAGTGTCCTCGTCAGCGTCTTTCAGCTCAGTACCTGATGCCAGGTTGTTCCAAGCACCGCCGGCGTAACCCTCGATCGTTGTCTGATCTGAGTTGTACCTGATGTCACCGTTGGCTGGTGAGCCCGGTCTCTGAGCGTCTGTTCCTGATGGTAGTCTCAGTGCATCAGTGGCAGATACGTGTAGTGTGGTTGCCGGCGAAGCCGTTCCAATACCTACCCTGCTGTTTGATACATCTAAGGCTAATAAATTTGTTTCGAATGTCAAGTCCGTACCTGATCTTGCCAGATTGGCACTTAACATCTGTCCTGTTATTCGTCCTATTGCCATTGTTTTATCCCCTTATCGATAATTGATTGTCTTGCAAAACTGTAGGTATTTATTTTGAACAGCAATTATCACACCTTAAATACCGTAAGATATGAAAAAGCACAACTATATCACGGTCCTGGGCAGGAACGACAGCAAGATACCACTGGCGCAACTATGCGACTACGGACCCATAATCGGTGTCGCAAGCCACATGCACGACGCGGCACACCTCGATTACGTGTGGACCAGGCAGGAAAAGGACCTCTTATGGTTCCTGCAACAGCGACCTTCGCCTGTGGACTGTGTGACCACACCAGAATTGTACAAAAAGTACGTGTTTTATGACCAGGTTCACAGTTTCCCGCCCATATCCCCACAGTTCAATCTCACGTTGGATGTCAACACGGACGACCAGACACTGGCCCTGCTGACAGCACTGGGTTTGACTGAAAAAAGGATAATATTGGTGGGCTATGACATATCAAATCCCAAGGTGTTGAAGGATCTCAGATCAGTGATAATGTTGCATCCAGAAATGAAGTTCTACTTCCTGTGCAATCCACCCAAGACCAAGCAGTTGGACTACTGTTCAAACGCGGAATGCATATTGTTCAAGGACATGGAGAAATTAAAAAAATGACAGATAAGCCAACCAACTATATCATAAAAGTTTTGTGGCCTCCACACTGCCAGAACAGGGGACTCAAGGTGCTCGAGGAACGTCCAGACATCGTCAAAGAGATGAATGGCATGCGTAGCAAGATCGAAAATTTCCTCAAAGCATCATGTAGCGGTCATTACAAGGTCAGCGAAGAATACAACATGAAAGGGTTTAACGTGGGGTTCGAGCAGGGTCCGGATGTGTATAACTTCATACTGGAGCAGGCCACCATAGGTTATGAAGTGGACCGGGAGATCGGCCGCTACAACATCTTCTCAGACAAGTACATCAAGCACAAATTATTGTATACGGCAAAAGGTATAGTGATAGGCTAGTCAGCGAAGCCGTGCATCACAACCACACGTGCACCTACATGTGGTGCCTCTACCGACGATCCATCACCACCACCCGTGAATGCCAAAACGTTGGTAGCAACAGTGTAGTTGGTTGTGGGTTCCTGCATCACACCATCCACATAGACTATTATGTTCTTGGCGTTGGATGGCTCCACTGTCATTGTGAACTGTGTTGACGAACCATCACCCGTGAACACATCCTTGGTTATGCTCGAGGCCGCGGCCTCCGTACGCAACGCGGTGTAGGTCGAACCGTCCAGGGAGACTTCATATTTGCCCGTTGTAGTATTAAAGCGTATGATACCTTCCTGTGCGGATGGTCTTTCTCCTGTTGTTCCTGTCGGAACGACCAAACCCGTCGTCGTGTTGAAGTCGAACAATCCCGTTCCCTGTGTGGTGAACGTCATGTCCGCATTGGTCACTGTGTTTCCAATGTTGTTCGCTGTGAACTCTGTGTTACCCGTTGTGGTAGATAGATTCTGTAATCCCTTTGTGCCGGTGTATCTGGCACCTGATATGTAAACTGATTTGCCCGTGAATGAAATTCCGTTTGGTAGGTTCGCACCTATGAAGTGTAGCACTCCAGACTGGTAGTCAAAGAACCATTCGTCGTCGTTGCCTGAACCTGTTGCAAACACCTGGTCGCCTGAAGCGGCGGCGTTGCCGGCATCACTGGCTGTGTGTATGTAAACTTTTACCTGGTATGTTGAACCGATCTCTGGTGGTATCCAGTCGGTCAAGCCCGTCTTCCAGGTCCTGTTGGCACTCGCTGTCCCGTCATTGGTCGTCTCGTCTGGTGCACTCGTGGGGTAGACAGTCACCACACCTGCACTCGATCCCGGCATCACTGCAGGAATGCTTGATGCTTGGTTCCAGGTGTTGTCACCCCTAAGTAACAATGGAGATGCTATGGCCTCGTTGGGTGCTTTCTTCTGTGCGTTGGTGTCAGTCTTGGTGGCACCGTAACCCAGTTTCTTCCAGAGATAGTCTACTTTTTTTGCGTCAGTTATGGCCATTATTCAATGCTCAGTGCTGTTATACTGTCTCCCGATTCTAGTTTGATCCTGACCAGCACGTTGTTACCTGTGGCATTCGTGGCATTCTCTGAACCCAGTGTCAAAGTGAATGTTGAATTAGAATAACTCGTACCGTCTAAAATCCTGTCTCCTGATGTGAACGCACAACCATTGGATCCGTTACCACCTGATCCTGTGTTGGCACCTGGCACACCTGAACCACCATAAGTGATGCTGGCATCCAACCATCCGTTCAGTGATGAAGCACTGTCGATCGCTGTTCCTGGTGCCGCGATGAATACTCCCGACACTGTTCCGGTCAGTCTCACTGTGAAGTTACTCATTGTGGTCCTTCTGAACGCGAACGTGAAGTACTGTGCCTCACCTCCGTCTCTGCCTGTGTTTAAGTCAGGTCCTACCGGTAGGTATCCTGAACTTAGGTCAGTTGTGAAATGTTTTATCGTTCCAAATCTTGCGATAGCCTCATTGGTTCCCTCCACAGTAACCGCTCCAGACCATGCTGAATCCGTGTAGTAGTTGGCATTAGAAGAATCAAATAATGATGGAGTGTCACCTGACAGGGAACCAAATCCCGCTATTCTCACGGCGTCGTCATCGAAGCCGGCGCCTAAAGAATCTGATACAGTTATACCGTCTGCCTCATCGTCTAGTGCTAACAATGATGCGGTATAAACTTGAATTTTTGTTGTAGAACTGTCGTAACTGCCAGTTCCGTTCGCGTTCTTACTTCTCGCTTTGATGGTCTTGACTGACCTCACACCTGAACTCGTGATGGGAACTGTCACCGCTCCTATTGTGTAAGGTGTTCCAACACCTGTGTCTGTTACAGGTACGCCACCTGACAGCATTGTTGAAGCGCCATCCACGTTGGCGTATGTGAAATCTGAATCTGTTATGACATTGCCTGATGTTGATTCCTGGTTGGTGTCGTTGTCCACCTCGTGTGGTGAAGTTGTATCCTGGTAGGCCTGCCCCGTGAAATTCTCAATGGTTGTTCCTGTGACTGTGACTGTAGGAGATCCTGTGTTGTAGTATGGCACACCAGACACATATCTGTAGGTTCCTTGTGTTCCCTCTGCCACTGTACCTATCGTTGTCGTAGGTGTAGCAGTGATGTCGTCTTTCAACACATGGACATATCCTGTGTTACCACCTGCTGAACTTTCCAATCTCTGGGCACTCAACCCAACTGAGTAGTCTGCTAGATCCTGTGTGATCTTGGCATCAGCGACCAGGTATAATCTCTGTGGATATGAACTGTCCACTTGGTCATAGTCCTTGTGATCTGACGTGACCAGTTTGGTGAATGTTCCGTTGTTGGCTCCACCCTCTGTGGTTGTGAACGTCCTAGCACCCGAGGCGCTGGCGTTGATTGATGCTGTGACAGTCTGGTTAACAGTTGAACCCGTGCCGTTGGCGTCGTTGACCAAGAAGCCATTCATCACGGTTGTGTCAATGGTTGATGTGCTTGTGAACCTTCTCGCGGTTGTTGAACTCAATGACGTTCCTGCCGCCAGTGTGTCCGCCGAACTGGTGTTGTCAGTGAAACTTGCACACAACTTTGGTGATGTTCCCTGTGCGGAGTCCGACAATGCCAAACTGAAACTGCTCAATCCATTTGGTGCACTTGGAACTGATTTCATAGCGAATGTTATTGTTTGTGTGTCGGTTTGATGTATCGTATCAGGTGTACCTGTCGCTCTAAAGTCTGTGGTTATGTTACCTGCACTGGTACTTGTGAAATTTTTATCAAGCGTGTTTCCGATCGTACCTGCGGTTGAGCCATCCTCCTGTAGTGTCAACACGTCTGACGAATCACCAAAGAAATCGTACTCATAATCGTCTGCATTTTGCGATGTGTTGGTGAATCTTGCCAGTGCCCTGTTGGCCCCATCTAGGTCAACA
>Ga0208428_1001151_pt1 | contig 11321 bp, 21 predicted proteins | sample DEB08_DNA_11_FD_184535 | JGI IMG/M metagenome (GOLD analysis project Ga0208428, IMG submission 184535) | Aqueous microbial communities from the Delaware River and Bay under freshwater to marine salinity gradient to study organic matter... | ecosystem: Environmental > Aquatic > Marine > Coastal ... | reverse complement strand
AAGGTACCGATACTACTGATACTTCGAACAATTCAGCGTCCTTAATCTTTAATCCGTCAGTTTCCGTTAGGTAATCAGCATCCTTGACTCGGAAACCAACAGAAAAAGCTCCAAGAATGCCTTCTTTTACAAGCTGAGCCACATGATCGGGCGCAGATTTAGAAATTTTAGCCTTAAGTTCAAGACCGTTTTCAGTGACTTTAAGTCCTGTAGCGCGTCCGATAGGCTTGTTATAGTCGTGATTGAAAAGAATAATAGGATTCTTTTCAAAGTTATGTAGACCACCTTTAGTCCATGCTTCTGCTGAAATAGTATCTCCAGCGCGGTCGAAGTCTGCTGTGCTAGCCATTCCACAAATGTGAACGCCGCCATCATCTTCGTCCAGAGCTTTAAAGGTAGAAGTTAGATTAAAAATCTTTTCCATTAGTCGTCACTCTTTTCTTCTGCTTTGGCAGGCTTGCTCGGAGCAGCTTTCGGCTTCGGAGCAGGTTTTGGCTTAGGAGCTTCCATTAATTCAGGATGCTTCAATTTTAGTGCATGCAACAAATATTTCCATGCTTTGAAACTTCTTTTTACAGAAATTGCATGAATCGCATCTGCAGAACCTACTTTAGCCATATAGGTTTTATAGTCAACATCTAAAGGTAGCTTATGCTCCTTAAAGTGTGCGTGAGCAATATCTAAAACTTTTTGTTTTTGACGTACTGCCATTTTACTCTTCTCCTTCTTCGACAGGCCTACCGCCTTCGTCTGGGTTTGCGGCACTTCCTGCAATATTAGCAGGTACTCGCAAATCATCATATCCTTCTACTGATTCAAATCCAAGAGCATCTCTAGCTTCGTTAGGGGAAATAATTCCTGTATTAACTAACGCAGAGTAGTACTGTGATTGATCTCGTAGCTCTGGCTGTAGAGCTGGAATATCAGTAATATCTTCTGATAATGCAAACCCGAAGTACCTTTCTAGTGCAAAGTTCATCTTCCGAACAATAGGAAGAATTGTTTCAAGGTAGTACATCCTCATATTAGGACGTAAATTTGCATTATTTCCAGAGTCCAACATAATAGGGGGAACTCCTAGTGCTTTCAGTACAATTTTCTCGTTTTCTGCGATTGCTGCCTGAAAGTCTAATTCTTTAAAGTTAATATTTGAAACTTTATCAATTTCAATACCGCCATCGAGTATAAGAGGTCGTCGACCGCCAGCATCTGGCTTGTATCGAGCTGACCAAGACTGTATCATTCTTTCTTTAATTTTTTCTGACAGTGTGTTCGGGGATTTTAGTACGAGCCCTGGAACAGCGCCGTTCTTAAAGAAGTTATCTTGAAAGTCCCGCATACTTCTCATAAGTATCATTGTACGTAGTGCGGGCTTTAGGCGAGAAACGCCTCGATAAATAGAATAGAATGAGTTGTCTTTTATATGAATAATCTCACTTGGCTTATAATTAATTATTTCGTTAAACGTAAACTTTTCGATGTACTTTGTATCGTCTGCATGAATTGTCATCTTATTTGCGGGCAGATGGTACATATGTACTCCATCAAAATAAATAAAAATGTTTCCGTCAAGTAAGAAGTCAGTAATTAAATTACGACGGAATGTACTAATGTCTTGAAAAGGATTTGGCTCTTTATTTAATAAAAGCTCTACACGCGAACGCTTAATACCTTTTACTACACTAGACATTCCTTGAACTTGTCCACCTACAGAAATTGGAATTTCTGAAGTGTCATCAACAATCATGTTTACGCCTCGATTTACAATTTCAAGGTCTTCGTAAGCTCTCTCGTAGTTTACTACTCGTTCTCGAGAGGGTTCTACTTTATGGTCATAGTAGGGTTGTGCCGGATTTAACTTCTCCTCCGGTTTACGTCCAATTAGTCTATCATACCATGCCATGTTTGTCTCTTTGAATCTCTACCCAGCGCATTTGTTTCTTTGCAGTCACTAGGGCTGGATTTCTGCCATACAATCTATGCAGTTCCAAATGATGTTTGTGACATAGTGTGACTGTATGTTCGTACAGCTCTGCCCACTTGTCTTCTATAAACTCGTCTCGCCAAATTACAATATATTCGTCTGTATAATGTGCCGGTCGCTCTTTTGTTTTCTGCTTTAGCCACTCTCTCAATAGAGGCGCTAGAGTGTAAAAATGGTGAAAATCGAGTTCGGTATCAGCTCCGCAAATGTGGCACTCTGTACCCTTTTCATATTTTGATTTAGCGCGATCCCGAATATATTTTACAGGATCTCTTTTTAGCTTTTTCATTTTGAATTATAGCCCTTGTAAGATAAATTGTCAAACACTATTTTTTGTAGGTCTCTTTAGAACCCGGTCTGAGTTGTTTCAAATGAGTATACCGCGTATCGCAAAGCATCGGCCATATGCGATGCTCGATTATGTTTCGGTTTTTCTCTTGCAAGATTTGGATTTGGGTCCCATTGGTACTGGTCAAGACAAGATAGTACTTCACCGCATCTTTGATCGACCATCATTTTATCATTGTCAACAACGCCTGCTACTTGTGCGATTCCATCTAATACTGACTTCTTAGCATTTATAGTAGAAATATCGTAGTTTTGTGCGAAGTCAAATCGAGTTTGCTGTGCTGCGGAATCTATGTAAATATAGTCGATGTCCCACTTGTCAGAGAGTTCTCGAATTACAGCGGCGTGCTGTTCGGTGGTCTTCTCGGCGTCTAGGTACTCATCTAATACGTAGTACATCTCTTCGTCCCAATCATACCCTATAACAACAAATGCAGTTGGGTCACGATAACCAACGTCGAGACCAGCAAATACATCCATACGACTAGTATCAAGCTCTTCATTGTTGGCAATACACTCTTCGTGATTAAAGTTCCAAATTTGACCTTCATAAGTGTTAAAGTCTGCTTCGTACTCCTGCCTAAATTCTGCCTCGGACATAGATTTTTTAGCTTCTTGTATATCCATCGCAGACATGCGCGGATTATCCTTATAAGTAGCCCGTATTGAACACCACTCTGGAAACTCATCATTGAATCCTCTATCAAAAAACTCCGCAAACCAGTTGTTCCTGCCCCGAGGGGTTGAGATAAAGATAGCTTTGGAGTTATCTTTGTCCAAAGTAGGACGTAAAGCTACGTTGAACGCATCACGTCCGTCTGCCAACGCCGCCTCGTCAAATATAATTAAATCGTAACTACGACCCACACAGGAGTCAACTTGGTTTACAGAGCCCATTCGAACCGTTGAGCCGTTGCTCAATTCTATGACTTTGTCTTTTGCATTGTCCTTTGTTACTTCAAGGTCAAAGTGCTTAATAAGATTCCTTTGTAAGTCAAAAGAAATCTGAGACAGCGAGTAATTGGGGGACATGATTAGGATGTTGGAACCAGGAACTAATGAAACAAGTTGCCCGATTATGTTTGCGATATATGTTTTGCCTTGCCGTCTTGAAACTGCTGCACAGACAAATCTGTACTTAGGATTATTGATCGCATTTATAATTGCTACCTGAGAGGGTAATGGTGTAACGCCAAGTAAATCCAGGTAGGGACTTACGGCTAACTTAAGAAAGCGTGTCTCAGATTGTAAATTTAAAAATTCGTCTGATATAATATCAGCTCTACTAATTTGTACTGCCATAATCTTTACTCAGATTGTTGATCTTCTAGAACTTCTTCGTTCTTTTCAAGCCAATCATCAGCATCTGTATCTACTTCGTTCTGTGTTGCTTCTCGATAGTAAATAATTATTTCTTTCTGCTGACCAATGTAACGCTTTAACTCTTGAAGATTATACGCCATATTTTCATAGTCTTGAGGCGTAATGCCAAAAAGTACATAAGTACCGCTTTGCATCTTTTCAAGCTTTGCTACTTGCTCTTCAAAGTTCTTTTCTGTTAGTACAAAAAACTCTACATCTCGTAGGTCAATTGCTTTTGGTAACGGAGGTTGGTATATTTCTAGAGTTTTATACTCCGTTACTGTTTTAATAACTGGCTCTGGCGCTGGAAGCGGTTGAGGCTGTAACAGCGAGCATCCTCCGAGCGTAAGTAATAGTACACTACTGAGAATCCGCATTTTCTACCTCCTGACTTGCTTCCTCTATTGATCGAAAAACCTTCTTAGTACCATTATTGATACGTGGCTCAATCAATCCAGGTTTTGCTCTTGCAAGACGAGTCATATCATGACGTTTAAAAATAGATAAGTACCCATCCATTTCTGCTTGCATAGCGTTGTTCTTTTCAGATAACGCACCTACTGCTTTTAGCTGTACTTGTAGATTTTGCTCCGATTGTTCTCGTGCTGTTTTTTCTTTTTCAAATGCAGTCTCTAATCGTACAGCATTTTCTTTTAAAGTAACAGCGTTGGCTTCTAGTCTTGCGATCTGTGCCTCTTTTTGGCTTACTACAGTAGTATGATACGCATACCCTGCGCCTGCAAGAAGTAGCACTATTGGAAGCATTTTTATCATTCCTAACATTACTTCACCTTTTTAATCTGGAAATTAAACGCATCTTGCGTTTTTAACTCAAAAGGCTCTCCAGATGTGAGTCTTCCTTTTAAGTGTTTTGGCTCACATTTATCAAGCCATTTAAACTGGTACTGAGTTTTCTTTTGAGGGTCTATCCAAATAGTTACTTCCCACTCGTTTATAAAGAAACTAACAATCCAGCGTAGCGGCCAGGAGACAATTCTCAATAAAGTTTTCCCAGCGTTTTTCAATTTCTTCTCGCTCTTTGTAAGTAGCATAAAGGGCTTCCTTTTGGCTGTCTGGAGACTGGTGATACTCTATCCACTCTTCCGGGGTCATGAACTTTTTCTTTGGGTAAGATACTCCTAGTTCAAAACTATAGTATTCTTGCCCTGTCACCAAATCTTCATGAAACTCAAGGTTTGGTGACATTGCAACACAGCTTGTTAAAAATAGTAATGGTACTACTTTTTGCCAGACCATGCTTGAGCACCAAAGAATGCAGCTACAATACCAGCTACCGAAACAAAGTAAACTGAAGCCATAGAACCTAGTATCTCTGCTGCCTGGTGTAGCCCTAGCATTTCTGTGAGCATAACAGTAGCAGGATAAAGAAGCATTCCTCCAAGAGCAAACCACGTCATGCTACGTTGTGCATCCCGCATTGCATCTAAGTCTTCAAGCTCTTTCCTTTTAAACTCAAGATACATTTTCTTTTCTTCTTCGTCTACCTTGTGGTCGCCGTTTACATCTGCTGGATGGTATCCTGCTTTTTCTAAGTCTTCTCCCATTACTTTTTCCATTTAGCCATAGCAAGTTTAAGTGCTACGTCTTGAGGTAGGTAGAACCAGTAATATTTCTTGTGACCTAGTTTTTCCATTTCCTCCCAGCTAACAAACTTTTTAGTCCAGTTATCAGCCCAGTGTTTGCCAAAACGAAGAACAGCGTGTCCTCCTCCATTCTTAGTAGTTACTCTGCGAACCTGGGCCTTTCCAGTACATAAGTACCACCAAAACTTCCACATAGATTTACCACTAATAAGGTATAGGAGTGTGAGAGCATAGTCTTCGCAATCTCCTACATAAGGGTGCTCTTTCATAATTTGCCAGTGTTCTGGCTTTGCATACTGGTCAATGTCGTACTTATACGCCCAGGTTGAATTTAGTTCTTCGACTTCACGCTCAAACATTAAAATCTCTGCAACAACAAATCAAAAACAACTCCCATCTCTGAAGTTGCTCCTGCTTTTGCTCTAAACTGAATATCAGTTTTTTCTTCAATTCGTAAAGGAACAACATAATCGTACCCTACTGCAGCTGCAAATGTTCCAAATTGTCCTTTTACTTGCCACGCTCCATTATTAAAAGTCTTTGTTCTGAGCTGAACCGTAGCTTCTTGATTCTTTGAAATAGATACTTGAAACTTTTTAAAAAATGCTGTATGATTTGCAGGAACGGTATAGATTCCCATTAAAGTTTGTCCTGCGTCTGCACTAATTCTTGCAATATCCGTGCCACCAATGGAAGCAGTAATATTTCCTACGTTTGTTTCATTTGTACCTGCTGTTAGTACTTTCATACGAAATACTCGTAAGTAGGTGTCTGACCCCGTAGTAGCTGCAGAAGTTCCTGTCATTGTTACAATAGAAGTCTGCAAGTTATAGCTTGCATCAAGCCCTTGTACCTCCACCGTTTGTGCACCTACTCCCGCGGAAGCATCATCGGAGGAAGAAGACACAATAGATACTGCAGCGGCAGTAGTTGGCAAAGGGTCAGTGCCTAAATCAGAAATTACTTCGTAGCTGCTTCCTATTGCAGTATTATACCCGAACTTATTTACATGAGTAGTAGGCTTAGAGTTATCTAAACTTGGGAACTCTATTCTTTTTGTGTAAAAACTCATTACCATTTCACCTTATCGGCCCAATAAGCAGCGCTCATCTTACCCTTTGCGATATTCTTTGCGTGACGTGCTTTAAAGCTGCGTCGTTTTGCTTTCATTGCTGCACTTTCACCAGCTTTTGGCTTTCCTGCAGTCTTAGCTCCTTTTTGCCCAAATCGAATCGTTTTGATTTTGTCACCTACCTTTGCTACGACGATGTGGGACTTCTTTGGGTGTCCTGGTGTACGACGAGGTTTGTTGTACCCTTTTACCCTTGCTCGAGCTAATCGCGGATCTCGCTTTTTACCTTTTCTTCTTGCGGCCACTCTTTCTTCTCTTGCGAGCAAATGTTGCTACATTTCTCGGCTTTCCTCCTGGGTTGCCTGCTGCTCTTTTACGTCGTATGGCTGATCTCTTTTGAGCCTTTGTCATACGCGCTGCTTTTGCTGCAGGAACACATTTCGGATACTTACCTTTTTTCGAGGTCTTACGACCGCAGGCTTTGTATCCCCCGCCCTTTTTAGGACGGGAAATATCTACCCACTTTTCTTTGAACCACTTACTAAGTCCACCTTTAGGCTTAGCCATCAGATTGTAAGTTTATGGCCCCACTTTTTCCAGGTCCAGTGCAGTGTTGCACCTACTGCCATACCAAGTATAAATTCCATTTTACTTTCCCATGCGGTATTTACCGCCCTGCGCTTTGTAAGTTTTTACTAGCCATCCATTTGCATAAGCAGAAGGATAGACTTTGAACTTGCGCTTAGCTTGTGCTTTTACTCGTGCGTACAACTTTTTGTTTGTAGGCACGGGACGCTTCTTAGCAGCTTTCCTACTTCTTTTTCTTACCGCCACGCTTCTTCTTCATGATTGCTTTTCGCAATGCTGGGGGAAGCTTTTTCTGTGCTGCTGTCAAACCGCCCATAGACTTCTTTTTCTTACCGCCCTTTTTAGCTGGACGTCCACGCTTTTTACCGTAAGTACCTTTACCTGCTGGCATTAGTCTTCCTCTGCGACAGCCTCTTCCATGCTATCGTATTCCCGAACTTCGGGTACTGGGAGTGGAGCTTCGGCTTCGTGCTTTAACACCATATCAAAGATTTCACCGCAATCTTCTGAGGCATGAAGCACTGCTCCATTTTCACTAAGAATCCACTTACCGTGCTTCTTAAAAATGTGTACATTTTCCATTCTTATCTCCTAAGAAAAGGCTACCATGAATAGCCCTATTACCAACCCTATATTAAATCCTATAGAGCATGCAAAAATAAAGTCTTTAAAAAATCTGTTCCTTTTTGGTTGAAATTCATATTCAATTGGCATTTATTTCATTAATAGCGTCACAATGACACCCGCGAGGAAGAGTATCATACTTCCTGCACCCATAACTAGACGGTTTTCCATTCGCTTAATTCCTTCTTCAATATCCATAAGTCGGTTAAACGTAGTCTTCCATCTCTCTTCGCACTGAGCATCGTGCTGTGCCATTTCTATCTCAATATCACGAACTCGCATATCAAGGTTATCAACGCGATCTGCCGCTGCAAGCATTCTTTTTGTTGAGTCATTCTGGTCCATTTAACAACTTTTCCATCAGTTTACCATAGTTACCTTGTCCAAATGGAAGTGCTGCATCGTTAATCTGAACATTAGTTTGATTACGAATATTAGTACTTTCGGCCTTTAGTAAGTCTGCTTGCGCTTTGATTTCATCCATTCGCATTTTGTGTGCCATCTGTAATAAATCTGCTAAGTCTTTTGACGAGTACACACCAGTTTCCTGGGCTTCGTCAAGCTTACTCGCAATCATCTCATCTAATACTGATGCTATGTTATTTTTATTGCGGTAACCCATATCAAGGTAAACGGTATCAATATACTTCTTTACCTCACGCTTGTTTAGTAGTTCCACTACTTGGTTCTCTGGAACGCCCATAAACTCACAGACCGCACGAATATTTCCATACTGCAAATAGCAATTGGCTACCTCGAGGCCTTCTGGCGATATTGTCGTAACTTCTTTACCCATTTTGCAATTCTACTCCATACCAGTTGCAAAGTCAAGAATTATTTTTGGTACCTTAATCCGCTAAGGGGTTGTCCAAAGCTTTTTGGAGTTTTTCCTCGAGATCATTCTCAAGTTTCTCCATATCGGTTTCTATGCGTTCTTCTACTTCTCGCATCGTATCTCGTACGTCTTTCTCAGTCTCGCGAGTAAGGTTGGATACTTGTCGAAGTCTATCATCAATATCGCTTTGCATGTCTTTAACTCGTGCACTTGTACTATCAGTAACACGCTCAATGCGAGTGATGTCGTCTTTCAACCCATTCTTGATGTCGCGAGTATACGCGATAGCTTCATCAAGTTTGATTTCGATTTCGTTGTTTCGTGCTTCAATTGTACCTACATCAATATTTGCTACGATTTCTCGCATGTCCATATAATCTTTGTAGAACTCAAACCCGGCCCAGAGAGCGCCCCCTAAAGTAGAAAGGGCAGTAAAGACTACTGCAGCCTTTCCGCCCTTAAATGTCATTCCTGCAAATTCAAACTCTGCCATTTATTTGTCATTTTCAAACTGCAGCGCACGTAAGTTCGCTACCTCCTGTTTGAGCCGTTGCACTTCGAGTCTTTCTCGTTCTAGTGCAAGTTGGTATAATGTATTACAATTTATTCTCTCTTCTGGTTTATCAAGTGGTATAATTATACGAGCATATACTCCAGTGGATGTACCACCCGTATTATAATTTTGTTGCAGCATCGTTGGGTCTGGTTCGTCGATAAGTCCAAGAACTCCAAACTCTAAGTTTGTTGATGATCCAATCGCGTTGGAGCAATCCATGTCTCCGTGGCGAAATCGATCCGACTGATAACTCTGTGGTGATCCGGGCATCTGCAAATTTACAGACTGTCCAAATGCTACTGAAGGTATCAGTAATAGTATGTAAAAGAGTCTCATACGAGGCCTCACTTAATCTTCGAACAAACTTTTGATGATATAATGCTTTTCTGCGCATTTCCTTTTTCTAAAAGTGACCTGGTACATATGTAGGTGGCAGTTGTGTCACTCGGAAGAAAAATTTCAATATCTCTCCTGCCGAAGTGCTCCAACTTAAATGTTTTCTCTCTAGTTATGAAAGGGACATCATTCCAGTCTTCGTCCGTCACTTCAATCTTATAATATTCTACATCCACGCGAGCGTTCCACATTTTCAATTTCACTTCGAGTACATCGTTCATATACGAAGTACGTAACTCTGGATATGTGGGAGTAAGCTCGTGGGCACTTACGTACCCACTTGCAAACAGGAGTAGAAATAAATACTTCATTAGAGCGGGATACACTCCGCCTGAACTACTGCAGTATATTGTCCTGCAGGAAAAGATTTTGTATAACCATAATCCGCCGTTGACGAAATCTTAAACCAGGTGCTTCCTGCAACTGACATTTCATACTCGTGCGCATTGTCATACTCTACCTTGTTTGTATCATAGTCTGCCATGTTTGTGTCTGACATTTCTGATACTTCAACATCTCCAGTCCAAGTTACTACGTCATCCAGTGTAGGTGAAGTAGAGAAGTCGATTGGGTGTTCAATCACAGCTTTGTAATAGTCTGCGGCAAGCACGTCATAACGAATGATGGGCTGTACACCACCATTGGTCGGTGCGGTAGTAAGCTGATAAGGATTGGGGTTACCGTAGACGCCTGGGGTTTCACTAATGATGATACACTTGGAATCAACGTTACCCACGATTTCAGTCTGTGCAACCACTCCGGTCGCAAGAATAGATGCTGCCATCGGTATTACTACTTTCAACATTACTTAGTCTCCTGTTGACTTGACTCGTATTGTGAGTCTACCATTTGCTGATGAAGTAACTGTTGTGCAAGATTACTTCTTCGTGCTTTTGCATTGTCGGCAATATCGCCACCTTCTAATACAACGGTGTCGAAGTACTCTCGTCCTTCTAAACCATTGTAATAATTTGTAGGAAGTACTCGAGAAGTCAGTGCGAGAGCCATTGCTTCTGCAACGGGATCTATAAGAGACGGGTTATTTCCATCAGCCAGTAAGTCTTCCAAAGCATTACTGACTGCCCATTGTTCTCGTCGCCTCTGACGCTCCTGTTCCTCTTCTTCCTCTTGTATTCGAGCTTTCCTCTCCAGGTCTTCTTGGACCAAAGGATCCTGGAGCGGGTCGTAAATTGCAATCTCGGGTACTTCCACTTGCTCTTCGTATCCGGGACAATTAGGGTCTGACTGAGGATCAAAACATGTATCGTACCTATACGAATAGACCACGCTGGCATTTTCTACGCTTCCTTCACCTTCTACCTCGATTGATCCCGGGCCCCAGAGTTCTGCTCCTAAGTTGGGCAGTGCGAACTTTCTTCGTATTGTATTTCCGGGCAGTCCTGTCCAATCGTCTGCATTTCGAAAAATATATCCTGAACCATCTGCGTACTCGTTCTGTACGTAGACAATCATTCCAGTTTCGGGATCTTTTACCGCCGTGTACTGGTACACTAATCCGTTCACTTCCAATCCAGCTTGGGACGGAAGTATATTGGTCATTACCCAATTTAAACCAAAAGTAGCAGCGTTATTTGTCGTGCCGTAAACTTCTTCAGAGTAGGAGTAGGGCGAGCAAAGCGAGAACGCCAGCAGAGCCAATGAGAGTCTTTTCGTCACTCGTAATTTCCCTTATCTTTTCCTTGAGCTCTTCAGGCTCTTCTGAATCTGCTACTTCCCACGCTGCCTTCGCTTCCGCTCCAATTAATCCATCTTTAGGGCAAGGTGTTCCAGCATTCATCATTGCATCGAATACTCGTTGGTCCTGACACATAACTGATACCGCTGCAACTTTCATTCCCATATCGTACAAAGTTTTCGCGTTTTTCAGCATTTCGCAGTTATCGTCCGTAATCTGCGTGCCGGTTGATACACCGAGTATCTGAGTTTGCACC
>Ga0208428_1001136_pt1 | contig 11386 bp, 8 predicted proteins | sample DEB08_DNA_11_FD_184535 | JGI IMG/M metagenome (GOLD analysis project Ga0208428, IMG submission 184535) | Aqueous microbial communities from the Delaware River and Bay under freshwater to marine salinity gradient to study organic matter... | ecosystem: Environmental > Aquatic > Marine > Coastal ... | reverse complement strand
AGGGTCCAGGGGGCGCCTACGAAGCCAAGGACTGCGGCCTGATTGCCAACGCTGCTGCGCAGACGGCCCAGGACTTCGCCCACAAAGGGCATGCTCTCTTCTGGCTGCAAAGGTCTGAGCGCTTCAACTTGACTGAGGTTCCTGATTGGATCACCAATTTGAGGGCCTTTGCTCTCAACAATGTCGAACTCGATCCCCATGCCAGGCAGTGGGGTCAGGATGTCTGAGAAAAGGATCACCCCATCAGGCTGGAAGGCCTTAAAGGGCTGCATGGAGATCTCGTACGAGAGATCGGGGTTTTCAGATCCTTCATGTAGCGCCCTGCTTGGCGCATCATCCAGACTGGAGGACGCTCTACCGATTCTCCGCGGGCGGCACGGAGCAGTAGGGGCAGGGTGTCGCTCATGAATGCGTGAAGATCCAGGCGGCAACCTAACTGACGAAACTGACCAAAACGCTGTGCTTTTCGGCGATTCGGCCAGTTTTGTCACATCACCTGAACCTAATCACTCTCTTTTTTGCTGGCTTCAGCCAAACTTTTCTTGGCATCGTGCTTAAACACCATCAGGCTGAGTGGCGGCAGGCAGAGATCCAAGGAGTTTTCATAGCCATGGATTCCCCATTCTTCGCTTAACTTCCCACCAAGATTTCCCAGGTTGCTGCCACCGTATTTGGCAGCATCGGTATTGAAGATCTCTTCGTAGAAGCCAGAGATTGGAACTCCCACTTTGTAATGGGAATGGCTTTGGGGCGTGAAGTTGGCCACGACGACTAACCAAGAGCCACTTGTGCTTTCCCGTCGCATGAAGCTAATCACGGAATGGCGATTGTCATTGCAGTCGATCCATTGGAAGCCGTACTGATCAAAGTCGTCTTTCCAGAGAGCAGGCTCTTGCTTATAGAGCGCGTTGAGTTCTTTCACCATGAGGTGAACACCCGCGTGCGGCTCGTAGTTCAGCAAATCCCACTGCAAATCTCCCCAAACGTTCCATTCAGAACGTTGACCGAACTCCATACCCATGAAGATCGTTTTCTTGCCTGGGTGCGTCCACATGTAGGCCAGCAAGGCGCGCGTGTTGGCGTACTTCTGCCAGTCATCGCCTGGCATCTTGTGAAGGAGATGGCTTTTGCCATGCACGACTTCGTCGTGACTGAGGGCAAGCATGAAGTTTTCGGTGTACGTGTACCAGATCGAAAACGTGATGTTGTTTTGGTGAAACTGGCGGAACCACGGATCCAGCTCGAAGTAATCGAGCATGTCGTGCATCCAACCCATGTTCCATTTGAGATTGAAGCCAAGGCCACCGTTCTCCGTGGGCTGAGTCACCATGGGCCAGGTGGTGGATTCCTCTGCGATCGAGAGAGCACCTGGGAAATGCTCGAACAGAACGTGATTGGCTTGCTGAAGGAAGCGAACGGCTTCGGTGTTTTCTCTACCCCCGTGTTCGTTGGCTAACCACTCACCATCGGGCCGTAAATAATCTCGGTAGAGCATTGATGCCACTGCATCAACCCGGATGCCATCGATATGGAACTGGTCAAACCAGAAGACGAGATTGGCAACGAGGAAGTTTCTTACCTCATTCCTGCTGTAGTTGAAGATCAGCGTCCCCCATTCCTTGTGCTCTCCAATTCGTGGGTCGGCGTGTTCGTACAGGTGGCAGCCATCGAAGAAGGCAAGCCCATGACTGTCTTTGGGGAAGTGGCCAGGCACCCAATCAATGATCACCCCGATGCCCTCGGCGTGGCAGCGATCCACGAAGGCGCGAAATTCGTCGGGAGTGCCGTAGCGGCTTGTGGGTGCATACCAGCCAGTGACTTGGTATCCCCATGACCCATCGAAAGGATGCTCTGTGATTGGCATCAATTCGATGTGGCTGAATCCTTGCTCTTTGACGTAAGGAATCAGACGATCGGCAAGCTCGGGATAGGTGAGCAGGCGGGCACCTGGCTTTAGATCAGCAGCAGGCACCGGTGGGCGAGGAGTTCCATCGGCTTCGATGAATGGATCGTCGGCGGCGGCGTGAATCCAGCTACCAAGGTGCATCTCGTAAACCGATATCGGCTGATCGAGAGGGTTGCGTCTGTCTCGGCTGCTGATCCAGGCGTCATCATTCCACTGAAATCCGTCGAGATGACTAACGATGGAGCTGGTATCAGGCCTAACTTCATGCTGAAAGCCGTAGGGGTCAGCCTTCTGGTAACAGTGGCCGTCTTGGGTACGGATTTCGTATTTGTAAAAGTGTCCTTCCTTAAGCTCAGGAACGAACAACTCCCAGATGCCACCCAGTCTCTGCTGCATGGGGTGGTAGCGGCCATCCCATGAATTGAGATTTCCGATCACGCTGACGGTGAGTGCATTCGGTGCCCACAGGCAGAACATCACACCTTCAATGCCGCCTTGTTGGCAGCGGTGGGCTCCCATCCGACGCCAAATGTGATGGTGATTGCCCTCTGCAAAGAGGTGGCGATCCATCTCGCCCATCCACTCATGCCGAAAGGCCCACGGATCGAATTGCTCGTGTTCGATCCCGCCACGGCGGATCTGCAATTTGTAGTTATGGCCTGGATCCCGAGAACATTCGGCCTCAAAAACCCATGGGTGATGAGGCGTTTGCATCGATAGGCGTTCGCCATTGAGGATCAACTCAACGGTTTCAGCTTCGGGAACCCAAGCTCTCACGACCCATTGGCCCGACTCCAGCTGTTGGGGCCCCAAAAGAGAGAAGGGATGGTCGTGTCGGCATTCAGCCAGCCTCTGGCTGTCCTGAACCATCCAGTCGAGAACAGCGCCGGTCATGCAGGGGGATGGTCTTCGTTAGCCCGGGAGCTTAAGCGGAAAACCCGCCTTGGCTGCATGGAATGTGCTGAGTTTTTGGGATCAGACCAGATCCTCAGAGAAGTCCACATTGATGATTCGACCTTGGCCATCGAAGATGACGAACAAGTTGTCGGTCACGGTTCCAAATTCAATGGTGACCAAAACGAGTTGTTGATCGGCTCCTTTGCTTGAGATGACAGCATTTTTGATCCGCTTCACGCCGCCCAGGACGCGGCTTAATTTGCTCCACTTGCGTTCCAGATCTTCTGGGGAAATTTCCTTTTGAAAATCGAGCGAAAGGTAGTAGCGAGCAGCAATCCAGCGTTGTGCGTCGAGATCACGCACAAATTTCAGAGCGGTTGTCTCGATCGGCAGCGTTTCCCCTAACCATTTCCAGGCCACGAGCTTGCCTTCATCGTCGAGAACGAGAAGCAGTTCTTTGCTGCCTTGATCGGTTTGGGCAATGACATCGACGGTGGTGTCATCGATCCCTGGATAAATCGCCACAACACGGGTGGATTTGATGCGATGAGCCTTGTTCAAGCGCCCCTTGACGGCTTCAAAGGTGGTTGCGTTTTGCAGTGGCGTTGATAAGCGATCAAACAAAGCCTGGGCGTTACGGGCTTGCAGCGCTTTCAGGAGTGCATCTGCTGCTTCACTGGCCTCACTGGCACTCAGCGGGGTGCGTGGCGCCAACGCTCCCTGGGCTAAAAGCTGTTCTCCTCGTGCCGCTGGCACGGGGAACGCCTGCAGCATCGGTGCCGCGAGAGCGCAGACCAGAAGGCAGGAGGAGAGCTTCATGAACGTGGAGCAACAATGAACTTAGTTTGCCGGAGTTCATCCGGCTTGGGGAACGAGCAGTGGCGCCATTTGCAGTGTCGCCCCATCCAGCTGAAGGCAAAGGGTGATGACGCGGCAATCGCTTGTGGGGGGGCCAAAGCGTTGGTCACCATCTCCTGGATTGACAGCGATGGCTGGCCATGCGGCCCCTGCAAGCGAGAGCCGCAGCCGATCTCCAGGCTGGAAGCTCACGAGCAGCGGCTGCAGTTCCAGGGTGATGGGGCTGGATGGCTCGTCAAAGTCCCGTCGGACCCGCAACACACCGGTTGAGATCTGTCGCACCTCATCGCGATCAGCAGGGAGTCTTGACAGTGCCGCGCAGACGTCAAAGGCTGGCTGATCGGCGGATACCTTGAGTTTCAAAAGGGGGCGACCGCAGAGCTGGATAGCTGTTTTGAGCGGTTCGGAACTGAAAACGGCCACGTCCGAGCGTTCATCAACGATTTTCCGATCGCACGGCCCCGCCGTGGGACTCAAATGCCCACCAACGGCCGGTGCTGGTCGCCATGGATCATGAACGATGACGCAGGTTCCTGATCCAGGCAGCGTGGCTTCGAGCAGTTGTCCATCGGTGGGATCAAGGCAAGCCAAACCATTGCTGTGGAGATGCCAACAGGCCTTGCTGCACTCGTTTCCGCTCTGACCTGACCAGGTCCCATCGCCTAGATCCCAAAGCCTGATCGCAGTTGTTTTGTCTTGGCTGGGGGTTGGGGGATGTTTGAGATGTTGATTGAAAAAATCCAGCAGAAGCTGGGTCGTTTCCGGCCACCACTGCAGATGGGTGGCGGGGCCGATATGCAGTTCGGGGTTGCCGCCTCTGGATCGGGCCGTTTGGAGAAGGTCGAGGAGACCCCGTAGATGGGGATCCCACCAGCCGCCGATCAGCAGCATGGGTTTCTGGAGCCAGGTTTGCGCTGGGCGATGGAGAATCCAGCGCTCGTCCTGATCTGCCGGTTGCCGCAACCAGCGCAAAGCCATTCCCTGGGGGTCATGTTGCTCTAAGAGCTCGACGCCTTCGCGTAGATAGCGACCTTCCACCAAAGCGCTGTAGATCTCGTTCCAGGCGCCAGGATCGTTGCGGCGCTTGGCCTGAAGGGCTGCCAGCTGCAACCCCCAGCCAAGGCCGAGGTGCCACCAGTGAGCGCCGCCTTCGCAACTCCAATCCTCCCGTTCCGCTAAGCCACACATGGCTGGCGCAAGGCAGTCAGGAGCCTGGCAATCCGCTGGTGCGAGCAGCTGGGTCAGCCCTTGATAGGACAGTCCGTACAGGCCGATGCGTCCGTTGCATTCGGGCCGCTCGCGGATCCATGTGAGGGTCTCGGCGGTGTCGAGAGCTTCTTGGCCAAATCCTTGAAATGTTCCCCCAGAGCTGCCCTGTCCGCGGACGTCTTGGACGACGACCGCAAACCCTTGCTCGGTCCACCAGAGCGGGTGGGGGAGGGTCACCGTGGAAGCAATTGCCCGGCCATAGGGTTGTCTCATTAGAAGGGTGGGCCAAGGACCAGCCCCCTGCGGTGTCCAGATGCGTGCGACCAGATTCACCCCATCAGGAGTGATCAAAGTCGCGTCAATGAACTGTTGATCAGTGCCCTGTTGATCCTTGAACTTTTGATCAGACAACATCTGATCAGCGAACATCCGAGCAGTGCAATCCGATCACGTAGGTAGCCAAAATTTCAGCGTTATTGTTGCTGAGGTTGCGTTGACTTGCTAGCTGATTGATCGCTTCGGGTGACAGTGCGGACTGGCCATTGCTGTTCATGGCTTTGAACGACTGACACATGGCTCTGGCTTCCGCTGGGTTTCGTTTGACACTCTCGAGAAGGCTTGATTGAGCAATCCCTGCTGAAGCAGATATCAACAACGAAAGTGATAGGCCCTTAATAGCCCGATGGCAAAAAGTCCAAGTCCTGCCGAGACCCTGATGGAGGGGACGCATGGTTCCTCCTTAAATGACTAAAACCATTTCAAAGGGGTAAGACCTGGGTTGCTTCGTTGAACGGTCAGTTCGTGGTTTGCCTGGCTTTGGCTCGCAGGATCCACTGTTTGGCTATCGCCAGATCCACAACCGGAGCTCTGCCACTCCCCAAATGGCGTTCTAAACGCCCTGTCCGGTTCGTAATGTCCTGCGGGGAAGAGCTTGCGATCGCCGCGACTGTGGCAAAGCCTGCGTGCATCAATAGAGCCGCGTCGGCTGGCGCAAGTTCCAAACAACACACCAAATCAGCGATGCCGCGGAGACGTTTGAGGTTTCGTGCTGTGGATCGTCCAGTGGCGACAAGACGGCTCAGCTTTTGATCTGTCAGATCGCTCAGCTGTCCCCAGTTGGTAATGCCAGCTTCTGTTAGATCCCGTTGTTCATCGCGAAAACCTTGCGGTAATCCACGGAGAGGGGCAGTTGCGCTCATCCCTGGCTGAAGTCCCGTTTGGTTTCCCCAAGCACCACGGGTCTTGAGCTGCCCTCGCTCTCGGTTTGAAGTTGCCGAAGTCGAACACGGACCTCCATGTTGCGACCTCCGGGCCGGAGGTTCGCAGCGATTTGGTTCAGGGTGGGGGTGATGGCTTCTTGTGCAAAGCCACTGGAAGCCTGTGCCACGACGAGGTCGGTGCCGTTATCAAACACAATCGGCACCTGCACAGCTCCTTCAATGCGCACCGGGGGCGAATAACTGATCGAAAAAGCCCAGCAGCTCACGGCTAACAAGAACGTGAAACTACTGACGCCTACAAGCCGAAAACGCAGCCCCCAACGGGTTACGAAGGCAACCACGGTAAGAACGGAGAGGCCCAGGCCACTCCAGGCCAGCCATTTGCTGGAACCCTCCAATAATTCCGGAAGCGGCATGGGCTGGTTAGGGACAAATCTCCTTTCTATATTGCGTCCGACCTTGGCTGGGATGACGGTCATCAATGCGGAGCACAGGCAAAGGCGCGATGGCTCCACGAGTGGTGATCTCTGGACTGGGGCTCACAGTTGTGGCTGCTGCCGTTTGGTTCAGTGCTGACCGCTTGATTGCACGAGCCGTCAATGGCTTGCGTCCCTCCCTGGAGCAGCAATTTTCCGTCCCTCTGGGACATCCGATTGAGATTGGCCCTTATCGCGGACTTGGGCTCGATGGAATCGGAATTGGACCGATCATGATTCTTCCTGGAACGAAGGATGCCTCGACCCTGCGTGTGCAGAAACTCACCCTGGGGATTGATCCCCTCTCCAGCATTCGCCACTTGCGGCTGGTGGTCGTCGCCCGACTGAAGGGAACCAATCTCAATCTCAACCGCAACCAACAGGGACAGTTTTGGGTGCCAGGCCCTCGGGTCAACAATGAGTTCTTTCATCGCGTCGACCTTCGTGTGAGGCTCATCGATCCAGCCAACATTCATGTTGAGCCCTCTGACCTTCAGCTCTCCTTGGCGGGAGCAGCGCGTCTTCGTCTCAATGAGAAATGGGCTGATGGTGCCTTTCAAATCGCTCTGCCCGATCGAGGCACGGTGAAGCTAAAGGGGCGTGCTCACTGGGATCGCCCTGAATTTCTGCTCACTACGCAATTGAAGCGGATTCGCCTTAACCGCCTGCAAGGTTTGCTTCCGATGGCGCAGCCCATCGAGTTGGGGGGCCAGGTGGGTGGTGATCTCAGTTTTGATTGGAATCGAGGGCAAATCAGCTGTGGGGGTGGCCTCTCTATTGTGGGTTTGACCGTTAGCGGCAAGCCGCTTCAGCACGCACTTGCATCGCAACAATTGCGTCTTAATTGTGATCGAGATCGACTCACGATTCCACGCAGTCAGTGGCGTTACGGCTCCTACAGGGCCGACCTGGGCGGTCGGGTTCACCTCAATAAGCGATTTGATTTAAGCGCCACCTTGAAGGAGCTGAACCAGGACAATCAGTTGGCTCTAAGCCTTGATGGTGACTGGTCTCAGCCCCGTTTCAAACTTGCAGGAAGATGGAGACTTCCAGAGGCAAAGGTCCTGGATGAACCCGTTGCCATTGATCTGCAGGTGCGCGGAGATGGGCGTCGCCCGAAAGCATGGAAAGCCAGGCTTGAAAACCTTTCTCTAGAAGCCTCCGGTGCCTCAATCAAGGCACAGGGTTCCTTGTTTCCGCAGCTGGATGTCAAGACAAAGCAGCTGCAAGTGGTCGGGAAAGCCTGGAAGGGCCTGCCCTTGATTCCTGAGCTGTTGGGCACGAAGGCTCTTTTAAAGGGGGAGTTGCGCCTGTTTGGCCCCAGCCTCTCGCCTCAACTTCAGTTGGCGCTCAACCAGGAGAGCAATCCCTTGCTTGACCATTGGTCGCTCAAGGCCGATTGGTCTTCAGAGCAGGGTTTGTTGACTCTGAACCGCTTCACGAGCCCTCAGTTCAATGCTGATGCTGTCTTGCCCCTTCAACTCGGGAAAGGTGGGCTGCAAGTTGGCGCGTTGCAATCCAATCTGCGCTTACAGGCCTACCCGCTCAGCAGGATCGGTTCTCTGATTGGGACGGAGATGGATGGCACGATTACGGCCGAAGGGGAGGTCCGTGGTCCTCTTCAGTCGTTACAGCCTGATCTTCAGATCGAAGTTCATAGCCCTCGTGCGGGATCTATTCGTCTTGTTGAACGTTGGCAAGGCCGCTTTGAAGGACGACCTGGTGGTGGCGGTCAGCTCCAGATGGCCTCCGTTGGAGCCGTGATTCCTGGCTCATTGGATGCTCAACTCGGGCGCAATTGGTTGCCAGAAACCGTGCGCCTCCAGCGCAGGAAAGGTGAGCTGCAGATCAGCGGTAGTCCTGCCCTCTATCGCTGGACAGCGAACGATCTGAGTGTGGATGGTTTGGAGTTGGTTTTGCCTCCAAAACAGCGTTGGGAAGGGGTGTATGGCCGTTTAAGTGGTTCCGGTGATTTGAGTTTGCAGCCATGGAGCATGTCGGCCGATCTGAAGCTTGCCCAACCGGGATTGCTGGGGATCCAGTTGCGCCAAGCCCTGATGACGGCTCAGTACAAAAATGACCGCTATGACATCAGCGGGGAACTGTTGCCGCGCGATAGCGGACAGATCACGTTTGAGGCGGATGGATATCGGAATGCTGGACTCAACGCCGAGATTCAGGCCCGTGGTCTCAGTGCACGCTGGCTAACGGCCAGTGCGCTGAGCCTCCCCCAGCTGTCCCAGTCCCTTCCTGCTGATCAGGGCGATGCCACGGATCTAGGCACCTTGCTGGTCAACACCTTTGGTGGCTCTCTGGATGGGCAGTTGAAGGCGCTTAGGCGATCCCAACGGGCCCTTGATGATGCCCGCCGAGATCGCAGGGAGACAGAAGCGTTTCATCCTGAAGATCTACGGGGGCAAGTGGATGCTGTGATTGATCTTCAGGGGCCAAACCTCAAGAGCCTCGACATTGATCTCACCGCGCGTGGTCATCTTTGGATCGATGGTGAAGATGAAGACATCGCTCTGCAGGTGAAACCGTTCATCGCTGAGCTCAAGGGACCTCTTTCTTCAGGCGAGGGCAGTTTTTCTTTGGTTCATCTGCCGTTCAGCCTTCTTGCACTGGTGGCTCCGGTCCCCTCTGCTTTGCAAGGGGCTCTTGGGCTCACGGGTAGCTATCGCTTGGGGGATGGCTCACCGGTACTGACAACCGAGCTTGTGCTGGAGAAGGCACGCGTAGGTCAGGAGCCGATTGCCCTTGATCGCGGTCAGGTTTTGTTCTCCAACGAGACGTTGCAGCTTGATTTGGCTTTGCGGGCAGAGGGGGCTGATGAGCCACTGACGGTGATTGGGCAAGTTCCCTTAACGCCTGATCGCCCCTTAGACGTTCGGGTGGAAAGTCATGGTGATGGTCTTCACTTCCTGGCTGGATTTTCGAGAGATGTGGTCGCTTGGAAGCAGGGGAACACCGATCTCAGATTGTTGATTGGCGGCAGCCTTCTGGCTCCTGAAGCCAATGGATTCATCGTGATGAACGATGGCGAATTTGTTGTTCAGGACCAAATCGTTAGCAAGGTCAACAGCTCTGTTGTGTTCGATTTTGATCGCCTTGAGGTGCAGGAACTTAAGGGTCGAATTGGATCCTCCGGAATCCTTCAAGCCAGTGGTGCTCTGGCGTTGTTTAAGCCTGCGCCTGAAGACGTTCCTTTGGCCATCACCATTGAAAAGGCCCGAATCAAGGTGCCTACCGCGGATGTAGCTGTTGCTGCTGATCTCCGCGTGAGTGGAGCACTTGTGAATCCCGATTTTCAAGGGAATCTTCAGTTGAGTGAAGGTTCGATAACTCCGAATCGATCTCTGTTCAGAAGATCCAAATCGAGCAATAAGGACAGTGCTGAGAAGGTCAATCAGGTGGATCCTGCAAACTCTTTCGTTTCAGCGAATGCGTTGCTTGAAGAAGATTGGAATTTTAGAGAACCACTTGTTTTGCTCGGACCCAATGTTGAGGAAGACCCAAGTAAAAGCCTAAAGGCATCACTACCCAATTTGCCATTGATTTCTTTTGATAACTTTCGGGTGCGGTTTGGACCTAATTTAAAGGTTCAAGTCCAGCCTGTTACCAACCTACCTGATCTGGCCAATTTCACCACAGCAGGTTCAGTCTCCCTCAATGGTCCTCTGGATCAAAATATTAAATTGAGGGGTGTGATTCAGTTGCTTACTGGGCGGGTGTGGATGTTTACCAGCACCTTTAACTTGGATCGCAAAGCCCCAAACGTGGCAGTTTTCACCCCTTCTCAAGGTCTGATCCCCTATGTAGATATTGCAATGCAGACTAGGGTCTCAGATAGTGTCAACATTGGTGTTGGTAGCGATCCCTCGAGCACAACCGTATTTGATACGAATGGCACCGGAGCCCTTGGCGCGGGAGGTCAATTGCGTTTGGTGAAAGTAATGCTTCAAGCTGAAGGTCCGGCCAATCGCCTTGCCGATAGCATTCAGCTTCGTAGTTCTCCTCCTCTGCCACAGCCCCAGTTGCTTGGTTTGATTGGTGGAAACTCGTTGGCTGGGCTGACTGGCGAAGGTGCAGGAACAGCCTTGGCCGCGGTGCTTGGTCAGTCTCTGCTTTCGACGGTCTTGGGAACGTTTACTGATGCCTTTAATCAGAGACTTCAGTTTGCCCTGTATCCGACTTATGTTACTCCTACGGTAGACAATAAAGGCGAAAGAGTATCAGGCCGTGTTCCGCCTCAATTAGCAATTGTGACTGACTTTGGCGTAAGTATTTCGGACCGTTTTAACTTGTCTGTTTTGGCCGCTCCTAATCGTAATAATATTCCTCCTCAGGGTAGTCTTAGTTATCAAATAGATCAAAATCTGAGTGTTTCAGGTTCTGTTGACTCGCAGGGTACTTGGCAAAGTCAATTGCAGCTTTTCTTCCGGTTTTAGGTCATGCATTCCCCGGAAGTGATCGGAGTTGATATAGGTGGAACTGCGATCAAGCTTGGTCGCTTCTCAGCAGATGGCAAACTTCTTCAGAAGCAGCAGGTACAAACTCCTCAGCCAGCAACACCAGGTGCTGTTTGTATCGCATTAGTAGAAGCGATTGAAGCCTTGGATCCCGATCGCCGCGCCTCGATCGTTGGGATTGGGTTGCCGGGTCCGATGGATGTGGAGGCCCGTGTGGCGAGGGTTTGCATCAACTTGCCTGGCTGGGAGGAGGTTCCGCTTGCTGATTGGCTTGAGCCTCGTCTCCAGCGTCGGGTCACCCTCGCCAACGATGGCAACTGTGCATTGGTCGGAGAGGCATGGAAGGGGGCG
>Ga0208428_1001135_pt1 | contig 11390 bp, 16 predicted proteins | sample DEB08_DNA_11_FD_184535 | JGI IMG/M metagenome (GOLD analysis project Ga0208428, IMG submission 184535) | Aqueous microbial communities from the Delaware River and Bay under freshwater to marine salinity gradient to study organic matter... | ecosystem: Environmental > Aquatic > Marine > Coastal ... | reverse complement strand
TTATTATATATCAATAACTTAAGTCACTTTTAGTGGTGTCCCTATGGTGTCCCTATGGTGTCCCTTAGGGACACCTACTACACTGTCTTGCGGGAACGCTATCAGAACTTTTTGGGGAACTTTCATTCACTCTGAATAATCTATATAATAGAAATTATGATAAAATTAACTTTAATGGTTGGTAAGCCTTTGTTTAAAAAAATAATTAAACAAGTTGGTAAAAGTAGGAAAGATATTAGAGATTATAGAAAAGCTCAAGCACCTAAAAAAAGTAAAGAATTAGCAACTTTAAATCGTGCACAAGAAAGATATGAAACAGCAAGAGATGTTAGAAATGTTTCAGAGACTATTATGCAAAAAAAATTTCCTAAAGATATGAAAGAATCTTTTGGTAAAGCATTTGAAGGTGTAGTTAACAAAAGAATGCGAACAAGAAATATTTTAATGGATCCTAGGTATCTAAAAACAAAAAAAAATAAAAGAGGTGGTTTTATTTAATATGATTAAAAAAATTATCTTCAATACTGCAAAAGAAGCTTTTAGAAAAGGTTTTAGAAAATACAAAAGAGGTCAAAAAAAAGAAGAACGTGTGCCTTATGATTTGGTTAAATCTAGTATTAAAAGAAGTATTAGAAGCACCAAGTTTATGGATAAAACTGCATATCAACAAGCTCCTAAAACTACAAGTATACCACGTGGTGGTAATCCAAGAATAGTTGGCAAAGCATATGCCTCAGACAGAGCTGCTAAAAAAACTATGATGATTCCTATGATGACAAAACAGCAAAGAGCTGCTAATCAAGAAGCTATAAGTGATTCAGTAAGAAAATTTTTGAAGGATAAAATGAATAGAAAAAAATATGGTGGAGTAATGAAAGCTTTTAAAGGTAAATATTTTGATGAACAAAAAACTAATGTTAAAGGTAAAGACAGAACAGAGCCTGTAAGAGGTGGTAATACTCCTGAGATTCCACCAGGAGAATATATGAAATATAAAAAATATAAACAGAATAAAGTTATTTCTGCTTATACAGGTAAAGCTGTAAGACAACCATCAGAAACAAATAAAGAGTTTGAAATGAGACATGCATATCATACTCCATTTATGAAATATAAACCAAAAATGTTATTGGGTGGATTACTAACAAAAGGAATTAGACAAGGTATTAAAAGTTATGTGAAAGCATCTGGTAAAAAAACTAAAGACTTAGTAAAACTTCAACCAATGAAATCTAGAACATCTGCTAAAACAGATATGGCTAGAGGAATTCAATTACATACAAAAAGTTTAGAAGATAAAAAGAGATTACAAAAATATATAAGATCTAAATAATGAAACGTAACGAGTTAAAAACTGTACATGAGTTAACTCCAAAACAAAGAATGTTTGTGGAGATATTAGTACAAGAGCATGGCAACATCACTCAACATGAAGCGTATAAGAGAGCAGGTTACGAAGCTGCTAACGAGAATACTGCTAAGTCATGTGCATCACAATTATTAAGTAGAAAATTAAATCCCCATGTTGCAAAATATTTTGATCAAAGATTTGAACAAGAAATAAAAAAATATGAGAGTGACAACCTTAGAAGATATAAAAGATTAGAAAGAATTGCTAACAAGGCAGAAGAAGATAAACAATATGCTGCTGCTATCAATGCTGAATATAGATCTGGACAATTAGCTGGAGCTTATGTAGATCGTAGAGAAGTAAGAGTTAGTGGTTTGGAGGGTATGTCACGTGAGGAACTTGAAAAGAAATTGGAAGAGCTATCCGCAAAAATCGATGGATACAATGCCAAAACAATCCAAGTCTCCGACTCTGAAGAATCTGAGTTGGTCTGAGTATCTAGTATTGTTTAATAAAAAACATAACCCATTGATGACTTCAGTTGGGACAGTAGAGGTAAAAATTGATGAGAAAAAAGATTAGTCCACCTAAAAAGATTAATTCTGAAATAGAAAAATATCCAATGGTTTCCGTAGAGTGGTTTGATATTGTCTCGGACAGCTCCTGGACAAGCTTTGATGCTTTAAAAAAATCTAATCTTGCCACCTGCATCACCAAAGGTCATCTTCTGAGCCAATCAAAAGGAGTGACTAGACTATTTGGAGATTACTCATTTGCAGAGAATGGTAAGGACATTGAGAGCATTGGTAATACCACTATAATTCCTAATTCAGTTATCAAAGAGATAAAAAAGTTAGGTCAATAAATGTCAGATAAAAATAGAGAAAGTTTGTTATGGCAAAAGGTAAAAAAGGGTTTAGTCGATTGTTTTTTAACCCGCATAGAATCTAGCACAATTAATGGAATTCCTGATATTCATGGTGTACATAAATCTGGTGTATTTTGGATAGAATTAAAATCAGACGAAGCTAAATATCCTAAACTAAATAAGTGGCAAGTTGTTTGGATAAATCGTTATATTAAAGCGGGTGGAGTTGTTTTTATCTTGAAAGAGACCCCCTCGCAGAGGTCTCTTAAACTGTACAGACCGGTGTCCAGTTTCACTGATCCTCGTTCTCTCGTTCCTCGTTCCTCGTTCTCGGCTACCGGTCAGTGGAGCACCATCCAGGATCACCTTCTCAGGGAGCTGGTGCAGCAGGACTCTCCGTAATCCTCGCTCTCGTTTCCCGGCCATGTTATATTTTTTACCTCTTAGTTAGCATGGCCCGGTAACCAGCAGCTCAGGACTCGTTCTCGGTGTCAATGAAAATCTCGTTCTCGCTCTCGGTTAAAACACTCCGCATCTACGTCACCAGCAGAGTGTGGTGCACAGGAAGGAAGCGTGGGAAAATTTTTCTGGACAGCAGGTGGGAAATGTGTAAATGTCGTTCTTGGAAAAGGAGAAAAGATATGACCAAGAAATATTACGGAGTACAAGTACATTCACTTACCTTTCACAAGGTAGACGCAAATGGCGAGTCCATTGATGGGAAGCTATATGAATACACAGGCGACCATTCCTCGTTTTGCGAAGGGATCGATGAAGATGATTTAGAGGAGGTTGAAAGACCTTTTTATCCATATGAGTAAAGGAGGCAACAGATGGCAGTAGATTTCGATGCATTAGATCTCGTTCGAGGTGAGAACAGGTCTCGTTTATATAACAAGAAGCTAGATGAGCTCACGCAGCGTAATCAGTCCCTGCTGGCGCTAGCAGAAGCTATGATCCGTGAGATACCAGATGACAAGAAATGGTCGTTTGAAGAAAGATTAAAAAAAATAAAAAATTCCTCTTGACATTTATCCCATCAGGTCTTATGTAAGGTCTGCTGCACGTTACCTTCGCCTAAGTGAATGCCTGATCAGCATATGTACGATGGCCTGAAAGATGGCCGGTGAATCTCTGACGTGTGGCCTGGTCTATTGGGGTTAACTATTTTAGGCGTGGCTGTTTAACAGTAAGCTTCTTCAATAGACCTGGAATCTGGCCACGTCAGGAGGTAACCTAACGGTGTAAACTTCGGTGGCCACGCAACAAAGGAGAGCAAATGACTATAAGTAAAAAACTAATACAGCAAATGAATGATTACTATGGAACAGAGTATATCAAAGATGAATCAAAGCCTAAAGAAGATAAACCAGAAGCTGGCAAAGTATACGCGTTGACCGGTGGACCCGGCTCGCGTTGCATTGCGAATGGATACAGTTGGAAGGACTCTGAGATAAAGGAAGAAGCACCTGCAGCTGGAACAACAAATGATCGCGGGACTAGTTAGCCTATATGTCTTTGGACTCATAATGTTTCCAGGAGCCACGGGATGGATCACATTTATCCTGGGTCTCGTGCTCGTTTCTCTTCTCGCTTAAGATCTCGCTCGGCATCAAGCATGCTGGCATCAGGACTGCAGCGTAAGAGAGCTGTGCACGGGGGTTGGGAAGCTGTGGTAATCACAATGATTTGGTTTGCAGTTTAGAATGATTCTTAAAAACATTCTAAAAGATAATTAAAAAAGTTCTTTACATAAAGGAGTGGGATATGATAAGAGAGGGAACAAACTAACCAAAAGGAGAAAGATATGGGACTAGATCAACAAGCTCACTTACGAGGGCAACAAATCGATTGGGACAAATATTATTCTGACGATAACTATGCCGAAGAAAATAAAGTTTTCGTGTGGAGAAAACACGCAAGACTTCAGCAGTTCATGGCTCAAAAGTGGGACGAACAAAACCAACACCATGAGCATAAAGGAACACTTTCACATTTAGGTTTTAATGGAGATTGTGATGCGCCTGTGTACATAACTAAAGAGGTCGTTGATGATTTACGCGAGGCAATCAATAATGACTTCAAGGACTATGTCGCAACAGATGGTTTCTTCTGGGGACAGCAGTTCCAAGAGGAAAGCGTCAAGGAGTATAAGGAACAAGACATCAAGTTCTTAAAATTCTGTGAACAATCTATCAACGAGGAAAAGGTCGTTGAATATTGGTGTAGTTGGTAATGGTTAAGAAACAGAAAAACGAGGCGACAGCTGTCGCCTCGTCTCGTTCCTCGCCTCGTTCTCGTGGTCAGCTAGAACAAGACAAGATGACAGCGCAGATGCAGGAACTGGTTGGAAGGTTGTCCGAGATATTGGGTAATCATTTCATAAAAATGGAAGTAGAACCCATATTAAAAATAAATAAAAAAAAGTTAAATTAACTATTGTAATAAGATTGAATGGGATATATACAGTTGTTGCAAACATAAGTTTGTAAATTTAACAAAGAGGTCAATATGACAAACGCAGTAAAAAAGCTAAAGCTAGAGGAAAAAAAAGTAATCCTTGCTTATGCTCAATTAAAGCTGAAGTCTAATAGACTAGCTAAAGAGTTGGATACAATGAAACAAAATGTTGTTGATGTATTCGACAGAACAAACCAAAACTTAATTATTGTTCAAGATGAGAATAATAATAATTTTGGATTACAAAAAATAAATAGAAGTAGAATGAAGTTTGAAACTACACTATTTAAAGAAAAGCATAATAACTTGTTTAATGAGTTTAGTACAAAAATTCATTACAGCGAGTACAAAGCAATAGGGGACAACAATGACTAATCTAATCACTATTGCCCAAACCCTAGCCAATAGAGTTAGAGGTACTGAACTATCAAACCAACAACACGCAGTTGATAGCAAGAGAACAACACAGTTGAACTATGAACTAATGTATAAAATGTTAGAGAGTGAAGTTGAAAAACATATATTAGAAAATCAGGGCAACAGATGTGTTGATGAGTTTAGACAAAACATACTGACTAAATTCCAAGACCTTGTATCAATACTAATCAAATAACTTTTAATGCGTGGCGCTAACGCGCCACGCACCACGCGTTCACCAACACCATCACCACACCTATTAAGGCTCATACAAACCAGCAACACGAAACAAAAACCCGCGTAAAACAGTTCGCGTTGATAGGCTAGGTTTTTTTTGATAAAGAGGTTTACAAAGCAATATACATAGAAACACTAGGGTCCCAAACGGTATGAAATAGTTGAAAGTGTTTTTTATATAGTCTATTGTGTAAAAGAGGCCTTTGTTTTTTTATGGGTCCCCTACCCCCAGGGGGTATAAAAATTTTATGAAACTAGACACACTTACAGAAGAAGAACTAAAAGACCTGGTACTTAAAAAACAACTTGAGTATATAAAATTATGCCAAGATAATTTTTTAGTATTTGTTGAAAATGTTTGGCAAGATTTTATTTATAGAAAAGATACTAGTAAACTAGGTAAAGGACATCATGAAATTATTGCTAATGCTTTTCATGATATAGCTGATGGTGATGCAAAGAGGCTCATTATCAACATGCCTCCTAGACATACAAAATCTGAATTTGCATCTTATTTATTTCCTGCTTGGTATATTGGAAAGTATCCAAAGAAAAAAATAATGCAGGTATCACACAACGCAGAACTTGCATCAAGGTTCGGTAGCAAGGTTCGAAACTTAATGAACACCAGGGAGTATAAACAGATTTTTGGAGATGTTACACTACGAGAAGATAGTAAGGCAAAAGGCCGATGGGAGACCAATCATGGTGGGGAATATTTTGCAGCGGGTGTTGGCGGTTCTATCACAGGACGAGGGGCGGACTTACTTATTATCGATGACCCACATACTGAACAAGATTCATTATCGGATTCAGCCATGGAACGAGCGTACGAATGGTACAGCTCTGGTCCACGTCAGCGTTTACAACCAGGGGGAAGAATTTTAGTTGTCATGACTCGTTGGGCAACTGACGATCTAACAGGAAGATTAGTAAAGGCTCAAGCAGAAACGAAAGCGGATAAATGGAAAGTAATTTCATTTCCTGCAATCATGCCTGATGATAAACCTGTATGGCCTGAGTATTGGAATAAAGAAGATTTAGATTCTGTTAAAGCTTCCATCTCTACAAAAAACTGGAACGCACAATACATGCAAGATCCAACCTCTGAAGAAGGTGCAATCATCAAAAGAGATTGGTGGCAAGATTACGATAAAGAACATTTACCAAAATTACTCCATGTCATTCAAAGTTATGATACAGCATTTTCTAAAAAAGAATCTGCTGACTATTCTGCTATTACCACCTGGGGGATATTTGAGCCTGTACAAGGTTATGAGAAGTGTATAATTTTATTGGACGCTATCAAAGGTCGTTGGGACTTTCCCGATCTTAAGAATGTAGCCTTAGAGCAGTACGAATACTGGGAACCAGAAACTGTTATTATTGAAGCCAAAGCTTCAGGACAACCCCTGATCCATGAGCTTAGACGTGCTGGAATCCCCGTAATTGATTATGTACCTGCAAGAGGTCGAGATAAACATACTAGAATTAACTCATGTTCCCCTGTATTTGAATCGGGTATGGTATTTGCACCGCTCCACGAACACTGGGCACAGGAAGTTATTGAGGAATGTGCAGCTTTTCCTAATGGTCAATATGATGACTATGTTGATTCTATGACCCAAGCTGTGTTAAGATATCGACAAGGTGGATTTGTTTCAACGTACTCGGACGATTGGGACGACCCGCCAATAAAATTAGAAAAAGAGTATAAATATTATTAGGAGACACCATGAGTCCAAAACAAAAAAAGATAGCTGCTAAAGCTCCACCACCAGATAAAATTGATGCAAAAGATTTTGCAGTTCTAAAAGCTGAAAAAGCAAAAGGCAGAGGCATGGGTCTTCAAGATGAATCTATTAAACCTGGAAAAGTTATGAAAGCTAAAAACGGTGACTTCATGTCTACTAGCATGAAAGATGCAAGATCCGTTGCTGGCAAAAGTGGTGGAGCAGATAGTGGAACAAGAGGAGAAAATAGAAGTAAAGCTGGTGTTCAAGAAATTAAAATTAAAAAACAAATTAAAGATACTGTGAGTAAAATAAAAGACATTGCTACTTTAAAAAAATTTCATGATTTTGCTGACAAAAGAGCTAGAAAAGGTCCTACTGGAAAAGAAACGTATGAACCTATAGAAAGAAGAAAAATGGGTGGCGAGATGAAAAAACCTATGAAAGCTAAATATGGTAAAGCTATTAAAACGGAATTAAGAGCAGACCCTACAAAACCAATTAGTTCAGTCGCACCAAAAGCAAGTGATATCCTTAAAAAGAAAAAACTACCAGGAGCAATTGGAACTGCATTAGGTATTGGTGCTATGATGGTACCTGCTGCATACGCTGCTGCTAAACAATACAAAGATTATAAATCTGCTAAGAACAGAGATGAAGCTAAAGTTAAAAAAATGGGTGGTGGCATGGCTAAGAAATATTCTGTAGGCGGTGGCGCTGATATGGGTGTAAAAAGAGATTTTGATAAAATTACCGAGAGAACAAAAACATATGCAAAAGCTGAAAGCATGAAAGATAGAGACAGATTAACTAACAGCGATATTAAGCAAGCAACAAATGCAGCACCTACTGAAGTTTTAAAAAAAGCAAAAGCTTATTACGCTGCTTATAACAGAGAAGCAAGAAGAGATTTAAAACCGTCACAAAGAAAAATGGCTGGTGGTTCAGTTAAAAAATATTCTGATGGAATGTCATACAAAGATATGGAACCTTATGGTGGTAAGTATGCTAAAAAGAAAAATGAAATGAAAGCTACTGCATCTGAGAATGTTAAAAGATTAACAACTCAACCATCTGCTTATGATCCTGAAGCAAGATACTTAGTTGGAGAACGAAGAGGACGTAATTCTACAACACGAACTATCAGAAAAACAACTGACCAAGTAAATTTAAGAGAAGCTGCAAACAAATTAAAAGAAGAAGCTGGTCCAGGATTTAATGTTTCTATTAACACTAAATCAGATTTAATTAGAAAAGGACTTATTAGACCTAAACCAATGGCTAGAAGAATGGGCGGTGGCATGATGAACAAACCTATGGGTTATAAATCTGGAACAATGGTCAAAGCTAGAGGTTGCAAACTAGGTAGAACAAGACCTACAAAAATGTATTAAGGAGGGACAATGTCCCTAAGAACATTACTTGGCCTTGGTCGGAGATTAATCCGAAAGAAAACCGAACAAGTGACACCGGAAACAATTAGAACTTCAACGGTATCCGGTATCCCCGAGATCCCAACCTCTCTTCGTTCACAAACTAAAGCGCTTACTCCACAAACAGTAGCGGAGCAATCAAAAGCATTAACGGTCACCGAACCACTGGTAAAAGGACCTCCATTAATTAGTCCTATGAATAATTTACCAAAGACAGTGGTAAACACAGGAGGTGCTCCTGGTAGTAAACTTCAAACATTTGAACAAAGACCTTTATTTAGTTCTACTGCTTACGATCGTATTGCACAAAAGGGAGATGGTATGTTTACTGCAGATGAGTGGGCAGACTGGCTAACGGATCGCGGCAAACGGAACTTTAAAATATTTGGTAGAGATTTCGAAGAAGGTTATATAGCTGGTGCTAAGTTTAAATATGATACAGGTCTTGCAAAAGGTTCACACCTTTTAAACAAAGAACAACAAGTATCTTTAGAAGAATTATTTGATTCTAATATTGCAACATTTGATAGACAAGGAAATTTAACTGGTGGGCTTTTAGGAGCAGCTAAAGAATCAGGAATAAAATTACCAGGACAGATGTTAGCGGATATGGCACGATTGAACCCAGCAAATAGAATTAAAGTTATTGAAATGGGAATACCAAATCAATTACTTAGCAAAGTAGATAATGTAGTAAATGAACAATTGGCACGAGTAAAATCTATAGAAAATTCATTGAATAAAAATGTACCATTTGTTCCTGGTACTAGTCCTGTGCAAGAAACAGACGATTTCGTTGTAAATTATTTAGATAACTTAGAAGACCTTAAAAAGGGAATTAATAATTTTAGAGCATATATTAAGGGAGGCAATATTAGTGCAGCTAAAGATATTGTTAATAATATGAGCTTTACTTTTAAGAGATTAAAAAGTGATGCGACTTCATCACAGAAGTTAGCTTTAAATAAAATGCAAGGAGAAATAGATGATGTCTTACAATCTGCATCTGGTGTAAGAACCCCTAAGTACAGAGAGCAAGCAGGTTATACTTATCCCGGTGGGCAAAACTATAGAGAAGCTATTTTAGTTTTAGATGAAAGAATTCCAGGAAATAATGTAGATGGTGGTTTAAGAAGAAATCCACATTACTCAGGTGAAGAATTTAAAAACCCTTTAGCTCATATTCGTTGGGACACAAGAACAACATCAGATGGTAAAAAAGCTTTTTTGATTTCTGAAATACAATCAGATACCAACCAAGGTACATCAAGATTTTTAAGAGAAAAAGGACAAGAAGCTTTAAATACACCAATGCGAACTAATCCATATCAAAATGATGTAATTGTTAAATACTTAGCGGATAGTAGAAAAAAACTTAGTGATGAAATTTTAGGAGGCAAACTTAGACCTGCTCAAATAGAACTGAACGCTAGTAAAATTAGAAAGTTAGATGATAAAATTAAAGAGTTGACTAAAAGAACTGACACTAGTCTTGCAAAAGAGTCTACAGGAGAAATTTATAATTTTGTAACTAAGACAGATTACTACCCGCTACTAGATAGAAGTTCTCAAGTAAGAGCGTCTCTAAGTTATTTAACGGACTTAGCTCAAAAAGAAGGAATAGATTATATCGCTATTGCACCAACTAATTTAATGCAAAGAGGTATGGAACCTGGTAAAATAAAAGCTTATCAAGAATTTTATGGTTATCCAAGAGGTAATAAAACACCGGGTAGTAAATCACTTGCAGTAATACCTGATATATTTAAAAAAATAGGAAAAGACTTTGATACAAAAGTAGGAGTTATTAAAGTTTCTAAATCTGATGTAACAAAACCATATAAACGAGTAGATGATTATAAAGTTAAAATAGATGGAGATACTGTTTATGAGCAAACATCACACCCTGAAGTATCTTCAACAAATCGTCCAGATTTTGAGTTTATACCCGATAACGACTTAAGATTGTACACAGACGTTTTTTCTGTTAAAGTATCCCCTAATATGGTAAGCCGACAAAAACTTTACAAAAAAGAGGGTGGGTTTATTAGTAAATACAACTAAGGAAAAAAATGGCAGTAGAAAAAAATATTCCAGAAACTGAAGATATTTTAGAGACTGAAGTAGAAGATAGTCCTGGTGGAACTTCTGAACTTGCAGTTGAAGTGGAAGATGAAGAACCTATTCAAGAGGAAAGACCTCAAGACGATTTTAATGCAAACCTAGCTGAGAACATGGACGAAAGAGTCCTTAAAGATATGGCTAGAGAGCTTACCCAAGAATATAAAAAAGATAAATTATCTAGAAAAGAATGGGAAGACGCATACATCAAAGGCTTAGATTTATTAGGAACTAGATTTCAAGAAGTAACGAAACCATTTAAAGGAGCTTCCGGTGTCACGCATCCATTATTAGCTGAATCCGTAACACAGTTCCAAGCACAAGCGTATAAAGAATTAGTGCCATCTGATGGTCCTGTGCGAACACAGGTCGTAGGATTACAAACACAACAAACAGAACAACAAGCAGAGCGTGTTAAAGATTATATGAATTACCTGCTGATGGAGGAGATGGAAGAATATACAACTGATATGGATCAGATGTTATTTTATTTACCACTATCGGGTTCAACATTTAAAAAAGTTTATTACGATGCAATGTTAGATAGACCTGTATCTAAATTTATTCCTGCAGAAGATTTAGTGGTTCCTTATTATGCATCTGATTTAAAAGATTGTGAAAGAATTACTCACGTCATTAAAATGACTCAAAACGAGGTGATTAAAAAACAAGCTGCAGGTTTTTATAGAGACATAGAATTGATTGAATCGGATTCAGAACCGGATGATGTTCAGAAAAAATTAAATCAGTTAGAAGGAATCAAGAGAACG
>Ga0208428_1001134_pt1 | contig 11390 bp, 18 predicted proteins | sample DEB08_DNA_11_FD_184535 | JGI IMG/M metagenome (GOLD analysis project Ga0208428, IMG submission 184535) | Aqueous microbial communities from the Delaware River and Bay under freshwater to marine salinity gradient to study organic matter... | ecosystem: Environmental > Aquatic > Marine > Coastal ... | reverse complement strand
CAGTTTCTGGGGCTGGCAGATCAGACTGGCACAGGCGCTCCTATTGGCCAAGGTCTAATGCCATTGCGTCAGGCCGTACTTCAACAGCAGATGCGCCCACAGCGCACAGCGGCACAGCAGATGATGAGCCTGCCCACCCGTATTCAACAGCAAGCTCCGAAAGCCCCGCCCTCATTAGGTGACCGCATTTCTGGCATGATGCCGAAAGCTGGCACACCACAGGCCGCTGGTCTAGGTGCGGCAGGCGCAAAGATGCTACAGCTATCAGGTTGGTCAGATAGGCCAGTTGCTATGAGCCAGATACTAGGTGAAGCGGCTCAGGCTTACACCACGGCTAGAAAAGAGACAGCGGCAGAGCAAGCGGCTACGCTTCAAGCCCAGCAAGAGCTAGAGCGTCAGAGAGAGAAGGATGCGTTAGAGAGAAAAAATATCCTCTCACAGATAGCCGAGAGGGAGAAGCCAAAAGCCCCATCAATAACATCAGTGTTTGATCCTGAAACAGGCAGAGAGGTTAAGGGCTACTTTAATGATTCCGGCAGATTTATTCGCGTTGGCGGTGTTAAAGCTGAAGATACAAAAACAGGCAAACCATCTGGTTTTGTCGCCGTTTACGATAAGCAAGGTAAATTTGTCAAAAATGTTAGGGAAGGTTCTCCCGAAGCAGACGAATTTGCTAATAAAGGATTCAGAATAATTGAAAGCACACAGCTTACTGGCGGCAAAGGTGACGTTGGCATAACAACATCTGTTAAAGGCAAAATACAAACAGACATAAAAGATTTGGAGCAGGCGCGTTCAGGTTTGGTGAATATTAGGGAAAGTTTTGACCCTAGTATGCAGACATTCGCAACACGCGGTGAGGCTTACATTTTAAGCATACTAGAAAAAGGCGGAGTTGGATTAAGTCGCGATGAAGAACAATTAATCTCTGATGTTTCCGCTTACAAGCAAAATGCTTGGGATGCGGCGAACAGATACATTAAGTATCTTACTGGCGCACAAATGTCTGAGGCTGAGGCTCAAAGAATATTGAAATCCTTCCCAGATCCGCGATTGGGTTTGTTTGAAGGTGATTCTCCCACTGAGTTTAAGAGAAAATTGGATGATGCCATATCGCAAGTGGAAGCCTCTTTGGCAAGAAACTATTACTTCTTAAACAAGGGTTTCGACATTAAATTAGACACATCTGCTGACCCTGAAAAGGGTGAGGATAATGTTATTTATGTAGATGACAAAGGCAGAAAAGTTGACTTAGGTGATATGGATTACCTGAGAGATAAAGAGGCTAGATCCATCTCTAAGAAGTATGAAGCCCCTGAGTTCGACTACATGAGCGATGATCAGAAGCTAGACGCTATCGAAGCTGAAGTAGAAGCGTTATTTAGCTCGGTTATAGGAGCATAAATTGGCTGAAAAATCTCTTTACGAAAAATTTAAAGAAAGACAGGCGGCAGGTAAACAAGCTGAAAAGGCTGATAAGGAAGCCGCACAAGCCCCAGCAAAAAAACCAGTCCGTGACGTAGGCATGGCGGAAGATATCGCCAAGTCTTTAGGGTCTGGCGTTGCTAGGGTGTTGCCTTCTATCTTTGGCATGGGCGGTGATATTGAGTTACTTTCTCGTATGGCGGCGGGCGCGGAAACAAGGGGCGCAAAGAAATACACAGAGGAAGATATAGCTCGTATGCCTTCTGGTATGCAAAAGGCGATTAGGGAAGCTCAGGCAAGGCCAATGCCAGAAATGACAGCTCCAACAACCCTGCCGACATCACAGGAAGTTTTTACAGGGTTAGAAAGAACAATTCTCCCAGAGGGTACACTTACCTATCAACCAAAAACTAGAGCAGGCCGAGTTGCTCAAACAACAGCGGAATTTGCTGGCGGCGGCGCTATGGGTAGAGCGCCAATAAAGGGTGCTTTGATGTATGGCACGGCGGCAGGCTTGCCAACAGGCGTTTTGTCAGAAGTTGACCCTACATTAGGCATGGCGGCTGGGTTAGTTGGTGGCACAACTGCTGGAGCTATCGCATCTCGTAGAAGAGGTGTAGAAAAACTTCTTGGTGACGTTGTTGGTGAACAGACCCCGCAAGCTATAGCTGAAGCAAAGAGGTTTCAGGAAAGAGGCAGGCAAATAGGCGTTCCCTTGACAGCGGCTGAGAGCATGGAAGCCCCAGCCCTTCGGACATTAGCCGCATCAGTTGCCGCCAGCCCAGAGGGCGCAGGTATTATATCACGCCAGATCGCCAGCCGTCAGCAAGCTATACCGCAGGCCATAGAGCGCGGTATATTAGGCATTGAAGAAGCCCCCACAGAATTGCCCGCCACAGTTCAGAGAGAGGCTGTAGAGGCCGCAAAGGGCGCTGTCCAAAGGGCGCAAGACATAAGAACTGGCAAAACAACTGCCCTATATGAGGCGGCTAAAGAGCAAAGCCTAGAGGCCGCCCCACTTGCCGCTATCGTAAAGCAGGCTAAGGAGATGAAGAAAACAGTCGGCGCAGATACTCGCGCAGAAATAGACAGGTTTATCAACAGGATCACAGAAGTAAAGACTGTAAACAAAAAGAGGGTGAGAGTGCCGATTACCAATGTTGGTAGGCTAGAGAGTGAATACAGAGCTTTCAGGGATCGCATCAACTTAGATCCGAGTAAAGTTGCGGATGCCCCTACAAAAGAAGCCAGCGCCACATTGAGAGGCTTAAACAAACAGTTAGACGAAGCTCTTCTGTCTAACGAGAACATTGCTGAGGCTAGAGCCATATTTAAAGAGGCCACGCCGGAAGTTGTGAGGGTAGTGGATGACAGTGGTTTGAGAGCTATATCTGCTTTAAAGGCAGACGCAGAAGATACAGCTATAAACATTGTTATGGGCGGAAATCCTTCAGCTCAAAAAATAGCTTCTTTGTCCAAGAGCTTAAATGCTCAGGACAAAACTGTTATGCCAAAGTTGGCTAAGAGGTGGATGGAAGTTGCGGCAGATAATGCTCAAAAGATAACCACAAAAGGCCAAGTTCCTTTATCTTCTGGCGTTAAATTCGTCAAGGCTGTTCGCGGCACACCAGAAGGGCAAGCCGCTTTAAACAGTCTCTTGGACGGTGTTGCTGATGCTAAGGGTCTTGATGCAAGCCAAATGAAGCAAGGCTTCAATAATATGCTGGATGTATTACAGCGCACAAACCTTATTGATGCTTTTGGTAGCCCTACGCAAACAAGACAGGCCACAGAAGCGGCTATAGGGGAATCGGTTGGGCTGTTACCTAAAGCGCTTCAGTTAGAGCTTACAGCGCCCACAGCAAAGGTAGGCCGCGCCCTACAGCGTAGATCTGTTTCCAGATCCTATCAGCAAATAGCCAATGCAATGGTTGCTGATGATGCTGTGGACGCGATTATGCGCTTGGCTCTTTTAGACCCGCAGTCCAGAAAAGCGCAAAACATTGTGGCTAATATTATCAACCCAGCTAGAGAGATAGGCCAAATAGTACAGCCAGAGCAAGAAGTTGGCGGCCTATTAGCAGAGTGATCAGAAATATGATATAAGTAACGGACACCCGTTAGGAGCAAGAAATGGCAAAGAACTCTATCACGGACTACGACAACATATCGGGCAATAACACCGATGTGCAGTCAGTGGACATATCAGAGGGCTGTAGCCCCAGCGGCATCAACAATGCTATCCGCGAGGTTATGGCTGACCTAGCCGATGTAAATGACGGCACAGTGGCGCTCACAAGCCCGCAGGCTGGCAGTTTGACTGTCACTGGCGACCTGACCGTAGACACTAGCACACTGCACGTTGACAGCACGAATAATCGGGTAGGCATTGGGACGACTTCGCCTAGCGCAAAACTGCAATCTATTACGCTTACTGGTACAAATGCAATCTTGGCTGTTGGTGCTGACACTGATGGTTTTGCGGATGTTGAGATAAAATCAACAGGTTCTAATGGTGCATCACGCCTGTATTTCTCTGACACTGCCGCAAAATCTGGGCTATTGCGTTATAGTCACAATACAGACTCAATGGAATTTACTACCAACGGTGCGGAACGTATGCGTATCGACAGCAGTGGCAACGTGGGCATCGCGGCTACATCTCCTAGCGTTAAAATTGATGTGGTTGGTTCTGACACTATTGATAGTAATGCTAACACATCCGCAAGATTTCGTGCGTCTCTTACATCAGGGGCGGACGCTGGTGTAATTATTGGCTCATTAAATGGCAATACACCGTTTATCGGGACTGATGGCGGTAATGCGAGTAGTGTTCCTTTGACGTTCAAAACTGAAAACACTGAACGTATGCGTATCGACAGCAGTGGCAATCTGATGGTGGGGGGTACATCATATTCTGGACAAGGCACATCAATATCCCACCCAGATAACAGTGGTAACTTTAGCATTTTTTCTGGTAGTGGCACAGGTTTTCAATGGCGTTTTGGCAATGTTAGCAATGGCGTTGTTGGCAGTATAACAACATCAACATCAGCTACATCCTACAATACATCATCAGACTACCGCCTAAAAGAAAACGTCACTGACATCACTGGCGCAACTGAACGGCTAAAGCAACTTAACCCTGTCCGCTTTAACTTTATTGCAGATGCGGATACTACTGTTGATGGCTTCCTAGCACATGAGGTTCAGGACGTTGTACCAGAGGCAATCACTGGCACTAAGGATGCAGTGGATGCTGATGGCAATCCTGTTTATCAGGGCATTGACCAGAGCAAGCTAGTGCCGTTGCTAGTGGCAACCATACAGGAACTTGAGGCTCGTATAGCCGCATTGGAGAGTGCATAATGCCGAAAGATAAACTTAGCGATTACAGCGCCACCAACGCATCCAACACGGATGTCGGTGGGGTCAACATTGATGAGGGTATGCTACCCAGCGCGGTGAATAACGCACTGCGGGAGCTTATGACGCATCTCAAGGACTTCTCAGACGGCACTAGCGGCATTGATGTGCTTACCCTAGCCGATGATGACGCAAGCCACTCTATCAAGCTCCAAGCGCCAGCAACGGTAACAACCACAACCACCTTTACCCTGCCGGATGGCGATGGTACGGCAGATCAAGTGATTAAGACCAACGGTTCTGGTACACTGGCATGGACAAGCCTGTCCGGCGGTGCTGGCTACTTTCAGGGCGAGAACGGTGCGACAGGCGACACCACTAATGGCAAGGGCGATATCTTTCGGGTGCATGAGCAAGAGCTAAACACAAACACCACCATTGCGGCTGGTGATAACGCTGGGGCTTTCTTTAGCCTGACAGTGGCAACAGGGGTTACATTGACTGTCAATGGTAACTTGGTGATAGCATGAGTACATTAAAAGCAGATACAATCGTAGCGGCAGATGGCAGTAGCCCTGTCACGCTGACTAAGCAGAGTGCGGCAAAGGCTTGGGTTTTATTTAGGGGAGATACTAACGTAATTAGAAACAGTTTCAACTTCTCTAGCCTCACAGATAATGACACAGGAAGCTATGACGCTAATTGGACAAATTCTTTCGATGGCGCATCTAATTATGTAGGCGCAGGTTCTTGTATTGGGTCTGATGAAACAAGTTCAGGCAGTTTAGGAAACGTATTTGGTACTGGCGGCTCTGGGTTTACTGCATCTACTATGCCTATTAGCACAAGAAACGCAACAGGAACTAGATTTGACAATGACCACGTTCATTTAGTAGCACACGGAGACCTAGCATGAGTGAGATTATTACAGACAAACTCACTGGCAAGACTTCTGCTGGCGATGTGACGATTACCTCTGAGGGCGGTTCTGCTACGATGCAACTGCAACAGGGGTTGGCGAAGGTTTGGATTAACTTTGATGGTACTGGTACTATTGCTTCTCGTGATTCGCTGAACACGAGTGGATTGGTAGATATTGGGACAGGTCAGTATTCCTTCACACTAGCAAATGCGATGAGTAATTCGTCTTATGCCGCGCAGGTAACACCTAGAGAGGCAGGCTATATGGGAGGATTTTATCATTCGGGAAGTACAGCGTCTCTCGTTAGGGTTTCGTCTGTTACAGATTCTGGTTCATTTGGCGATAGTAATGTGATGGCGTGCTCTACTCTAGGAGACTTAGCATAATGGCTGGCAAGATTATAGCAGATACAATCGAGACAGGTGCTGGTGCTGATATATCCACCAGCTATGTTGTGAATGGTAGCCTAAAAGCACACGTTTTAGCAACAAATGCGGCTGTATTAGATGGTGACAACGACCTAAACATAAGTAGTGGTTCAGACGATGGTACGGGCGATTACACAATAAATCTTACATCAGCTATGTCTGGCAGTAGATATGTTATATCAGGTAGCCCAGAATCAACAAACGACAGAGGTTTTGTTTTTGACAGTGCCACATCAACATCATTCGCTATAGAAATACATAATACCAGCGGCACTTTAACTGACCCTACGGATGGATTTTCGTCTATTGTTGCAGGAGACCTAGCATAATGCAGACACCATCATTCAAAGGCACAAAGCTATTTGAACGTCTGTGCTGGGCTAAAGAAAACCTAGAGCCTGTGCAGTCTGACTACCGTGTGGTCTATGAGGACAGCATTGATGAGTGCGCCAAGGTACTTGTGCCTGACCCGAACTGGATGGCTTGTGCTTTGCAGGGCGGCATCTTACCGCCTGTGTGGGTGTATCACGAACTGGCAAAGGATGAAGCCCAGCCAGACTTTAAAAAGCATACCCGTGGCTACCTGTTGCATGAGACTGAGCCTGTCGGTGCTATGACAGAAGAAGAAGCTATTGAGTACCTAATTATGAAAGATGTTCCGCAGTCTGTTTGGCAGACTTGGGATGAGGGCAACCGCCCTAAGATGGTTATCTGCAAGAAAGAGCAGTTACCGCAAACAAGAGAATGGCGCAACGCTTGGCGCATATCTGATGAACTAGCCGCATAGGAGATACTAATGGCTGTAACAACTTATATCGTGGATAAGGACGGTAATCAGATTGATGCCTCAACTGCTACCGTTCCAGCAAACAGAGACTTTCGTGGTGCTTGGTCACTGTCAGGCTCAGTGATTTCTGAGGACATGGACAAGGCAAAGGAAATCTTTAAGGATAAAATCCGTGAAGTACGCAAGCCCCTGTTGGAAGCAAAGGACGTTGAACTGATGAAAGCTCTGGAAGCTGGCGCAGATACAACTGCCATTGCCGCCGCAAAGGATGCTCTGCGTGATGCCCCTGCCGCATCTGCTATTGATGCCGCTACTGACATTGCCAGCTTGAAAGCCGCTTGGGATACAAGTGTTCTTGGTGATAGCCCTTACGCATAAGGAGTTTTGAATGTCCAGAGCAAGAGACTTAGCAAACCTTGTTGATGCCAATGGCGATGTAAAAGCATCTGCCTTGGATAATGCAGAGGCATTTCCTGTTGGCACGTTAATGGTGTTTCAGCAAACATCAGCCCCTACTGGCTGGACAAAACAAACTACACACAATGATAAAGCATTTCGTTGTGTTAGCGGTTCTTGTTCTTCTGGTGGCACTACAGCTTTTTCTACAGCAATGGCAACACCGTCTGTGTCTGGTAGTGTTGGAATTAACGGCACTCCTGATTCTGGTAACTTGGCTGTTTCAGTGTCTGGAAATATTTCAAACACAACATTATCTAACAACCAGATTTCTTCTCATTCACACACAGAAAGAAGAATATATGGCTCAGATGGTAATTATAGTGGGTACTATGGCGCACAATATGCTAATGATGGACAAAATCTACAAAACGCCGTTAATTCAGGTATGGGTAGTGCTGGTGGCGGCGGTGGAGGTGGTTCACACAATCACGCACATACCCTTTCTGGAACAATGACTGGTGCGCCTGGACTCGGCAATCTAACAGGTACATTATCTTCATCAACAGCATCTATTAATGTTCAATATGTAGATGTGATTATTGCGGCAAAAGATTAATGAACACACCAACCTTTATTGAAAGCTATCAAACAGAACAATACGATTTTTGCGATAGGGTTATTGCAAGATTAAATGAATATATTTCTGGGCAAGATGACCCAAATGTTGCGATGCACTTTATGAATGGCTCGACTACAAATCGTGGAGAAGCTAACAGAAGAGATTATTCATTTAACTTTACCGCAATGAAAGACCCTCTTGTTGCTGAAATGCACGAGATATTAAGGCAATACATTCCAAAATATGCAAATACCTATAATGGTTTTGGTATGCAAGGCTGTATGTCAGAAGCAATGAAGGTTCAAAAAACACCACCAAAAGGCGGATTTCATACTTGGCATTGTGAGCATGGTAGGCGTGAGTCATCAAGCTGGCGTAATCTTACATGGACACTTTACTTAAATGACATTCCAGATGGGGAAGGTGAAACAGAATTTATTGAGTATGGTATAAAGCTACAACCTAGAAAAGGTCTCTTGTGTTTTTTCCCTTCCGCTTGGACACATACACACAGGGGAAACCCTGTTTATAGTTGTGATAAATACATAGCTACTGGTTGGTATTATTTAGTATAAGGAGTTTGTCATGGCAAGATGGGTAATTATAAATGGTGGGTCTGGTGATGCAGACCAAATTGGTAAAGATGGTAATTTTTTTGACCAATTGGATTTGTCATGGTTGCCACCAGATGTTTGTGCTGTTCAATCGCCAGATGGTGTAACTTGCGAAATTGAAAAAGGCGACCCAGCCACAGGCTATCGTACACAAAATGAAATTAACGTTGCGACAAGCACACTGTCATGGTGGCCTAATGTTGAGACTACATGGCAAGCGGCATACGATGCAAGTCCGAAAGATTCTCCACCACCAGAAGAGCCAGCATAATGAAGCTAGAGGTTAAGGACAACTGCCCGTTAAATAACTTTGAGCCTTGCAAGAAGTTAGATTGTGCGTGGTTTATTCAGATAAGAGGGCAAGACCCTCAGACTGGTGAATCTGTAGATGACTGGGGTTGTTCTATGGCGTGGATGCCAAAGCTGTTAATTGAAAATGCTATGCACACTAGACATACTGGTGCGGCTGTTGAAAGTTTTAGAAACGAAATGGTTAAAGACAATCAAGCATTGTTAAAAGCATACCAGACATCAGATTTAAAGGTGATAAAATGAACCAGAGCAACATTCCTTTAGTAGCTGGTGGTTTAACTGCTCCGTGGTGGGTAAATGCAATGAACGATTGGCTTTCATTAATAGCTGTCATTCTTACCATAGCATTGCTTCTTCGCAATCTTTGGAAGTCACGGAAAGACTAGGCTGTGATAGACCCTGCCACCATAGCGTTGGCGGCCAGTGCTTTTGCGGCAGTTAAAAAGGGCATATCCTTTGGTAAAGACATTGAGTCAATGTATAAAGATATCTCTCGCTGGATGTCAGCGTGTCAGGATATCGAGTCTAAGCACAATAAAGTTAAACGTAAAAAAGGTCAGTCTGTTGCAGAAGAGGCAATGGAAACTTGGGTTGCTGTTCGTAAGATTCGTCAACAGCGAGAAGAGCTTAGGCTTTATATGCTTAGTATTAACCCTAATGCTTGGAGTGACTTTGTTCGGATAGAAGGTCAGATAAGAAAGCAACGTCAGGAAGAGGAAGCTGAGAGACGCAGGGTTATTAAAAGAAACATTGAGATAACAGCAATCGTTATATCTATTATACTTGTTGGCATTGCTTTTGGATTAATGGTCTGGTGGGTTTTGTATTTAAGGAATTTAAAATGACATACACTATGGAAAAAATATTAGCATGGAAGCTACTGCCTAGAGCTATGATGGCAGTGATGACATGGATGTATATCGAGGTGTTGTTCTGGTTTATGAACTTGTCTGTTGATGCTATGACATCACAGGCTACAGCCCTTACAGCTACAGTTACAGGTGCAATGACAGGTGCATTTGCGGTCTGGTTAGGACATGAAAAATGATACAGTTACTAGGCGTTGTAGGTAATCTTGCTCAAACATTTCTTGAGGGAAAGGTAGAGAAAGAAAAAGCCAAGTCAGAGATTATGAAGACTGCGGCACAGCATGATAGCAAGTGGGAGCTTATCATGGCTGAGTCTACAAAGAATAGCTGGAAGGATGAGATTATAACTATAGTTGTTCTTGCTCCGTGTGTTATGGCTTGGATAGACCCTGACCTTGCCAAGCGTGGCTTTGATGTTATTGCTGAGTTGCCTGATTGGTATCAGAATATATTGTATGTTACTATTCTGGCTGGTCTTGGATTAAAAGGCTTGGATAGATTTAGGAAACGATAATGAAACTATCACCACATTTTAGTTTAGAAGAAATGGTTAAGAGCCAAACGGCTTTGCGTAAAGGCATACCTAATAAGCCCTCAGAGGCTCATATAGAAGCATTAGCTCTTTTGTGTACTAACATACTAGAACCAGTAAGAACGCAATACGGCATACCTTTTAGCCCCAGCAGTGGGTATCGTAGCGCAGAGTTGTGCATATCCATAGGCAGTGGTGTCAATTCACAGCACACAAAGGGTGAGGCGGTTGACTTTGAAGTGCCAAGTATTTCTAACTTAGAAGTTGCTGGCTGGATAGTTGGTAATTTAGATTTTGACCAGCTAATTCTTGAGCATTATGAGGGTGGCAATACTGGCTGGATACATTGTAGCTACAAAGCAGAAGGCAATCGTAAAGAGGTTCTTACTTACGATAGAATAAACAAGTATCGCAAAGGTTTGGTTACTTAGATTTTCTTCGTTTCATTGAGTGGCGTACTGCTTTGTCAATAAAGGTTGGGCCATTTCTTCTTTGGTCTGTCCTGTATTTGTCAAAGTAAAACACTCTGTCTCTTGCGTTCTTTAGATACAAACTAAATTCATAGGGTGTCATTTGAGACGCTAGGGTTTTTTTCTGGCTCAACATCTACTGCCTCATGTTCAATTATTTTATACTTGCGGATAACACTTTTGTTTTTGTCCATTCTGTTAATTGCTAGTTGCTTTGCTTCTTCTGCATCTACAGCTAAAACAGAAACCTCTCTTTCGATAGTTGTTTCTACATAGACAGTGTATCTTACAGCTTTGTATTTGTATTTTGTTACTGTGTTTTTCATAGCATCACCTATAGAAAAAGGCGCATCAGTGGGAACGACTTAAACTGATGCGCCTCGGCTTGGAAAGGAGAACTACTTCGAAACCAAGCCTATGTTAGAATGGTATTTCATCAATTGGTTCTGCTTTAGTTTCTGGTTCTATAACAGTGTCTTTGTTTAATCTTTCTGACATTTGCATTGTCATGTAAGGCTTACTATCTTTCATACCTTTCCATCCAGCAATGCGCCAATTTGAATGTATGCCATCAAGCGGCCCTGAATAATCAGGTGCTTTGTCGTTACCATTTTTATCGTTGTCAAACATTACACCAATCTTTTGGT
>Ga0208428_1001133_pt1 | contig 11394 bp, 6 predicted proteins | sample DEB08_DNA_11_FD_184535 | JGI IMG/M metagenome (GOLD analysis project Ga0208428, IMG submission 184535) | Aqueous microbial communities from the Delaware River and Bay under freshwater to marine salinity gradient to study organic matter... | ecosystem: Environmental > Aquatic > Marine > Coastal ... | reverse complement strand
GGAGAGGGTACGTGACAGACCAAGAAAATATGTATGACCTGAATGGTGATGGGGTGATTGATGCTGAAGAGCGTAAGATCATGCTGGAAGACATGCGCAGAAAGATGGAAGATTCTGATGCACAACGTGACTCCATACGCAAGATGGCTTGGTTTGCTCTTATTGGTCTTCTACTGTATCCATTTGGTATTTTTCTTGCTGATGCCTTCGCTATGGGTACTGCCGCACAATTGATTGCTGACATTGCTCCTACATACTTCGCATCCATTGCAGTCCTCGTGTCTGCATTCTTCGGTGCCTCAGCATTGCAGGGTAAGAAGGACGGTTAATATGGAATTTGTATCTGGATTAATTGTTTGTCTAGTTGCTATCTGGTTTTTAGTAGGTAATAAAGATGCTTAACTTATTATTAGGTCCAGCACTTGAGCTAGGCAAAGAGTTTATCAAAGGGAAGGCTGACGAGAAGAAAGCAATCCAAGAGCGTAAGATCAATGCTATTCAAAACGATGCTAACTGGGAAGAGAAGATGGCATCGGCTACTGAGAAAAGCTGGAAGGATGAATGGTTCTCCATACTGTTAAGTTTGCCGTTGCTAGGTGTAGCTTACAGTGTTATAATCGACGATCCCGGTATCATAGCCAGAGTCAACGAAGGCTTTGTCGCACTCAACCAACTTCCTGAATGGTATCAATATCTCCTCTTTATCGCAGTGTCTGCTTCATTTGGATTGAAGTCAGCAGACAAAATCATGAACATGAAAAAAGGTAAGTAACAATGTCATTTGAAACTGTTGTACATATGGTTCTGGAACATGAAGGTGGATACGTTAATCATCCGTCAGATCCCGGTGGAGAAACTAAGTATGGCATTTCTAAACGTGCTTATCCAGATGTGGACATTGCTGAGTTAACTGAAGATGATGCGGCTGATATTTACAAACGTGACTACTGGGATCGTATCAAAGGTGATGATCTTCCTGTTGGTGTTGCTTGTGTTGTCATGGACTATGCTGTCAATTCAGGAATCTCACGTGCATCAAAAGCTCTCCAATCCGTCTGTGGAATCGCAAACGGTGATGGGGTCATTGGACCTGCTTCTCTCAACGCTGTATGGACTACTGTAAAGAATACAAGTGAAGAAGATGTCATCAATGCTGTGACAACACAGCGTCAAGAGTTTATTCGTGCTTTAAAGATCTATGAAACATTCGGTAAAGGATGGGAACGTAGAATTGATGAGACACGTGCTAAGGCAATGGAGTTAATCTAAGATGTTTAACCAAGACCAAATGGGGCGCATAGCTGACAAGTTAGGCTATCAAGGTCCGATGCACAAGTTCAATGAGTTCTTGGCGAGTAATCCCGGTGCTCAACGTGCTTACGCCGGTCTTGAAGCTAAAGCTAAAATGAAGATGAACAAAGGTGGTGTTGTACGCAAGATGCAGGAAGGTGGTGTAGCAAATACAGTTACATCAGATCCTAAGCCGCAAGTAGGTACTGATCCTCAAGGTAATCCTATCTATCAGACTGCTGAAGGTGTAGGCGCACCAGTGATCGGTGCCGCATCTCCGATGCAACAACCTTATGGTCCTGTACTTGACGAAGCAGGACAGCCTAAGCAAATTCAAGTATTAGACGTAGAGGGTAACCCAGTTCTTGATGAATCTGGTAATGTCGTCTATCAAACACAATTTCCTACCATCGGTGATATTTCTGTTGGGCGTATGTATCAACCGGGATTGCCATCTGGAGGTATGCAGTTAGCACAAGGAATTGAAGCCGCTACTCAGCAAATGATTGCGCAAGGGACTGGTGCGCTAGGTACTGCTCCACAAGCAACTGCTCCAACTTTAGCTACTACTGCTCAAGCAACTACTCCTACTGCCGCTACTGCTCAGCAGATGACTGCGGCTACTGCTGGTGACATAGGTACTACTACAGGTGCCGCTGGCATGGTTGGTGCAGACGCACAAGTGCAAGCCGCTACACAAGACCCTACAACAACTGAAGTTGCTAACATCGGACCTGCGCAGTTAGGTCAGGCTCAGACAATTCAACCTGCTGTTCGTCAATTATCTCCAGAAGAATTAGTAGAAGCGCCTGCTGATGCGCAGTTTGCCGCTCAGTTTGCTGAACAGGTTCAGGCCGCACAGGCACAACCAACTGAGCAAGCTACTGTACAGGGTCAATTAGCTAACATGATGGCTGACTTTGAAGGTGGTGAAACTCCTGCGTGGGCCGCTGGTGCGATGCGCAAGGCAACTGCATTGCTTGCTCAAAGAGGATTGGGTGCATCGTCTCTTGCAGGTCAGGCAATCATACAAGCGGCTATGGAAGCGGCTACACCGATTGCAATACAAGATGCTCAGACAGTAGCTCAATTTGAGCAAATGAATTTATCCAACCGTCAAGCCCGTGCAATGTTAGCCGCTCAACAGCGTGCTCAGTTTATTGGACAAGAGTTTGATCAACAATTCCAAGCTCGTGTAGCAAATGCCGCTAAGATCAGTGACATCGCTAACATGAACTTTAATGCGGAACAGCAGGTTGCACTTGAGAATGCACAGCTAGCTCAGACGGTTGACTTGAACAATCTATCTAATCGTCAAGCAACACAAATGGCTGAGATCGCACAAACGGCATCTTTAGAGATGTCTAATCTTAACAATCGTCAACAGGCGGCTGTACAAAATGCTCAGTCTTTCTTGCAAATGGATATGGCTAATCTGTCTAACACGCAACAAGCTACCATGTTTGACGCACAATCTCGTATACAAAAGATTCTGTCTGATCAGGCCGCTGAGAATGCATCAAGACAATTCAACGCATCTTCTCAAAATCAAGTTGATCAGTTTTACGCCAACTTAAAATCTCAAGTCTCTCAGTTTAATGCTACACAAACAAACGCAATGACGCAGTTTGAAGGTGAGCAAGAGCTTGCTGTTAGCAAGTTTAATGCTGAGCTAAAGAATCAAAGAGATCAGTTTGAGGCGCAGAATCAAGTCGTCATTGCGCAGTCTAATGCACAGTGGCGAAGAGACATTGCAACTGCAAACACTGCGGCCATCAACGCCGCCAATCAATCAAATGCTAGGGCTGTGTTGGATATCAGTGAGCAGGCATACGATAACTTGTGGCAGGCTTTTGAAGATCAAATGGAATATGCATGGGAATCTGCGGAGAGCAGAGAAGATCGTATTAACGCAATTATTAGAGCGAAGATTTCTGCTGAGTCTGCGGCTACTGTTGCCGATATGCAAGCAGATGCGCAGGCGAGTACATCTATGGGTAAGTTTGCAACCTATGCGTTATTTGGGTCTGGTGGACTGTTAGGAATTTAAGGATTATTTATGAGTATTGAATTCGCAAAGGCATACAAGAACTTTCAGAAGTTTGAAGAAGAGCGGTCAATGCAAAATGCCGAATCAAATTCAGAACGTAAAAATATTGGTCTGCTGACACCTCGCACACCTAAGAAGATGAATAGCACAAGTGGCACTGAGTTAGATAAAGTTGCTGATTACGTACAGCAAATCCGTAAGCACAGGATGAAAAAATGATTAGGCAAGAACCTAAACTTGATGGGCCGATTCCGGGTCAGTCACTGACAGCGGAGCCTAAGTCTCGTCCATGGCGTAGGCCATACCAATTCTCCACAGTCGATGAGCTTGTTGAATTTTACATTCCGCAGTTTTCAGATGACACGTTTTCTACACTACTTGTCGAACAGATCGAGAACGGTGTTCCATTAACAACTATAGCTGAAATCTTAACAACAGCAAACGTGATGGAGGGCAGACACTCTATTGATTTAGCTGTGTTGATATCTCCTGTGCTGATTGAGGCAATGACACTTGTTGCTGAAACAGCGGGAGTTGAGCCAGTCATTGGGACTGAAAGCGAATTGTATAGACAAGTGGGTAGAGACTCAGAGCTTGTTAAGCGTGCAGTAGACAGGTTACCTGAAAGCACTGACAGTTTAGAGCAAGCAATGCCGCAAGAAGAAATGATGATGGCAGAAGAAGTTGAGCCATCAATGGAAGAGCAACCTGTTGAACGCAGAGGGCTAATGGCTCCAAGAGGTATGGAATAATGGGATTTCGTTTAGGTAACTTCCTTGCAGGCATGGCCGAAGGTGCCATTGAGCTTGAAGAAAATGTACGCAAGCGCAATGAAAAAATTATTGATACTGAGTTTGAGCGTTATCGCCAAAGAGAAGAAGATAATAGAAAGACTCGCGAGGCTTCTCAAGAAGAATACGATCAATTGGCTCGTATACTGAACGATCTTCCGGGAATGTCTGCGGCTAAAACATACGCAGTTCTCAACTATGGACCAGAAATTGCAACTAATTTTATAGCTAAAGCTCCAGAGTTGGCAAAGAAAGAGGGTCTTCTCGTAGGTGACTACGTGGATTTAATGGATAAAGATGCAATTAACTCTTCTCTTAATATTAACACATTGATCCGCGCAGGAAAATTACCGGGAATGCCCGGTCCTAGAGCATTTGACGTTCCAGCTACATTAATCGAGAAAAGCCCAGTATTCCAAAGAGATTACACCGGATACGCTAAACGTCTTGCTGGTGCAACTGAGGTAGAAGAGCAAACGGATATTGCATTACCGCAAGGTAAAATTAAGTTTATGGATATGGTTGAAGGTAAGCAGAAAAAAGTTCCTTACCTCACAGGTGGTCAGGTCATTGATAAGCTAACAGAGCAATTCTATCGCGATTTCGGTGTAGGCTTTAGGCGTGATCGCAACGGTATGCTTGTTGTTACCGATGACGACAAATCCCTATCCAATCAAGCTGAGCAAGCGGCTATGGATACTTACGGTTCATACACAGGATTGATTGGTGAAGGCGGTCAGTTTGACGTAGAAGTTGATCAGTACCCTGCAATCATGGAAGCTTATGAAAGTTATTATATGGGTGACGCTTCGGTTAATGTTACTCTAGGAGGGCAAAGTACGCCTGCGCCTTCACCTGCTCCAGCGCAAGCCAAGCCAAGTGTCACAATACCAAATTCTAATATTACAATAACAATGAATTCACAGGGGTTCCCTTCAATGGGTATCCCCATGATTATCCAATCTATCATACAAGCTAACCCCGGCATATCTAAGCAAAACGCTCAGAAACAAGCGAAGCAACTTTTGGATGAACTTAAAGCGAAAGCAAAATGAAGTACAATGAAGCTGATCCCGAGTTTCTACTTAAATCAAATCTCACATTAGATCCTGAATTTTTAGACGATGCCGCCACTTTCTTGTACGAGACAGAGGGGCTTGTCTTAGCTGAGCCAGAAGAAATCTATGACGCTTATATGGAGCACATGAGATTTTCTGATGTCAATGAAGCGACAACTATTAGGGATCTTTCTACCATTCGAGATTCTTCTGATGAGATGAAGGAGAAGTTTGCTCGTCTGTATCACACGTATGATAAGATGAATGTGTTCAGAGAAGATGAAGATTTCTCAGATGCTATTACAGCCTTTGGTGATTACGCTGAAGGTATTCTAACAGCACCTTCTACTTACTTGGGTATTCTCACTGGCGGCTTAGCAAAAGGTACTGCTGTTGCAGGACAACAAGTTGCTAAAGCCGCTGTGCGTCAACAGTTAATCTCATCAATTACTAAGCGCGGCATTGTTGCTGGTGCGGCTACTGAGGGTGCTATTGGCGTTGGTCAAGGTGATATTCAAGAGAGAATCAAAGTAGAGTTATTCCCTGAGTATGAATACGATGTAGGAAGTGTCGCTTTACAGGGCGGCCTGTCAGCATTACCGGGTGGTGTGCTTGGTGGCCTGTCTGCACGTAAAGGCGCTAAGCAAGCTGTGCGCGCAGAACGTATCGGACAGATAGGTGCTGAGCGTGTTGCACGTAAAAACTTAGCCGCTACACAAGCCGCTGAAGAAACAATTCGTGCCGCTGATGATGTAAAGAAAAGACAGATTAGTCAGATATTAGTTGGTGCAGGCGAGGAAGTAAGAACTGAAAAGTTACCTCAGTCTGAGCAACTATTGACTCAGCTTGATGATTCTACTCAAATAAGAATTCAAGCGGCGGCAATTGAACTTGGTGCTGAGTTAAAACCAATAAAATTTTCCGATGGGACAGTAGAACGTATTACTGAAACAATTGCTAGAGCAATCGCAGATGGAAGTATCTCAGCAAGAAACTTTGATGAGATCATGACTAAGTATAATCTAACATCTCCTCAGCTAGCCCTTCTCTTTACTGCCGATGTCTCACGTGCCGCACGTACATTACAACGTGCGAGTCAAGTTGCTCGTGTGCGTAAAATGGCAGAAGCTATTGCAATTCAATCTGGTAAGGGTTTTGATGAAGGTGATTTAGCTCGCGCAATGAAAGGCGGATTCTCACAATCAGACTTGGATGAGATGGGCCTATATAAAAATATCACGAAAGCATTTGAAGAAGGCTTTATGGGCTTTGAGCAGATGCGCCGTGGCTTGATGACTACACAGCTACAGACTACTCAGCGTAACATTGCTGGTGGTGGAATGCGTGTGTTTATTGATGAAGTTGAGAATATTTTCATAGCGGGTTCTCGACAGATTGGTGAAGCACTTGGAATGAAACCAAGCTCAATGACACAGCCATCTAAGATTACTCCTCCTTCAATGATTAAGTATCTGTGGAATCAAAGTGAAGCAGAATTAATTGCTAAAGCGTATTCGACAGCCTTACCTAAAGAAGCAACACGTTTGTTTGCTGAGTTTATTGATGTGGCAGACGCGCAGGCATTGTCTGGCGTTGGTGGTTCGCTGGCTAATTTTGGAAGAAAGCTTAACTTCCTCAACAAGCACGCAGACAACTTCTACAAGAAGGCAATCTTTGCTGGTCAACTAGATCGACTCACGCGCTCTAAATTTGGTAAATCTGTAGCAGACATGTTAGCTGAAGGTGAGATGGATAAAATTACTGTAGATATGTACAGGAACGCCACTCAGAAAGCGTATGAACTATTGTATCAGAAAACACCAAGCACCAAGACTGAGTTAGGTAAGTTTGGTAATGCATATCTGCGATTAGATAAACAAGCAGGCATTGGCATGGTGACAGGTCTTGTGATGCCATTCCCGCGCTTCATTTTTAATCAGTTAGAATTCTTCGCTGAAAGAGCACCCATCATTGGTCTTGCATTTTCAAGAGGTCAGGGTGCGGCAGAACAATCTGTGAAGCAACTCAGTGGCTTAGGTATGATTGCAGGATTTGCTGTCTACAGAGCAACGCAAGGGCCAGATACTAAATGGTACAACCACACAAATGAGAAAGGCGAAACAACAAACCTAGCTCCAATGCTAGCAGGTCTAACGCCATTCTTATACATGGGTGATGTGTTGTATCGTGCGATGAGTGAGAAGACTGAAATTCCATCTGGCTCAAAGATGTTGGACGACTTGCAATCTGTACTTGTTGGCGAAGGGTTTAGAACTGGAGCTAGCAAGACATTGTTTGACAGAACAATCCCTGAAGCATTTCGCGCATGGACAACTGGCGAAGAAGTGTCTATTCGTGTCGCTGAAGAGACAGGTAAAATTCTAGGTGACTATGCCGCTACATTGATGTACAACTTGCCATCTGGTTTAGCTAGGGATGGTTATGGATTGTACAATGATGAAGCGAGAATGGTCATTGAAACAAACGGTGAGATTCGCTTGTGGGATGCATTTATGATGCGATTCACTCGTGGTCTACCCGCATTTGTTAGAGATCCTATCCTTGAGTATTACGATCCTAATATTGAACTGTTGTCTCGTCCTGTCATTGAAAAATCTGATAATACCAAAGTTCAGATTCCACTGTCTACATCAATTACTGGTATGAATATCCAAGCACCAGAAAGCGCACTAGAGAAAGAGTTCAATCGTCTTGGTATGACTACGTATGATGTGTATAAGCCTCATCCATTCGGTCCTGCCGATGTCATGTTGCGTGAAAGGTTAGGTGATAGGCTGAACGAAGAAGCGCAGGCTGTCATGGCTACTGATCTGTATAAGCAATACGAAGATTCAGGTAAGCGCAGGATGATGAAAAAGAGATTGTCTGCCGTTGTTAATTCTGAAAGAGCTATTGTATTTGACGCATTAAGAGAAAGAGTTAGGACAGGTCAGGAGAAGCGATTCTCAGAAGAGGACTTAGAAAAATTTAAGTTTGAGTCAACGGGTACTTCAGATGACCGTAGGCAAGCAAAGGCTGAGTTCCGCAAGAAGTATGAAAAAGACAGGGAATATGATTTTTCTGCTCCCGGTGACTATGCTCGACTCAATGACGAATTGGAAGTTCTGCTTAAAGAATTAAATGCTGTCAGAAAGGCGTATGGCGGTCTTGTGCAGAAGTTTAATGTTGGTGGTATGCCTACCCCAATGGATGAGCAGATGGACGCTCTCAGCCTCTCTGAGACAGGTATTGGTGAAGAGCCAGAAGAAACACAGAGTTTGTCAGGAATTATAAGTAAGGTTGCTGAAGTTGGTGGTGATGTTTGGGAAAACATGAACTACCTAGATCGCGCCGCACTTGTGACTGCTCCTGTGCCTGTGGTTGGTGATGTGACAGGATTGCTTGCTGATGCATATATGTATGCAACTAAACCAGAAGAGCGTACTGCAACTAACTATGCATTGACAGGTGGTAGCTTAGCTCTTGGATTACCTGCAAGTGTTACATCTGCAATTGGATCGTCCCCTGCGCTGTTAGCAATATTCGGTGCGGCGCGTAGAAACCCAGAAGCACTGAAACGCTATGAAGAAGCAATGAATGCTCCATTGACTAAGGAGCAAGAAAAGATTATTGCCGATGATCCAAATGCTATTGCTAAGATCATGGAAGAAAAAGCTGAACGTATTCGTCAAGAAACTGGTGTAGGTGTGCTTGAAGGTGCAGATTCTACACCTCGCTTTGAGATTGATGATAGCAAAGCCAAGTTAAAAAATATTGGGATAGAGACTAACGAAAAAGGCGAGAAGTATTTTGTTAGCACTAAATCAGATTCTCCATTAGGCAATGATTTAACTAATTTTACAGTTGGAGATATTTTAGATCATGATGAGCTTTATTATTACTACCCAGAAGCTAGATCTCTTCCTATTGTTCCCCAGAAAGATGGATCTGTAGGCACATTTTTCTATCCTAGTAGGCAGGGAAACATTGGTGAGCTTGGGATTGATCCAAATATTGCTGGTTACAGCGAAAAAAAACTACGCAACTCTACGCCAGAAGAATATATAAGATCTGTTCTATTGCACGAGTTACAGCACTACGTTCAATTTGCTGATAATTTAAACAGCGGAGGATCTAGCAAAAAATTTATGCCGCAAGGATCAGATGAAATGTCCGACTTGTTGCGGGCTGTATCCACGGACATATTTCAAATGGCTCAGGCACAAGGATATAAAGGTACGTATAAATCCTTTAAAGATGACATTACAAAGAAACTGCGTGACCGTGATCCAATAATTCGCAAGGCTAAAGAGGAAGAAATAAATAGACTATTTAGCAAGGATGTTGTAGAAGACCTAATGGAGCACGCTCGCCTAGCCTCTAAGTTTGAGGACGTTCAGCTTGATGCATTTTCTAATTACAGAAGGTTGGCCGGAGAAGCCGAAGCTAGATTGACTGAAGAACGTAGGTTTGACAGTGCGAAAAAACGTACAGCGAACAAGCCTAGTCTAATTGAGCAAATTAAAATAGAGAACTTCGGTTCAACAGATCCTCCTGTGTCCACTGAGACATTAAAAACTATGTCTGTGCCTAATGTATTTAACACTTATTCTGTGTCGGCAGATACCGAATACTTTAATACACTAGACGACATGGCGAGAAAGGCAACGGATCTCGCAGATGATATGCAGAAGTCTCCTGTAATTAAGAAGTTATATGATCACTTTGCTGTGGATAAGCCCAATCTTACACCTGAAAGTACGTTAGGTAAGATTAAGACATTAATTGCGACTGACTTGATTGATAAGCAGAGAAGTTTAAATTTAGATGACTCTATGTCTGAATCTATCGACAGGGTAGATTTATGGGACGCACCAGATCAACAGATCACATCCGCTGATACATCTATTAACAAAGAAAAGCTTCCTGCTGGATATGGCAAGCTTAAAAAACTGGGCGTATTCAAGCCCGGACAAAGAGTAGTAGACATTGGTGGTGGAAGGTTTGACAATGCTGTAGAAGACCTTGCCAAGCAAGATGTAGAACTACTTGTTTACGATCCATTCAATAGGACACCGGAACATAACAAAGCTGTAGCTGATGTGATTGCAGATGGCGGTGCAGATGTTGCAGTTTCTAATAACGTACTCAATGTCATTGAAGAGCCAGAAAACATCAAGCGTGTTATTGAGCAGGCTGAGAATGCAATCAAACCCGGTGATAAGGCTTACTTTACTGTGTACGCAGGAAATAGGTCAGGTAAGGGTGCGCAGACAACTAAAGGTTATCAGAGAAATGAACCTACCAGTGATTACGTTTCTCGTGTAGAGGAAGTGTTCGGCAAGGGCAATGTTCAGATTAAGGGTGATTTAATTACTGCTACGAAGAATGATGCAGGGTTGCCTTTAGAGGATGCCGCAAAAAAGTATAGTCCTAGTGATCTGGGAATGAGTGGGGATAAAACATTCTACCACGGAACAACTGGTGATCTAGGCGGTTTCGACTTGAAAAAGAGTGACCTTGGAATTCATATTGGAGGCAATCCAAAGCAAGCAATGCTACGACTAAAGGCTAAAGGTAACTTGCCGAAGGACTTAGACATAGATGAATATCCAGAGGGTGCAAATATAATTCCACTTGTTGCTAGAATTAAGAATCCCTTAGAAACTACGGACTTGGGGCATTGGAATGACGTATTAACAGTGCTTCGTGGTCCTAATCCTTTGTACAAACAACAACAGATGAATTCTTACAGGAATGAAATAGCCCAAGGAAAATACATAAATCCTAAAATACTTGCGGATGGAATAACAGACATTGCGGTTAAGAAAGGATTTAAAAAAGAAAACATAAAGAAGTTGATTGATATAGAGGATGAAGTCTGGAAGATTGCGGATAAAAACGACTGGAAAGGCCCGCTTCCATATAAAATCCCAGATGATCTTATGACACAAGCTAAGTTTGCACAATCGCCAAGATCAAAAGAACTACTTGCAGAAATTAGGGAAATTTTAGCTGACGAAGGGTACGATTCAATTAAGTATGAAAACTTGCATGAAAGAGGAACGCCTTCTCCAGACGATGATCTATTCTCTTATATTGTGTTAGATACTTCTCAATTACGTGTGCCATGGGCTAAGTTTGACCCAAAAAATAAAAGCAGTGGGGAACTAAATAAGAATCGTGGCGGATTAATGTCACGCAA
>Ga0208428_1001131_pt1 | contig 11402 bp, 28 predicted proteins | sample DEB08_DNA_11_FD_184535 | JGI IMG/M metagenome (GOLD analysis project Ga0208428, IMG submission 184535) | Aqueous microbial communities from the Delaware River and Bay under freshwater to marine salinity gradient to study organic matter... | ecosystem: Environmental > Aquatic > Marine > Coastal ... | reverse complement strand
GCCATAATCGCATGGTGCGCTTAGGCACTTACGGGGATCCGGCCGCTGTTCCATCTTATGTATGGGATGCTTTATTATCCCGATCTCAAGGCCATACTGGCTACACGCATCAATCAAACATTAAAAGCGCGGATGTTAGGCCTGATCTTACCATGATTAGTGCCGATACATTAAAGGACGCGCGTATTGCATGGCAAAGTAAACGCCGCACTTTTCGCATTATAACGGCCGTATCTGATAAGCAAAGCAACGAGATATTATGCCCCGCATCCGAGGAAGCCGGACGCAAAGCGCAATGTAACACTTGTAAACTTTGCATGGGATCACATTCAACCGCACCTTCAATTGCTATTGTAGCGCATGGCAATGGTGCCGCATACATTAATTAAAGGATATATTAAAATGAATTATAAAAAGATGTATTTAGAATTGGCCGACATTATTTTAGCGGATAACATCGACCGAACCCCACGCAACGTGAAAACGTTAGCATATGAAGCGCGACAAGCCTTAAATGAGTTTGAAATACATAGATCCATTGTTAATGAAGTAAAAGGGGATAACCATGAATAAATATATTATTACAGGGCTTGTAACTAAAACTATTGAGGGTTTTGAAACACCTCAAGAGGCAAAAAAAGAGTTTATTAATTTAATAGGCCATGATCAAGATGTTATGGTTTTTGATGAAAATGGAAAGGAAATTCATGATAACTGAATTCATTCTAATCGTGAGCAATGTAACGGCTTTTGGTACTCATGAGACCATTGAGGGTTCTTTTAATACATGTGATGAGGCCGCTACATTTTATGAATCTTTTTATCGTGGCAAAGATAATTTCAATGGTTATCGATGCATACGTGAAGATTTAATTCATAAGGGGGTATTTAATGACAAGTAAAATCGTTGATGGTTCGTACGGGTGCCGGTGGCTTGCTATCGGCATCCTTATTGGTTCTTTAATTGGTATCGGTTTACAAAATACCATTGAAGATTTTTTAGATCTTTGGTATCCGACACCGAAAGAAGTTGTTTGTCAAAAGGGGAAACTCTTTGAGCAAATTAGTTACGGTGGATCGGTGTATTTAAAAACAAAAAAAGAATGCATTGAGACTGCATTGGAGGAAATAAGATGACTAATCAAGTTTTATATGATGCTTTACATCATGCCGAAAACTTAGAAAAGCAAGGCAAGATCGATGATCGGACGTGTTGGGAATTTTTACGCGCGGTCGATCAAATTTTAATTGAATTAGAAAAAAGGGAGAGTTAAAAATGGTAGGAAAAGTCACAAGTAACAAAGAGTTGAGTGCATCTCAGATGCCTGTATTGATGGGGTGTTCGCGCTTTCAATCGCGTAATGAATTATTAAAAATGATCATGGATGCCAATCATGGTATCGAACCACCTCAAATAAGTTCAGAACCTATGAATTGGGGCAATACTTTAGAACCAATCATATTAAATGAAGCATGTGCCAGGTTAGGCCTAGGCAATCCAAAAACAACACATGAAAAGGCGTATCATCATGACACCTTACCCATTGCATGCTCACTAGATGGCACAATTGAGGGCGATGGCAAAGAGATCATGACTGATATAGAAAAGGGGATCATTTGTGTTAATGCAGATTCCATTAAACTTGAGGGTACGATTATTTTAGAATCTAAAGTGACCGCCCATGATGTCGAGACAGCCGATACATTGCCGCTTTATCGTGGGGTATTACAATTACAGATGCAGATGGATATTTGTCATGCTGAAGTAGGTGTATTGTGCGTGCTATATAAAGGCACCACGCTGAGACTTTTTGTATACAAAAGGGATGATGAAGTCTTATCTCAATTGCATGACGCTATTATGGATTTTCAAAAAAGAATTGATAAGTATCTAACGAATGAGGAAATTGATTTTTACGAAAGTCAATCACCGGATGAAGCTGCACGAGTATTTAATGAAGCAGATAAAACTGAGATTGAATTGCCTCATTGTGAAGAGCTTGCTGAAAGAATTGTTACACTCCGTGATGAAATTACTGAGCGAGAAAAGGAAATTGATAATCATCAGACAAAAATCATGGATGAAATGCGTGACAATCAATATGCCGTAGCGGGGCGTTATGGAATTGATTGGCCTGTTCGACAATTTAAGCCGCAACCCGCAAGGACATTGCCGGCTAAAGATGGGTATGTCATTCGACAATCAAAACTTAAAATTAAAGATAGGGAGAATATTAATGAGTGATATCAATAACTTAGGGGGTGATCAATACGATCACAGTATGAAACAAGAAGATACAAATACGTTTTTGCAAGTGCTTTATCGCAACGTTAAAGACACTACAAAAAGACAAGAAATTATTAAACTTTATTTTGGAGAATGTGATGACAACGAAAACTTCGGTGATTGCTGAGGCTTATAAAGAGTTAAGAGCAATTGATGTACATGAATTAGGAATAGTTGAAAAGAAAAAATCAAGCTTCGGTGCAGAACTTGACTATATTTCATGGGCAAATGCATTGGATTTATTAAAAACACATGATCCAAATGCTACCTTTACTTATGATTTAGATAAAGAAAAGTTTTACCCTGATGGCACGATGATGGTGCAAGTTACATTGCATACATTAGGCACAAGTCAATCTGAGATTATGCCTGTCATTGCGGGAGGTAATAAAGCCATTACTAATCCTAATTCACATCAAATTAATACAGCCTATAAAAGATGTTTAGCTAAATGCATAAGCACTACAACAGGCCTTGGTATTAGTTTGTATGCGGGTGATCTTGGTATTAATGAAGAGGAAGACAAAGATAAATCTAGCATGGCAAAGCAAATAAGGGAGGTGGCTGCAAAAAAGCCTATGCCCTGAATCTACCGGGGAAAGAAGCTTTAACTTTTGTAGATGAACATGCATTGATGAGTCGATACATTGAGATCCTTAAACAAATTAAGGAAATAGATGAAGAGAAACTCGATGCAAAAGAAAAGTTAAAAAAGATGGAGGCATTTGCAACAGCCAATCTTTCAGTCGTACAAAAACTGACAGGTGATAAGCAAGTGAAAATCAAGTATGCATTAATGGATGCAATGAAAGGACTTTAATGGCTACATTTAAAAGTTTAGATTTTTTAGCGGATCCTGAATGTGAACGTATCACCCATCAACACAGTTATTCACTTGATGATTGGCGTGGACGTTTAATTTTAGGTGTATTGCAAAATGCATTGGATGAATACTTAGGTAAGAAAGTAAAGAAAGAGGTACGCAAAGAAGCAGCACAATTTTTGTTTGAAGATAATGAAGTCTTGGAGTTATGTCTACAGTTAATTCACGTAGACAAAGATTATTTTCGCAAACAAATAAGTAAGATGCGTAAACAAGGTGAACGTTTACGTAAACCAAGAAACAATTAACTAACTTTACAAGGAATGATTATGAAAAAAGCAAATGATGTATACGTAACTACTGATTATAATGCGTTTACTTATATTAACGGTAATAGAAATATTAACAAAGCTAATTTTAGAAGGCTATTGAAATCTATGAAGGAAAAATATATTCCTATTCCGATTATCGTTAATAAGAAAAGGCAAATTATCGATGGCCAACATCGATTTGAAGCTGCAAAATTTCTCAAAAAAGAAGTGTATTTTATGAAGATTAATAATTTAGATCTTGATGAGGTGCGTAGACTTAATGAGAATACAGCAAACTGGAATAACAATGACAGGCTTCAATCATTTTGTGAGCTTGGGTATCCAGAATATTTAAAGTTTAAAGAGTTTATGCAGAAGACTGGATTCAACTATACTGTTTGTATTTCGTTACTTAGTGATAGTCGACAACGCTCTGGTGAGCATGGACGTATGTTTAAATCTGGTGACTTTAAGATTAAAAACTATGAGCGTGCATTGGAGAATGCCAAAAGACTGGACGAGATTGGTAATTATTATTCTAACTATAAGAGTAGTAATTTTTTAAGCTGCATGATTGAGTTGTTTTACCATGCTGATTATGATCATAAAAGAATGATACAAAAATTAAAGTGTCAATCACATATGATTCCCAAGACAGGGGATAAAGAAATTTATTTCAATGCAATACGAGATATTTATAATTTCAAAGTACCTCGTTCTCAAAAGGTTGGATTCTTTTAAAACAATAGAGGGCCGAAAGGCCCTTTATTATTTGTTCATTACATACATTGTTACTTCGAAACCAAAACGCATTTCAGTAGCTGATGGAGTTGTCCACATGATTATTCCCTTTCAGTTAGTTTGTCAAGATTGTAGTTTAACTATAGAAAGTGTAAGATGAATCAAGATAAACATGAGTTAAGACTAATGATAGACCCTGATCACAAATATGTAGTATTCGATGGCTTCGGTGATAGCCTAAGATCCTTTGCAACTTTAGAATCGGTAGAAACTTTTCTAAAATTACGCCCGGATTGTCGAGTTGAAGAGATAAAACCTCTATCAAATGAAGAATTTACAGCCATTTATGGAGAACCCCCGTTCTAGCACGTCTAAGCCTCGTGGTGAAGACTTTAAACTTTTTGATACCTACCCCTTACCTACCTTAAGATCGTGCAACAGAGAGCGTTATACGAGGTCGTTTTTCTATTCCAACCTGTAATTCTGTCTTATGATAGTCATAAAAGATATATTTGTGTTTATGGTCGGGAGGAAGGTTAATAAAATCTTGATGAAGGCAAATTCTGTAAGTATCATCTAATAAATTTTCATCAGCATAAGCGTTTGCAATTTCACAATTTAAAAATGTACCCACATATAATGGGTTGCCACCCATCATAACTATCAATACATATTCGAGGGGCATCAGTGCAGATTTTTAGGTTTAGGTTCGACTAAATATAAGTCTGCGCCTTCGCAGTGGATGACAAGAAAATCATCTTCTTTATCCGAGAATAATATCTTGATCATTGATTGGCTGTCGGATTCTAGAAACTCAATGTTCCAAATCTTTTTGCCAACCAATTGATCAAGTAACTTTGCCTGATTCTCATCAGCCTCAGTAATAAATTCTGCTTCTAAACTATCTTTCCTATCCAATCTCCACCGTCCTTTAATACCATCGGCATTAGCTTTGGTTGTCCTTCTATTATCATACCACAACCAACAATAAATCTTGTCTTAAAGTTTTTAGCATAATCAAATGCCATGGATTTCTGATCGATAAGACAACCAACTTGCATGCCCCAGATTAAAGCGTCTGGATTTGAATAGTACCCGATAGAAAACTTGGTATGGTAATGGCCCTGAATCGTATTCATGCCCATCTGCATTGCCACTTGTAACACCGTGGCGGACATACCATGGGTAAAGAAACATCTTGAGTTATCAGATAAGGTAATGCGTAGGTCATCAACCCATTGCCAACCTTTGCCGACACCAAGAAACTCATTGTAAGAACGTAAATATTCCTTGGGTAATCCATACTTCAACGCACGTCTATAAACTAAGGAGGAGTGATTGGAGTGTACGATGGACATCTTAGGAAAAATTTTTTCTAACTCTTTTACATATACACGAGACGATTTTAATTCATCCCCGGCTGACATCAGATCAGGATTAGAATCGTGCATACTAATAGCATGCTGATCTAACTCATCACCAATGTTAACTATGAGGTCAGGCTTATATTTATCTTTAAGTGCCTTGAGAAATTTGAATGCGTCTTTGTGATGATAGGGAATGTGGAGATCTGATATAACTAAAACAGATTTATATTTCGTCATAAGATTCTCTACAAAGTTAATACCTTATAAGTATATCTTATATCTGTTGTTGGTCAACTATGTGCGCGTACGCCGTGCTTATCTATAATGAGTGATTGCCGTCTAGGTTTATCTGTGCCTTTAGCAAATCCAACATGGCACCAAGCATCATGTTCAAGGATTAACTGGTCATATTCTATCGAGCTGGATACCAGAGCATGAAACACATCATGAATGCTGCCATAACGAGGACAGATAAAATCTGCTGCCAGACCGAAAGTGTGAAAGCTCGTGTCTTTCGAACCAACAGCACGATTAACGTCCATTGACCTAAACCCACTAGATATAATGATAGGTAATCCGCCCAGCTTAGACCTGACATGCTCTAATCCTTCAGCGAGTTTATAAAGATTAGTTAATTGCACCTGGTTAGGTTCATTTTGCAAACCCAATCGGATGCCAGTGTTGCTATGGCACAGTTCTTCTTTGCTAAAGTGTTCTGTTAAGTACACTACTTAGTAATGCCCTTCAGTTTCTCAAATGTGCGTAGGCCAGCCATGCCTAACATAGCAAAGGTAAGTTCTAATAAAATGTCATGGTTTATTGTAGGGATAGGACTTGTTACACCGTCTAGCCCATCTATATAGACAACAAGTGGATGTCCGACAAATAGCCAAAAAATTCCAATGGCACAACTCCAACCAATCATAGGTCGCCAGCCAGCAACAAAGACTGAGCGATGTTCTGCTTCTACTTTATTGACTTCAACTTGTGCGAGATTAAGTTGGTTAGCATTATCAATGAGTGTCTTTTCAATCTCTTGCTTGGCCTTCTCTGCACCATTCTTATCAGGAATTACTCGATCAATAACGGTAGAAATTAGAGGAAGTATTGCGCTAATCATAGACGTAGTAACCAGCTAACAACAGTCTGTAACAATGCGACACATTTTTGGACGAGGTTTTTTATTTGTGTCTTGATCCAATTCCATATCATCTGATACTCGGTTGCTATCCAGGTTATCATCAGTGCTAATATTGTCAGTAGGATTACTGCAATTAATATCTCCATGCTCTGTCTCCATATCAAAATAATAAATAACAATAGGTAAATAATAACATTAAGGCAAATGCTAGTATGACTGCTTCTTCTCTCATGGAATTAGTGTAATGCACTCATGACGACAGCGACTACGATGGCCCCGAAGCCAGCCATGATTCCCCAGATTAATTTGTTAAGCATATTTTCAATACGATCTAATCTATGATGTATTGTGTCATATCTTTCTGCACAAAGTTTTTCGTGAGCAACTAATTCTTCATGTGGTGACATGTTATTCGTCCGCTGGTTCTGGTTCGTTACCTTCTGCTACCCATTCTAAATATTCTTGGTAGCTGGTATTAGCTTCATCAAATGGGATAGATTTAATAAAGTTTCTATCGTCATCTAATACATGAATAGATGTTACTTCGTCTCTAAATTGTGATAATTTATATATCATTATAACTCCGCATCTAAATTTAATGTTGCTGTATTTGCTTTACCATGAGGTCTAAAAGTTCCATTAACAGTAATATTTGTAATATTGATTAATGTTCCTGTATTATTTGTTGACCCTAAAATAAGTCCAGTAGAGCTTTGCGTAAATCCTGCGGCAGCATCATCAAACCTAAAAACAGATGATTGTGACATAGTTGGTGTAGCTCTCATTGGGATTGGATATGCAACGGAGCATTGTATACCAGAAGTGGTTGGCCCTGAATATCCCGCCATTTTGCTAATAGTTTGATAATACCTCTGACACATAGCTAACTCTTGGCTATACATTCTGTTTTCAAAGGGTGTAGCGTTTTCACCTATTTCTAGTTGGACACCTGTGATGTTAATGTAATTAGATGTAGAGTCTGCTAGGTTTACTTGACCAACTGCACGATTAGCTGTTGTTAATGCACTCCAAGTTGTGTTTAGCGTACCAGATGTTCTATCTGTGCCAACTAACATATACATATAAATTGTTAAACCTGTGGAATTGTTATTTGATATTGTATCTATTGTATTAGCATCAAATGTAATCGTTTTCTTTTCCCATGTGTCAGCACTATCTATAGTATATGCTTTTGATATTTCACTAGATGCCCAAGGATTAACAATATATGTTCCAGTCTTATTTGACTTTACCCAAAAAGACATTGTAATTTGTTCAGCATTAGATGTTCCATACTTAAGATGTTGAAGCATCTGACCTTCTATCTTATATCTAAATGCAAAAGCATCATCAGCAGACAAAGTTGCATCAGCTGTAGTACACGCCATTTTTAAACTATTTGCAAAACCTTGACCTGTTGGAACATCTGTGTCTTGAGTCTGTGTAAACTCGTATGTGGGAGAACCATTTTCCCATATTTGCCATCTGTCTACAGTATGATATCCAGTATCATTATTTCCTAATCCTGTTGCACTCGTACCCCTCTGTGCAATCCTCATATCACCATTGATGATAAGGTTTTTCGTACCTAACCCAACAGTAGCATCTGTAGCTATGTTACCTGTAGCTTTAGGTAGTGTTAAGGTATGAGTACCCGCAACGCTAGGTGCTTCTACTGTTATGCTTCCTGAGGTATCTCCCTGAATTACTATGCTAGACATTTGCTGACTCCAATGCTTGTTGTTCTGCCAAGAATGTAGCGTATGCGTCTTTCACTTCTTGTGTATGAAACTGTTGACACATAGCTTGTACATCTGCGTGTTCATTGCTATGGTCTTGGTTAGGTGCAATTACCCAGCGATGATATGTTGTAGAGATAACTTGACCATCTTCTACAATGTCAATTCTTTCACGCACTTGGATATGTTTGTAGTCACTAACTACTTCTATTTTATCTATTGTTTTTGTTTTCTCTATAGTCATAATTTATCCTGTAATAAGATATGTACCGCTAAACACTAACCAGTTGTAATTTTGAGTTGTTTGTACGCTTAATTCTGTAGCATTAACTCCTAAATCTAGTTCACCAGTTGTCAAATCTTCTTTATATAATCTCATTGCATTTGAATTATTAATAAATAAACCAGTTTTTGGACTAGTTGTATTTGCTGCAGGTGTAAATCTTCTTACAAAACTCAAATGCGCTCCAAATGTATCATTACCTGTACTTGCTTTTACAAATGGTAAATTGCCTATATACAAACCGCCTGTAGTGCCAGTTAAACTTCCAGTATTACTTGTTTGTATCTCCCCCCAGACTGTGACATATTGACCTACTCTTTGATAATATCCATTTTGGTCTGTATAAGATGTAACTCCCATTTCACCATTATCATCATGATATTCAGGAGTCCATGTTCCTTCTTCATAATCGTCTAATAAGTTAGCAGATGCTGTACCACCAAGATAGATACCACCTGTAGATGTTAAACTATTAGGTGCTGTTAAGTTACCACTACTATCAATGGTCAGTACATCACTTCCATTTAACTGGATTGAACCTGTGGTACTGGTAGGTGCTTTTACGCTTACAGTCATTATGAAACTCCGTTTAGTTCCGCATTAGTTGGTTGTGTTACAGTAGGGTGATTCCATTCACGAATGTAGTCACCTTTACCATCGCTGTCATTCTGAAGCATGATTGTACCTTCAGGTGCAAAGTCTGCATCTGTTAGTTCTGGTTTTAATTTTTTAATTTTTTCATATAAATTCATGTTATTTCCTTGTTAAATTAAACTGCCTTCGCTAAAACACCATTAACATAAGTCCATCTTTGGTCATTTCTTGTAGTAGCATTAGAACCGCTGCCTTGATAACCATAAATTTCAAAGTAGTCTGTACTACCATTAGCATACACAATAGAAGATACTTGTGTGTGCCTACTACCTGCAGTAGCAGCATCACTTGTAAACGAACCTCTTTTAAACTCACTGCCATTTTTATAAATAGAAATAAATATAGTACCATTCATAGGAACAATACCCATAGCAGCATTTATTTGATAGTACCCTTCTACTGTTGGAGTAAATCTTGAAGAAGCGAAATTAGAATTAGTATCAAATTCTTCTGTAGTAAATAGTAGTTTTGTAAAACTACTAGTTGTTAGTGTTTGTGTTGTGTCATGCCAAGCACCAAACGCTGGTGCATTAGTTGCTACATACCCATTGCTATTAAATCTACCCACCTCTGTAGGACTATCTGCATTACCGACACCAATCCTTAATGTTCCATCAGGTGTTGCTGGTTGATAGATGGTAAAGTTATTCGATGCACTAGCATCTGTTCCGACTTGTAGTTTCTTTGATTTTACTGTACTCATACTATTCTGTGTCCTGAAAATTCAATATAATAAATACCACTATTAACTAAAGGTGAACCTGAAACTGAATTGCAAAGTGAATATAACTCTACATAGTCACCAGAATTTAAATTTACTAATGTTTGAAATGAATGTGCATATGAATCTGTTGGATTTCCATCAGAATTAAAATACTCATTTCTTAATCTACTGCCATTAAAATATAATGCCATTTGTGATGTTAATAAATTTCCAGCAGAACCTGAATCATGTCTAACTCTTGCAATTAAGACATATGTTCCAGTTTGTCCACTTGGCACAGTAAATCTATAATTTGTGGTTGCATCAAATGCATTATGTGTATCAATTATTTTGTCATTAAGAATTACTTTAGTCCATACATTATCAGATATAGTATTGTTAGATGTGTTGGTTGCTGAAAATACTGGCATATCATGAGTAATGTTTCCTGTAACATCTATATTCCCACCAAATGTACTTGTATCATTTCCTTTTATAGCTGTGACCATTAGACAACACTCCAAGTTGAACCATCACCTACTGTGATAGTGATACCATCTGCTACAGTTACAGGGCCAGCAGTCATAGCATTACGATTGTCTGCTAGTGTGTAGTTTGTATCTAGTGTGATACTGTTTTCTACGAAACCAATGCCATTAATTGTTACGCTCATTCTGTTACCTCATCTGCTGGTTCAGGGGTATTGCCTTCGGCAACCCATTCTAAATATTTTTGGTAGTCTGTGTTAGCTGGGTCAAATGGTATAAATTTATTATTATCTTTATCATGTATCACTTCAGCTGTATTTGTTTCATAATTGTTAATTAATTTATATCTTGTCATATTTATAGCTCCGCAGAAAAATCTATATAACTACCAGATGAAGCAGTTCCCCTAACCATATACACAGCTCCAATAGTTGCTGTAGTGGAGACTCCAAATATTAAATTTACAATATTATTAAATAGTCTTATACTATAAGTAGAAGATATTGTTTCGTCTGTTGAACCATTTCTCAAATTTATTAAATCATAGCTTGTTGAAGGAGTTGCTCTCATATTTGTAGGTAATGCAAAAATAGTATTGATGTTAGGTGCAGTATCTCCCATTCCGATAGCAAATCTATCGCCTATCGCAATTCCAGTTTGTTTAACATAATACCTCTGACATTTCTGCAACTGTACATCATAAGGTAAAAACTCAAAGTTACTAGCACCAGAACCGATTTCTAATTGTAGTCCAGTTATGTTGATGTAGTTTGAAGTTGAGTCTGCAAGGTTGACTTGTCCAACTCCTCTATCTGGATTATTTACCGATGCCCATGATGTTGCTAAAGTTCCTGAAGACCTATCA
>Ga0208428_1001128_pt1 | contig 11404 bp, 17 predicted proteins | sample DEB08_DNA_11_FD_184535 | JGI IMG/M metagenome (GOLD analysis project Ga0208428, IMG submission 184535) | Aqueous microbial communities from the Delaware River and Bay under freshwater to marine salinity gradient to study organic matter... | ecosystem: Environmental > Aquatic > Marine > Coastal ... | reverse complement strand
GGCGGTCTAACGTTGGATTAAAGGGACTCGTCACGCAACCATTGAATTTTAGCAGTAAAACTGAACTGGGTATCCCGTCGGATCTTGACGACGATGAAAGTATAAATTGCATTACGTCAGACTCAAATGACAGAGTATGGATTGGCACAGTCAACCCGGACGCCAGCGCTGGGACTTACTCAGGGCGCGTCTTTTATTCAGACGATTTATCAAGCTGGACCTTATCGCACACAGTCAGCGGAACAGATAGCGAAGGTATTCGGAAAATTCTTTGCACAAAGTCAAATCATATTTACGCATATTCTGTAAACGCAGCCGGAACAGCCCTAACTGGTTCGCGTTACGTTTCAAGCTGGACGAATGAAACTGTCTTTACTGGAGTTTCAATTTTTCGCTTTAATGCTATTCTTTTTGAAAATGCGCCGGTTGTATATCTTTATGACCAAATCAATCCGTCAGTAAATCCGCTATTTCACGAAGGCTATGCAATAATGAGACAAGCCGACGGAACATTTAGTCAAGATACGGTTATTAGCCAATCATTCAGCAACAGAGATACATCGCTATGGCCGGCAATAGCTTTTGCAGTTTATAACTATGATTTTGTCATACAAATCTTATATGAATACCAATACTATGTTCTTAATAATAACATTTTAAAAGGCAATGTAGCGAATGGCAAATACATTTTTCCTGTCTCTAGCCAGTCTTACAATGGTTGTATTATACGACCTGTTACAGTTAGTTGTTCAATTGACAATTCAATTATGGAGAATCTTGTCACAACCGGAGTCACTATGTCAAACTCTATTGCCGAAGGAGACGGTGGTGACTTGTCGGATTATACAACCTTAACAAATAGCCGGCTAGGTTCTTTAAACTATGACACCACATCGACGATAACCGGCCTAACTATCGACAGCCTTTCACAGTCAACCGTAAATGTCTTAAACGCTACGCGCTGTAAATTCTTAGCTCAAAGCGGAACAGTAACCCTTGCAGGCGGTGCAACTTTGACAGAATGCTATTTTGCAGGGACTTGGCAACACGCAATAGCAAACGGCCAGACCTATTCAATAAACCATTGTACTTGGAACGGCAGCGCAGAGTTCAACACCGCAACCGCGCCAACAGCCTGGACAAGTGAAAACTGTATTTTCTTAAACCTTACTTTTCCAGATATTACGACAGGCAACGAAGTCGATATTCTATACGGCGGTATCGTCGGAACTTTGACAGGCGTAGACGCTGGCGAGAATGTCAGGCGCGACAATCCATTATTTGCACCTGGGACAGACGGGAAACTGCAACGCACACTTGACGGGTTCTTGCAAGACAGCCCATATATCAGACAAGCCAGCGATACGAACGCCAGCACCGGAGCCAATAAAGATTTAGGCGCTTACAATATAGACGACAGTTTAATTGTCGCGGACTATGGCACTTCTGTTTATTTACCAAAACCGCCAGGCGGTTCAATAACCATTACTGAAACGCCGCTTGCGTCGGTCCATACTGCAATCAGCGGACAACCAGACGTTTTTAACGATCCAAACAAACGCACAGAACAAGTTGAAATTACTTACCCGAACATTGATAGCGATGTTTACGAGGTTTACCAAGAAATCGAAACCAGCCTTGAAAATATGTCTGTTTACCTGGCACTTGACCCTTATTATTTAACGGACCTGCCAAGCGTTACGACATCGGCAGCAGCGAGCATCGGCCAGACATTTATTGAAATCGACCCAACAGTCATTTTTGCCGGGTCCAGGTTTAGCCTCTCAGGGATTGAGTATTTTATCAGGTACAAGGTATTAAACAGCAGCAATCAGACAACCAAGATCGTTTTAGATAGGCCGCTTGAAAGTTCGGTAAGTTTGGGCGCATCGCTTAGTTTGACGCACCCGGTAGGCACTGGCGAGTATCAGTATATTCCGCAGCCCCGAACATTTACAAGGGCAGATTCGCAAGACATGGAAGTTAAAGGACCGTTTAAGATCGTATTAGTTAGAAAGCCAGAATGAGCGTAAAATTATTTGAAATAGACGTTACCGGCGACGTATTGCCACAGGGCGCAGACACCGCACAGCAGGGACTTGACCAGATTCTAGCGCGTGTTATTAACTATCAATTAGCAGACGCACGCGGCATTTATTCGCCCTTTCTATCAAACGGTTATTTAGGTTCGATAAACTGGCGCGACTTGGATATTGTAGAACAGAACACAACAGCCGGGCGCAACTTCTCCGGGCAGATTCGAAACGTAGGCACACGCTACGAGAACGGCAACTATACAACGTCAATCCAGGCCATTGACAACGTCGCAGCCTTTTTAGATTCTTACGTTATTGTCGGTACGGCTAGTTCGACAACGGCAACGGGCAACTCATCGGCTGGGACGTTCTATGTAAAAGTTGCTGGCGGTACTTTAATTAAAGACGACATTGTTTATTTTGATTCTGCAATAGTTCCGCAATACAGAGTTCATGCTATTAAAAACCCGTCAGGCGGCAACGAAGAGGCGTTTTTAGACCGAGGCTTAGACGATGAAGTGCTTAATGGTTCAACGATTGTCAATTATGTTCGACCAGTACAGAAAACACCGAGCGAGCATATTTATGATGCCTTATTGCCTGTCATCGGGGACGCTTCGCGCTTCGGTTCGACGTTTGCATCATTTAACGCTTTAGATTCAGGAAAGACGATAACTGTCTTTTTAACGCAAGCAGACAGCGTATCATTGCGTGATTATTTAAACCAGCTTTTAATACTAGGAGCCTTTCAAATAACCGTGAACGATTCAGGCGTTATCGACTTAACCCGGAACCGTAACTGGGATGGATCAAGTATTGCGGACCAATTCACGCCAGACGAGATCATAGGACCATACCAGATAGCTTTTGACACTTCGGCAACTTACGAAGCTTTCCAGGTTCCTTATATTTACGACTCAGGAGTTACAACCGAGCATTTAGAAATAAGGACAGCATCGGTCAATGCAGATTCAGCAGTAATAGCAACTTATAAAAACCGTGGCGTCTTTTCGCCGTTGCCAATTTCTACTGGCGAATCGGCTCAATATAACATTATTTTTAGCTCAGAACCAAGTGCTTCATATTATTTAGCAATTTATAAAGCTAATTATTCTTATCCTCGAATCGTAATTCAATGCAGCGCAAAGGCTTTTCCATCGGGCAAGCCTGGCAGCCCGTTCGAAGTTATTTTAGGTAAACCGTTTTTAGTCTCCATTCCTTTAGGTATCGGCGAAAACTTTATTCAAGAGCCGGCGGTTGTAACAGGCTACACTATACAGCGCGAGACTCAATTATTGCAATCTGTCACGCTCATGCTGACAAACAGACTAAATCCAAACACAACCCGAACGATTGACACGCAACCCACATTGACCAGCGCAACAGGTCCAGGCGGTTCTAAGCTGCGCATAGTATCGTCAAGCGGCACTTATCAGGTACAGGTCAGGCATAAATTTACAAAAGAAATCGTCTATGATAACGAGGTTTTATGCCCAGCCGATATTTTAATAAGTGCGCCGTTGAGCGAGTACCAGGTGCGCCTGATTTCATCGTCAAAGCTTTACAAAACTGAATATAAGGATTTTACTTTAGCATGAAAAGAACTAATCAAAAGCTATGGGAGCGCATCGTTGACCAAGTAAAGGCCGGCAGCAAAGGCGGCAAGTCAGGGCAATGGTCCGCAAGAAAAGCGCAGTTAGCCGTTTCAAAATACAAAGCAGCCGGCGGTAAATACGAAGGCCGCAAAAGTTCTAGCAACTCATTAAGTAAATGGACAAAAGAAGACTGGGACTATACAGGAAAGCCGGGCAAAAGTCGGTATTTGCCAAAGGCCGCAAGAAAAGCCTTGTCCCCTGGTCAAAAGGCAGCCGGTAGCAGAGCAAAAAACAAAGCTACAAAAGCCGGCAAACAAAGCGCATCATACACCGCGGCAGAGCGCCGCGCGGTAAGGCGAGCAACTAAAAAATAGTTGACGCACCGCACAAAGGAGGTAAGAAAAAATTATGGCAGTTTATCCAGCAGCTTTTTTTAAACATTACGCCGAGAACGGCAAGTTCGGAATGCACGAGCGAGACACCAGGGACTTCGAGACACGCGATCAATTGATCCGGGTGCAACAGACCCTTGGTTTGAATCCGCAGGGCGCATATAATACAGTATCAGAGCGCATAGCCGCCGCCACAGGCGAGTCGGCAACTTGGAGCGCATAAGGAGTAACAAATGGCAAGTACAAATTACCCAGCAAGCTTAGACGCTTATCCAGTACCTAACAACGGCGACACAATATCCGTTGCGGATCATTGGCTAGGACCAGCAGTTATTGGCATTGAGACTGAGCTTGGAACCGACCCGGCAGGCAGCTTTACGGATGTCAAGTCGAGGCTGGATAGCGGGTTAATAGAAGAAATAGATCAATGGTTTATGCCCACTTCAATGTTGTCACAAACAGGCACGGTCACAATTACAAATTGGAGTAGACCAGCATCGGGGAATGTCTGGGTAACTCCAAAGGGAACAGGAATGTCACAAAGTTCGGGAATCTTTTCTTTTCCTAGTACCGGATATTATGAGATTTATATTCAAATTTATATTTATGTTGCAAGTGTTGCAGGCAATGTAGGCGGCTTTGTTTATACAACACTTAATAATAGTTCCTACACTAATACCCATACATTTGCTCCGGGTGCGAGTTTGGTCGGGAATGGCGTTCGTGGAGTGTTTGTATTAAGAATCTCAGATATAACTAATCAAAAATTTTATATACAAGCGGTGGCAGATGGGACTTATAATATAAGTGGTGCAATCACTAGAGATGATACATCCATACTGATAAAAAAAATAGGTGGTCTATAATGAAAGCAGATTTAAACAAATATCTAGCAAGTTTGCATCCCGGTGTTTGGTGGAACTGGAAAGACCCTTCTGCCGGTGAGATATACGAGAACGTGCAAGTCTTAGATGACACCAAAACCTTACCTTCAAAAGAAGAATGTGAGCAAGGGATCATTGCTTTACAAGCAGAATGGGATGCAAGGGCAATCAACCTAAAAAGACAGTCTGCCTATCAAACTGAGTCAGACCCATTGTTTTTCAAATACCAACGAGGCGAGGCAACTGAACAGGAATGGCTGGAAAAAGTTGCAGAAATTAAAGCAAGATTTCCGAAGTAATGGAGCAGCCCGATATATGGATTAGGCTGATTGAAGCCATTGAAAAAGGCAATCTAGTCACGATAACCGTGCTATGCCTGATGGCTTTTTTTATCGTATCCTTTGCAACGGGCAACGGTGCAAACGTCTTTAAACTGCTTGGCAATTTAGGGCAATGGCTAGGCAAGCTTATTTCAGGCTTTGTCAAAAAAACACACCCGGCTATTTTGGACATACCAGCAATGAGAAAAACTTACATTTACAAAATGCCAGAAATCTTTGCTTTGTCTGAATATCAATCAAAGCAGATTGCAGAGTCAGTCCAAGCCCATTTAGACAATATCCGAAGAACAAGTGCAACACCTGTCCACATTATACTCGATTTATCGGACACGGAGACGGTATCTGGCAACGGCGAGGACTTAATTAACACAATGATAGCAGACGTAACAAAAGCAAACGTCCTGCATTTATCCCTGGTATTTGCAACCAAACCAGCAAAGCTAATGGTTCCGCTTAAGAAAAAACTTATCGACCTGAAAAGCCACCAGCCGGATGCAAGCTGGACGATATTAGACACGAAAGCGATTTTATGGGGAGCAGAATGATTGAAGCAATATGTATTTCTTTAGCAATTTACTTAGTAGTCGAGACGGTCATTGAAAGTGACTGAGATTTTTATTATTATCGGCGTGTTATCTGGCGCGCTAGTTGGCGGCATCGTTGGTTATAATATACAAGACAACCCAGAGCAACAATTAACTCAAACAGACCTTGCAAAAGAAATCTGTAAACCGGATTATATCATCAAGAACGGTGACGGCTTATGCAGAGAAATGTATTGCAGAATGTCAGCAAACAAAACAGACGGCAAGGTATCAGCGCAAGAATGCGAGCAAATCAGCAACTTAGTAAACAGTAAAGACATATGGAATTTTTGCAGTAAGCAAGAATATAGTGAAAACTGTTTTAGGTTATTCAGGGAACGAAAATAATGAGAAAAGTATCGGGCAGAAAACTACAACCGCCAACAGCCAAGGGCAAAAAATACAGCATCGTAACCCCAGCCGGAAAGCGTGTAAACTTCGGCGCGGCAGGCGCTAAGATTGGTCAACCTGGCGGCAAAAAATGGGAAAGTTATTGCGCTCGATCAAAAGGACTAATTCAAGAAAAAGGCTATGACTGTTCAGGTAAAGACAAATACAAGCCGGCCTGTCTATCTTACAAGAACTGGCGTTGTTAAATAAAAAAGAACTACTTGAATCTGCTTTTACTTTCTACTGCCGGACCTTAAAAACTGGCGAAGTTTTTAGTCGTGCTGGTTGGGCAACCTACGTCGGGATCACAGAAGGCCAGGCAATCAAAATAATTGTTAAAACCTTCGGCACTTGGTCCGAGGTGCGCCGGTTAGTCGAACTGCGCGTAATAGCAGAGGAAATCATTGCGCCAACCCGCGACGATTTAGACGTAAAAAAGTTTAGAAAAAAAACCGATAAAAACCGTGTCCAGCGTGTCATAGTGACAGCCGCAATGCCAGAATCGGAACTTGACCGCAACGCCTGGAATTGCTTAGAGAACTACGCAGAACGCAACAAGGCGCAGATTATTGTCTTGGCTATGCGCGGAATGCACCACAGTCATAAAAGATATTCAGAAGACCTTTACAATATCGCCAAAGGCCACTTTGCCGTTGAGCATGAATTGTCGTCAAACCTATTAGCAAAAGACGTAAAGCTTTACCCAGCGCATCGCAACCCGGCCTATGGCAACCGAGACTTAGCAAAAGACCGTTCTTTAATCATTGCTCATACAAAACAGGACCAAGCACCTTGTCCAGCCTTAGACCCCGAAAAGCCCAGAACGATTTACACAACTGGCGTAATAACAACTAGAGATTTTAACGAGACGGCCAGCGGTTTTCGTAACGCCCAGGAATTAGTCAAAGGCGCGGTTGCGGTTGACATCGACAAAAAAACAGGTGAGTTTTTCGCCAGGCATTGCCAGTTCACAGAGAACGGCCTTTCTGATATGGGTTACACTTACAAGGGCAACGGCGTTGTCGAAAAAGACCCGGCTGTTCATTTAAAAATGGGAGACGTTCATAGCCTATTTACAGAACCGCAATATAAGGCCGCAAGCATTGACCAGATAAATTTTTTTGACGTACCCGAAGTTAGCGCCGGTGATTGGTTCGACGGCAAATCAATTTCGCATTATGAATCGGGAAACATGATCGAACGCAGCGAGCTTTTGACTTTAGAGCATGAACTTAATTATCTAATAACAGACGTACGCAGCTGGTTAGAAAAAACAAAGTGCAAATTAGGCATGACCGCGAGCAACCACCCAGAATGGATTAAGCGCTATCTGTTATCAAACCGATGGACAACGGACCCTGTAAACTATCGTTTAGGATTAGAGCTTACAAACGCCGCGGTCCAGGGACACGACCCGATTGAATACTATTTCAAGCAACACGCCCCGGAGTTATTGCAACGAATCAATTTTTACAAGCGGTCCGACTTTCTGCGCGAACAAGGTTGGCTTTACACGATCCACGGGGACCTAGGGCCAGACGGTGCGCGAGGTTCAATCCACAACCAGGCGGCAGCCGGTCAGGTTCTTATGGAGCATATTCACGGCCCTGGTAAACGCGGAAAGGTTATGGCCGTTGGCACGTTAGCATTGAAGACTCTACAATACGCGGCTTATAGGTTGTCCTCCTGGCAGGCGCAGAATATAATTGTTTTTAAGTCAGGAACAGCCCAGCAATTATGGATGTCAAAGACTGGACGTTGGAAAATAGATTGACGTTTAGTGTTTATAGTTTATAGTAAATCGTTGCGCCGCAAGGCAAAAATTAAGCAACAACTTATAATTTACAAAACAAAATAGTAATCGGTTAGTCAGCGCCGTAAGACTGGCAAACACCCTGTTATAAGACAGACTGGCCCACAATGGGCCTTTTTATTTAGAAGCCCCGTCAGAAGGCTTAGAACGCTTCTGAGAGGCTTTTAGCAGCCTATCATAGTCTTTGACACTTACCGCTTGATTGGCTTTATATTTTAAACGGCAGTTGCACAGACATTTATAGCCCTTGTCTGCGTCCCATTCAACGGCCCATTGCCAACCGTGTTTATCACAAAATAAAGGGATTGAGTCTTCTAGTTTCATTCATTCACTTTATTTTATTAATACAGCTTTGCAATTTTTTTTCGTTTTTTTATGGTATTGGTAAAAAAATGCTTGATTTCATGTCTCACTTTGTCGATGTTTTATAAAGTTATAAAATTATGACAAAAGGAGAAAACAACAAAATGAAAACAAAATCACAATTAGAGACGATACGAGATAATGAGCTGCGCGAAGCGCATTTGCTAAAACAATATGCGCTTAATGCCGAGGATACTGGTTACACATACGAGGACCACGGAGACGAATTACGCCGCGATGAGTTTTTTAAGATTGCTAGAAAAAGAGACTTTGAGTCACGCGTCAAATATCGCCTTGTTGCGTATTTAAACAGAAAAATTGCGGAGGCAAAATAATGAAACCAGAACATAGAAAATTTTACTTTGCGTTTGACGCTGATTTAGATTCCAGCTACGAACTGCCTTATGGTATGTCATACGCTAGAGCATTAAAAGAACAGCGCCCAGAAATCTATCAATCTTTTCTTTCAGGTTGGATTGATAAGATTCTTGAAACGCAAGAGTTCCCACAAAGACTTATTGACGAAGCCTTAAAAGAGGAAGGCCTCCAATGAGCGTTGTATCAATTCACGGCAAGGAATACATGACCGTCGCTGGACGTATTGACCTTTTCTGGAAGTACGCCGAAGAAAAAAAACTGGCTGGATCAATCGAAACAGATTATGAAATTCAGGACAACCAGATTTACGCAAAGTCTATCATTCAGCTTGTCGATCAAAACGGCGTTGTTGTTCGCAGCGCCACAGGCCATGCGCATGAAATAATCGGATCAAGTCAGATTAACCGGACGTCAGCCATTGAGAACGCAGAGACTAGCGCAGTTGGTCGCGCTTTAGGAATGCTTAATTTTAACCTTCCTGGACTAGGCGTTGCAACGGCAGACGAGATAGAAATTGCAAAAGGAAAAGAACAAAAGCTTGCAACAAAAAAGCGAAGCGCAGCATTTACAAAAGCTGTTAAAGCTATTAACGAAGCCGAAACGGTTCAGTTCATTGCAGATAATCGCGACGCAATCTTGGCAACTTTTCCAAAAGACATGAAAGACAAAGTCAAGAAAGCCGGCTACAATGACTTTTCAGAGGTTGGCCTTGCTTACTTTGCAGCCGAACAAGACTGGACCAAAGCCCTTGATTTATTAGGAGTAAAATAATGGAGTACAATGAAATAGACGCAATAAACTGGTCTACGTTGAAGCATATTCAGCGTAGTCCAGCGCACTTTAAATACCTACTAGACAACCCACCAAAACAAACCGCCGCCCAGGCGTTCGGCGTTGCGGTCCATGAAGCTATTTTAGAGCCAGATAAGTTTCAGGCAAACTACATAATAGCACCGGACCTTGACAAGCGAACCAAAGCTTACAAAGAATGGGCGGAAACCGTTGACCCGTCAAAAGGCATATTGACGAAATGGGAGCTGGAATCCATCGGCAGAATGCGCACAGCGTTTGAGGAACTTGATTTTGAGTTTTCAGGCGCAAAGGTTGAACAGATTTTACAGCGCACTATTGACGGCGTAAACTGTAAAGGCCGGGCCGATATCATTACGGATGATGGAATCGTAATTGATTTAAAGACTACGCAAGATGCCAGCTTTGAAAGCTTTAAGCGCGATGCCTTGTATAAATACCAATACAACGCACAGCTTGCTTTTTACGCTGACATGGCTGATTGTCAAAGGCAAATAATAATAGCCATTGAAAAGGAACCGCCGTTTGGCGCGGCTGTATTTGAATTGTCAAAAGACGCATATTTAGCCGGGCGCATCGTTTACCGGGAATGTTTAGAGAAGTTCAAAGAGTGCCTGGAGTGGCAAGAATGGCCGAGCTATGAAAAAAAGGTGTTTGAGCTATGAGTATGTATGAATTTTTTGCATCGTTTATCGCTGCGGCTGGCGTTATGATGCTAGGCATTGTTTTCGGTTATTCGGTAGGCCAGGTAGAATGGCGCAAGCAATACGAGGAAGCGACAGAGCATTTAAACCGCTGCGAGGCGCGTGAAATGTTCCGCTTACATGGTATAGATTAATGAGCGCAAGGAAACTAGGTAAGGCTAAATGGGATGGCAAGTGCGTTATCTGCTTATCGCAGGCAACCGACGCCGCCCATATTTACCCGGCTGGATCATTTCCCGAACTGGCAGACGAGGTAGACAATATCGTTGCACTATGTCGCGAACACCACACCGAATTTGACAGCCTTAACTGGCGTCGAAAGATAACATGGTTGCAAGATATGACCTGTAAGCCGATAGACGTAAGGCAGCAGCTTTTAAAGTTGCACTTTTTAAAAATTCAAAAGCATGGAGGAGAACGTGGATAAGATCAAGAAAAAAGCAAAAGATATTCAGGTCATAATTGAGCAATACCCAGGGATCGTTGCGCTTGTAAAAACGGCGCAGGGAAACCCGGACGATTTGAAGACCTGGAATAGATTTCAAGTTAGTCAGTTATACTACTGGTTGAAACATATTAAAAAACAGGCTTTTTCCCTGGCGGCTATGACTGACAAAGAACTTAAAAAACTAATAAAGGATGGTTTAACATGAACAAAACAAACCTAGAATTGATTTTTATCAATACATCGACAGACGAAGATGACGAGTCTTGCTATTGGCTTTTAGAAGGCAACGGCTACCGATATTTAAAATCAATAGTTTATGAGTCGGAAGAGTGGGCGATTGATGCATTGCACGCTGGTCGAATCGAATGGTATATTGATGGAAAATAACAAGGAGAAAAACAATGAATAAAACAATTTTACAAGGACGATTAACAAAAGACCCGGAAATGAGCGCAAGCAGCGAAGGTTTGGTTATTTCTAAATTTACGCTTGCTTTTGACCGCTACGTCAAAGGCCAGAACGAGTCAAACTTTATTGACTGCGTAGCGTTTGGCAAGACCGCAGAGCTTATTGCAAAAATGCAGAAAGGCAAAGGTTTGATTGTAGAATCAGAACTTGCCCAGGACCGCTGGCAGGATGCCCAGGGCAACAACAAAAGCAAGGTTA
>Ga0208428_1001127_pt1 | contig 11406 bp, 18 predicted proteins | sample DEB08_DNA_11_FD_184535 | JGI IMG/M metagenome (GOLD analysis project Ga0208428, IMG submission 184535) | Aqueous microbial communities from the Delaware River and Bay under freshwater to marine salinity gradient to study organic matter... | ecosystem: Environmental > Aquatic > Marine > Coastal ... | reverse complement strand
AATGCCCACTTAAATGAACATACTATATGTAAGAGTGTGTACATTCGTAAATGAGTCCTTGCGTAGCAAGGGAACTCGTGCTATACTCCTTTAAACACTCCCGGTGGTACATTCTGTACTAACCATACAAATATCTTACTGTAAGTAACCCGCTCTAAAAGAGCTTGACAATTATCTTATTAGAAGTATAACTATGCGTACTCGTGAAATGCTCGTAGAGAAAGTCTACGACTGTATTAAGAACAATACCCCCCTTAGCAGTATCCACATACCGCACTCAGATGTATTCTTTGTGCGTGAGGCGTTAGAAGCTCGCTTTGATTGTGAGCTTTCTTTGTCACAGGTGGAAGAATATATGAAAGAAGCTGGCTGGACTGATACGAATGGCGACAACTAAAGATGTTAAACGCACTGAGAGTGGAAGGCTCACGTACCGTGGGGAAACTTTCAGTGGTTACAACAAGCCTAAGCGTACTCCCGGCGCGAATAAGAAGTTCGCTGTACTAGCTAAGAAAGGTGATCAAGTTAAGATAGTCCGTTTTGGTGATCCTAATATGGAGATCAAGAAGGATATTCCCGCAAGACGTAAGTCGTTTCGTGCTCGTCACAATTGTGATACAGCGACAGATAAATTCACGGCCAGATACTGGTCATGCAAAAAATGGTGATATAGATTATGGCTGGTAAAGTATTAGGGGCTATGGCATTAGCGGCGCAGTTAGCTAAGACTAAAAAAGGTCGCGCATATGTAATGGAAAAAGTAAAAGAGAAGTACACAGATTTTACTAATAGCCAAGCTGGAAAAATAGTAGACAAGGCATTCCAGTCTCTGAAGTTTAACAAAGAAGGTAAGCCATTCGGTCAGTTTTATAAAGACATGGCAAAATACCAACAAGCATTTAAAGAGTCTGCAAAAGAAGGCGCAAAAAGGGGTGCTTTACTTGCTGGACCTCCAAGTGCAATAGCAGGAGGAGCCTTTGTTGCTTATAAAGACGATATTGATAAACTTATTGCTTCTATTGGTGATACCACCAGTGGGACTGCTTCTGCTAAATCTGCAAGTTCTGGTAGCAGTGCTTCTTCTCAAGGTGGTCGCGGCGACGGCAAAGCTGAAGTTAAAGCACGTAGGGAAGCACAATCTCCTCCAAAATCCGTAGCGGAAGCTAAGCGTAGAGGAATGGATTACTACATCGGTGCCGACGGAAAGAAAAAGAAAGCTGTGTACGCCGAAGAAGTAAAACCAAAGGCTAAGCCTAAACCAAAAGCTCCAGCAAAGAAAAAGAGTAATGTACTTTCAGAAACTGATGCATCAACTGCTATTAGCTATAACAGAGGTGGCATGGGTACTAAGAAGTATGCTAACTGCGGTGCGTCAATGAAGCCTAATCGGATATCACGTAGCTAATGCCCTCTTCACCCGGATACAAACGTAACTACAAACAGGAGTATGCCAACTACGATGGTAAGCCTTCTGTGCGTAAGAAAAGAGCATCTCGTAATGCCGCACGTAGAAAGATGGCTAAGGCTGGCCTAGTAAAGAAAGGTGATGGCAAAGATGTTCATCACGTAGGTGGTAACGCACTGAACAACAAAAGGCTGGCAGTTAAGCCAGCATCAGCTAACAGGTCTTACGCTCGTACTAAGACCGCAGGTAAGAAGAACCCAAGGGCTTAATATGGCAGAAGATACCAAAACAACTAACAGTGAACTTGAACAGATCCTAGCTCGTCAAGCAAGATATAAGTCTGCTGACATCATGGAGCAAATGGATGCCGCACCGACTGGTGCTGAAATGGATGCCATTGACGCTAAAGATCCAGCAGATTTTTTCGCTAAGAAGATTGCTGAAGCTAAAGGTAAAGCTAAGATGGCCAACGGCGGTATGGCTCGTGGTAAGGGTGGTAAGATGTATCAACATAACTACGCAACAGGCGGTAATGTTGTGGATCACCTTGGAGGTAAGAAGTAATGGCTATGACGTATTGTAAAGGCTGTAATCGTAAAGCTGAATGTAAGGCAAAAAACAAATGCCTTGGCCCCAAGAAAAAAATGGCATACGGCGGCGCAGTCAAGAAGACTAAGATGGCTGAAGGTGGATTAAAGACCCCACCTAAAAATGCCGCAGGATTAAAAAAGCTACCATCTGCTGTGCGTAATAAGATGGGCTACATGAAGAAAGGTGGCATGGCTAAGAAGGGCAGTAAGTAGATGTCTAACTGTAAGATGGCTAAAGGTGGATCAGTTAAAGGCAAGACACATTACTATGCCGCAGGCGGTATGGTACAGGACCAATTGTCTAAAGTTACTGGACATCCCAACAACATGATGGGCAGACAGCAGATGCAACGTAGAATGCCTGAGTCTGTACAAGCAATGACTGCATTGCCCGGTGAGACACCAGCAGAGCGTTCTAAGCGTTTGCGGTCAGGTGGCTAATCAATGGCGTTAAACGTCACCCGTCCTAGTCGATTTAAAAGCTACGGTATTCATCTCGTTTTAGATGCTACTGAGTATACTGTATATACGTGCCCGCCAAACACTGTTGCGTACATGTCTTTGATATTTATATCTAACGGCACAGCAAACGCATCGGATGTTGCAGTTGTGTGGAATGATGCAGATAGCGGTACACCAATTACCGTGTTAGGAAGTAAGAACTTAGCATCTGGTGATTATCTTCAATTGAGTGGATCTTTCCTCGTGCTTGAAGAAGGTGACACAATTAAAGCAACACCTGACAATACTGCCGGTGGTAATGATCCTGATTTAGGTGTCATTGTTACTGTTGAAGAAGTATTCCTACCGAACGGATAAGAGACATGAAAGGCGGCAAAGCAAAATCAAGTCCAATGAACGCAGTCAACATGGCGAAGGGCGGGAGCACAGTCAATGCATCAGGTAACTACACACAGCCCGGTATGCGCAAAGAACTTTTCAACAGTATTAAAGCAGGCGGAAAGGGTGGTGCCCCCGGTCAGTGGTCAGCTAGAAAAGCTCAAATGCTCGCAAAGCAATACAAAGCAAAGGGCGGCGGATACAAATCGTGAAAGCACCCCAGAAGTCTTTAAAGGCTTGGACAAAGCAGAAGTGGCGTACCAAAAGTGGGAAGCCCTCTACTCAAGGCCCCAAAGCTACAGGGGAGCGATATCTCCCGGCGAAAGCAATTACAAGTCTTTCGGACAAAGAGTATGCGGCTACTACGAGAGCCAAGCGGAAAGCGAAAGCCGCAGGGAAACAATTTTCAAAACAGCCTAAGAAGGTTGCTCAGAAAACTAGAGCATATAGGAAAGTAAAGTAATGGCTAGACAGCTAACTGAAAAACAACAGAAGTTCTTGGACGTACTCTTTGAGGAGGCACGTGGCAGTGTTGTTGAAGCTAAAAAACTAGCTGGTTACTCTCCTACACAGCATACAGCATCTATCGTGGAAGCACTGAAAGATGAGATATTAGAACGTACCAACATGTACCTCGCCCAGAACGCACCTCGTGCGGCAATGGCTATGGCTGGTGCGTTAATTGACCCAACTGAAATGGGTATTAAAGAAAAGATGCAAGCGGCCAAAGAAGTGATGGACCGTGTAGGCATTATTAAATCTGAGAAGGTACAAATTGAAGCATCAGGCGGTGTGATGTTACTTCCACCGAAAAGATCTGAGGACGATTAATCGTGCCCGCTATTTTAGATCGTTTAGTTAAACAGCTAAGAGCAAAAGGATATAATGAAAGTTCCGCTTATGCAATTGCAACTAAACAGCTACAGAAGTCTGGTAACTTAAAAAAGGGTACCCAAAAAGCTACAGCAAAAGGTGTAGCACAAGGAAAAAGAACCCCGGCGCAACGCGCAAAGATACGTGCCGCTAAAGACTCCAAGGGCAATAAACCATCAGATTATAAGTATACTGCTTCTACAAATAGAGCGACTTTAAAAAGAAACGCATGACTACCGAAAGAGGTGCTGGTAAGTGGATACTTGCTCAGCCTGAAAATGTAATTGAAGATGATGATTTCTTACCTATACCTAGAATAGCACGTACTATTCCATTTGGTTATAAGGAAGACCCTGATGATAACGATCAGTTATTACCCATCCCAAGGGAGCTTAGGGCATTAGAGAAAGCTAAAGAGTATCTACAGCAGTACAGTTACAGAGAAGTTGCTAACTGGTTAACTAAACAAACTGATCGTAGCATTTCTCATATGGGATTGAAAAAGCGAATTAGTAGTGAGCAATCCAACAAAAGACGAAGCGCAACTCTCCGCCAGTGGGCCGAAAGGTACAAGAAGGCGATCTCCAAGGCGGAAGAAATCGACCGCACAAGGATCGGGGCAAGGAAGTCCCAAATCGGTGTCACAGCCGAAGATACAGGTGATGGAGAATCCGCAGGCCGAACCTGAGTTTGAGCCTATTCGTCCAGAAGAAGAACACAACGTAATATTTAAACCGAATGCTGGACCACAAACTGAGTTCTTAGCATCAGGTGAAAGGGAGGTTCTGTATGGAGGTGCCGCAGGCGGTGGTAAGTCTTATGCTATGTTGGCTGACCCGTTACGATTTATGGGCCACCCATCATTTAGTGGACTGCTACTACGACATACAAATGAGGAACTAAGGGAACTCGTTTGGAAGTCACAAGAGATGTACCCAAAGATCTGGCCGGGAATCAAGTGGTCAGAAAGAAAGATGCAATGGACTGCCCCTTCAGGCGCAAGGCTGTGGTTCTCGTATCTAGATCGGGACGACGATGTATTAAGATACCAAGGTCAGGCTTTTAGCTGGATTGGTTTTGACGAATTGACACAGTGGCATACGCCATTCGCATGGGATTACATGCGTTCTCGTTTGCGTAGTACGGCAGGTGATTTGCCAACATATATGCGAGCGACAACGAACCCCGGTGGACCGGGACATGCTTGGGTTAAGAAGATGTTTATTGACCCAGCCCCTCCGGGCAAAGCATTTCATGCAACAGATATTGAAAGTGGTAAGACTTTGTGTTATCCTTCGGGACACTCCAAAGCAGGTCAGCCACTATTTAAACGTAGGTTTATACCTGCGATGCTAACAGATAACCCTCATCTGTATGATCAGGGGGACTATGAAGCGATGCTCTTGTCCTTACCTGAGCATCAACGTAAACAGTTATTAGAGGGTAATTGGGATGTTGCTGAAGGTGCGGCGTTTCCTGAGTTCAATCGACAAGTACATGTTGTTGATCCTTTTGACATACCTCGCAATTGGGTTAAGTTTCGGGCCTGCGATTATGGGTACGGTTCTTATTCTGCTGTTGTTTGGCTTGCCTGTTCTCCTGATGAACAGCTTGTTGTCTATCGTGAGTTATACGTTAGTAAAGTTTTGGCAACTGATCTTGCGGACATGGTCCTTGAGCTTGAAGCCGATGATGGGAACATCAAGTACGGCGTACTAGATAGCTCGTGTTGGCATAAACGTGGGGACACGGGTCCGTCACTAGCTGAGCAGATGATTCAGAAAGGGTGTCGTTGGAGGCCGTCAGATCGTTCAGCAGGCTCTCGTGTATCAGGTAAAAACGAATTACATAGAAGATTACAAGTCGATGAGTTTACTGAAGAGCCTAGACTAGTTTTCTTTAATACTTGCACAAACTTAATTTCTCAATTGCCTATTATCCCACTGGACAAAAGAAACCCAGAGGATATTGACACGAAGTCTGAAGATCACCTGTACGATGCATTACGTTATGGTGTTATGTCCAGACCTCGTTTCTCAATTTGGGACTTTGATCCCACGCATCAAAAACCTTCTAGTTATGTCCCTTCGGACTCTAAATTTGGATATTAAATATGGAAGAAGACGAAATCTACGGCGGTGAATCTGACGTACAAATCACATTAGATGATGTGAAAGAAATATCAGATGATCCATCGGAGCTTCAAAACTTAGTACGTTTCGTCATGGAGCGGTACACAAAAGCTGAAGATACTCGCCGTCAAGACGAGGATCGTTGGTTGCAAGCGTATCGCAACTATCGCGGTATTTACGGGCCAGATGTACAGTTCACAGATGCGGAAAAGTCTCGCGTATTTATTAAAGTCACTAAGACAAAAACTCTGGCGGCATACGGGCAGATTATTGATGTTCTGTTCGCAAATCAAAAGTTTCCAATTTCTATTGAACCTACCGTATTACCGGAAGGTGTAACTGAGTCAGTTCATTTTGATATGCAACCACAGCCTCCTGAAGGTGGTGGTGCAGTACAAGAAGGCTCTATATACGGATATGAAGGTGACGGCAGAGACTTCCCTCCCGGAGCTACCGCTGACACATTGCGTGAAATGAATCTTGGGCCACTGACAGATAAGTTGTCGGAGGTAGAGGGTTTAGTCGAAGGACAAGGTTTAACAGCCACTCAAGTAACATTTTCTCCAGCTATGGTTGCGGCCAAGAAGATGGAAAAGAAGATTATGGATCAGCTAGAAGAAGCACATGCTTCTAAGCAGTTGAGATCCACAGCGTTTGAGATGGCACTCTTTGGTACTGGGATCATGAAAGGTCCGTTTGCTGTAGACAAAGAGTATCCGAATTGGGACGAGGAAGGGGAATACACTCCTGTGATCAAAACGATTCCCTCAACGTCCCATGTTTCTGTATGGAACTTTTATCCAGACCCAGATGCGGCAAACATGGATGAGGCTCAGTATGTCATTGAGCGGCATAAAATGTCACGTACACAGCTACGTGCTCTGAAGAAACGTCCATTCTTCCGCGCTCAGGTTATCGACGATGTTGTAGACATGGGTGAAGGTTACGTCAAAAAGTATTGGGAAGATGATCTTCGTGATTATCAGACCGATCACGATATTGATCGTTTTGAGGTATTTGAGTATTGGGGAACTGTAGACAGCGAAGTATTAGAGAACGCTGGTATTGATGTTCCAGATGAAGTTGGTGATACAGACGAAGTACAAGCTAATATTTGGTACTGTAACGGACGTATATTACGTGCAGTTATTAACCCATTTAAGCCTGCCAAAATACCATACTATGCTGTGCCGTATGAGTTAAATCCATACTCATTCTTCGGTGTAGGTATCGCTGAAAACATGGACGATACCCAGACATTGATGAACGGCTTCATGCGTATGGCGGTGGACAATGCAGTCTTGTCAGGGAACTTGCTCATTGAAATTGATGAGACAAACCTAGTGCCCGGTCAAGATCTCTCAGTGTATCCGGGTAAAGTATTCCGCCGTCAGGGTGGTGCACCGGGGCAAGCTATCTTCGGTACGAAGTTCCCGAATGTATCTAATGAGAATATGCAGTTGTTTGACAAGGCACGTGTACTTGCCGATGAGTCAACAGGCTTCCCCTCATTTGCACATGGACAGACAGGTGTAGCAGGCGTAGGCCGCACAGCATCTGGTATCTCTATGTTGATGAATGCGGCGGCAGGTGGAATCAAGACTGTCATCAAGAATGTAGACGACTATTTGCTAGCACCATTAGGCAAATCAATGTTCTCATTTAATATGCAGTTTGACTTTGATCCAGATATTAAAGGCGATCTAGAAGTTAAAGCGCGTGGTACTGAATCGCTCATGGCTAATGAAGTTCGTAGCCAGCGTCTGATGCAGTTTATGCAAGTTGCTTCTAACCCAACATTGGCACCGTTTGCTAAGTTCCCATACATTGTACGTGAAATTGCTAAGTCTATGGATCTTGATCCAGACAAGGTGACTAACAGCTTTGAGGAAGCCGCTTTACAGCAAAAACTCATGCAACAGAATGCACCACCTCCTCCTGCACAACCAGCAGGTGGACCTCCGGGAGTTGATGATACGTCTGGTGGCGGTGCAAGCAATATCGGTGTAGGACAAGCTCCTGTACCGGGAGAACAAGGATTTACAGGAAATGATCAAGGTGGACAACAGCCAACACCGGAAGCAGGTGGTGGGCAAGCTGAAATCCCTTTGCAGTAACGCAAAACAGTGGGATGCCTTCTGTGAGTATTTAGACATTATGATATCCGAAAACCATAGAAAACTAGAGCAATCAGACAACATAGTATCCATCCATCAGGCGCAGGGTGCTGTACAAGCTTTGCGATCACTTAAATATTTAAGAGATGAGGCTTTATCCGATGGTTGATTTTAAGGGACTTGAAGGGCTATATGATGATATTAATCAGGTTGGCTCCCGTCCTGTTGGACTTATGACTGAATTCACTACAGAAGCAGGTCGTCCAATATATATCTCCAACAATGGAGAAATAGTATCTGAAAAGTCTACGACTATTCCATACAATGGGAAATATGTAAATGTTCCATCTATTCATGATGGCATTGAATATTCTGAGTTTGAACTTAGGAAATTGCTTGATGAGAAAAAGATTAAGCCAACCAGCACACACAAAACTCAAGAACTTGCAATTAAAGCGGCGCAAAAGCGTAGTCCATCTTTAATGTCAGAAGAGACTGCTAGGGCTGTTGAGTCTAAGTATTGGAAGGAAATGACTAAGAGAAAAGCAACGGCTGATCAGATCCTTGGTGATTCTTCTACAGAACTTGTGACTCCAGATGCAAAAGCCAACATACAGATGCGTAATTTGGAGTTGATCAACGAAGATGATTTTCTTGGGTTGGTTGATCCCAGTGAAAAGACGGATAAGCTTGATGCCTACATGTCAACCTTATCAGAACAAGACAAGTTAAATATTCAAAAAACGCTTAAAAAGCCAAAGGCGCGTATCAACAGTATTGAAGGGGATGAATCAATGGCAAAGGGCCGCGCACGGCGCAATTTGGAAGATCAGACAGTTTCCGCTTTTGCCGAAGGCGGCATGGAAGATGGCGGTTTAAAAGACGAAGGCGGTACAGTCGATCCTGTATCAGGTAATGATGTACCTTCCGGTTCGACACAAGCTGAAGTGCGCGATGATATCCCAGCACAACTAAGTGAGGGTGAGTTTGTATTTCCTGCTGATGTAGTACGTTATATTGGTCTTGAGAATCTGATGGAGTTACGCTCTAAAGCTAAGCAGGGTTTAGCTAAGATGGAAGCTATGGGTCAGATGGGAAATTCTGATGAAGCAACCATGGATGACTCAGGTGAATATGATGGCGAGATTGATGAATTAATTGAAAGCTTTGACCCTAATGACCCAGCGACATTTGAGTTCAATGAAGGTGGTGTTGTCATGGCCCAGCAAGGTACATATGTTCCGGGGCAAACACAGCAACAATTTTCTTATGGTTATACACCCCCACAACAACAGGGTTTCCAAGCACCGGGCTACAGTGTGATGCCCCAGCAGACTCAATTCATTACTGACCCGGCTCGTGTTGCTGTAGGACAAGGTCCAGTAGCCGTTGAAAACAGAACGTATGTTGGTCCGAATGACGAAGAGATTATCATTCCTTTCTATGACGGAAAGCCAATGCAGGGATACACAATTCCCGCAGGATACAAATATAAATCTCCTGAAGAAGCAGTAGCTGAAACACCTGAAATTGCCTCACCTGTTGTGCAACAGCCAGATGGAGGAGATAGTGATGGCGATAGGGAAAGAGAAGCTGAGCGAGAAGCTCAAATGAAAGTAGATAAAGAAATTAATAACACCTTAGCTTCTTATAACGCCGAATTTGCAAAGCAATGGTCGCAAGATCCTTTTAACACTGGAAAAATGGGAATAGGTGGTCCGTTTGCGGCGGCTTATGAAAGTGTTCAAACTCATTTAGGCAGAACAGCCGCTATTGAACAAATCGCTAAAGATCTAAATATTGATTTAGAAGATTATAAAAACACTGGAATTGAAGGATTCTTTAGCAAGTACGACGATGAGCGTTTTGCCCGTGATCTACAGGCTAAGATGGAAGATGAGGAAGAAGAAGATTTCCCAGTTACAGAACAGACAGGAACTCAAATCGACACTTCGTCTATAGCTTCTTCCACTACGGCGCAAGAACAAAAAGCGGCGGCTTCAAGAGCAGAGGCACTGGCAAATGCTACTCAAGCTGTGAGAGACGCATTCGCAGAAGAAAAAGCGAAACAAGAAAGAGCGCAACGATCTATTGGTGCGGATGGTCCGGATTCTAGTAGTGACAGCGGAGGAGGTGGACAAGCGGCGGCTGATGCGGCTGGAGATGCCTCTGGAAGCTCTCCCTTTGCCAAAGGCGGCTTAGCAGAACAAACACAGCGTGTATTGAAATCTTCACGTAAGAAAAAATGATTTCATTTATAACTGGCTACCTAACGCCCTAAAAAGCTACCGTTAGCCCCAGACAAAGGAAATATTCATGTCTACAACTACAACCGAAATGGCTACTAAAGTCGAACAAGTAAAAGTCGCATCTGGCTTTGCTAAGCGTAATGCTAATAAGAAACGCATTGAAGAAGAAGAGGCGGAACTTGAAGCCTTACTAAAAGGCAATCAAGGAGAAGAGACAACTGAAGAATCAATTGACGACGGTCCTGAGCCTACGAGCGCAGAGGAAAAGACCTTTAAAAAAAGGTACGGCGATTTGCGCAGACACGCGCAGAAGACAGAGGCAGATCTTCAAAAGCAGATTGATGAACTGCGTACACAGTTAGAAGCATCCACTAAAAAAGAAATTCAGTACCCTAAGTCAGAGTCTGAATTAGAATCGTGGATGGAACAGTATCCAGATGTTGCTCAGATTGTAGAAACAATTGCTATGAAAAAAGCACATGAACAAGCTTCTGAGTTTGAAAGTAAATTTAAGGCAATTGATGAAATGAAACTTGAAGCTCAGCGAGAAAAAGCTGAAGCTGAGTTAATGCAAGTTCATCCTGACTTTGAACAAATTCGTGAAACTGACGAATTCCACAATTGGGTTGAAGAACAGCCTAAGTGGGTACAAGATGCTTTGTACGACAATGACAACGACGCTAAGTCAGCGGCACGTGCAATTGATTTATATAAAGCTGACATGGGTATCGGCAAGAAAAAGTCTACTAAAGACAGAGATGCCGCTTCCGCTGTTGGCACTCGCTCTGGACGATCTACACCTGAAGGTGACGAATCTAAGAGCTATATTAAAGAGTCCGATGTTAATCGTATGACTGCTCAGCAATATGAAGCTAAGCAAGAAGAGATTGCAGAAGCGATTCGCACAGGTAAATTCATTTACGATTTATCTGGTTCAGCACGATAAAGTGTTGACAAATAAAATTTTCTGGATATAACTATGTGCAGAATCTAGTGGCCCCGTAAGGATACCCACACCTAACCTGAAATAAGACAAACTGTTATGCTAACTTCTGGCCGGTCGTTAAAGTAGCAGGGAGTCTTATTTCACCTTCACAGAACACCCAAACTACGCAGGCCGTATGATCACTTTGGCCGGTGAACATACCACCCTGATGCTAGATGGCCTCTGGCGAAGTTACACATAACCTTAACCCTATG
>Ga0208428_1001121_pt1 | contig 11434 bp, 18 predicted proteins | sample DEB08_DNA_11_FD_184535 | JGI IMG/M metagenome (GOLD analysis project Ga0208428, IMG submission 184535) | Aqueous microbial communities from the Delaware River and Bay under freshwater to marine salinity gradient to study organic matter... | ecosystem: Environmental > Aquatic > Marine > Coastal ... | reverse complement strand
ACTATTTGAGAAAAACTACTGCACCAGACGGATACCGTAATTTTAGAATGACTAGCACAGATCTTTATAATTTTGTTTACTTTGTAAACGGCGATAATGATGCTATGGATAAACTTAAAAATCCTGGTGAAGCAAAGCAAGTAAGACGTCGTACACACGTATCTGTCATGGCTATTAATAGATACTTAATTACCGTAAAAGGTAATCCTACTGATAAAAATATACAAAGCTTTAACTTTTTTTACGAAATACAAAATACAATAAAAGAACAAACATCTACTTATAGTTCTTTACGAAGAGATGTAGGTAATTTTGTAAAACTGTCTATCAGAGATAAAAAAGAAGTTATTACCAAGTTACTGCATGCAGCTCAAGCAAAGCTTAGAGCTAGTGATATTATAGATTACTATGCTACTTGGGCAGGATCTAATAAACTTATTGATCCTACAGTTAAAGATACAGAAATTGATATAAGTCAACCGGATTTAGAAAAATCTCCAAGCGATGTAAGTTATTATAGATTAATTGTAGGTAACGAAAACGCAGTAAGAGCTACTAAATTTGTAGAATATGCAGCGCAGGGCAAAGCAACTCCTATAAACTTTATACAAAGTTATTTGCCTATTATACAAATGGTGCATGACTTTGTAAAAGCCGGACCAGTTGCAATATCGCAACTTAAATTATTGCATAAAAGAATAAAAAAACTAAACAAAAAATAGTGTTACTAATATAATTTTAAATCTTTTTGATAAATACTTATAACAAGACAAAAAAGTTGTCTTGATCAAACAAGGAGAGATAACATGGCATTAACAGCCGTAACACGTGACGTAACACGTACTAACCCAGCAGCTACCGCGCTGAATACTATTATCGAAACAAATCAGCTTAGTGTATACAATGTACTACTAAGTAACACAGGTGTTGTAACAGACCTAGACGCAGCTGGCGTACAGCAGGTCCTAGAAAACATCGGTGCACCTGTGCATATTGCACAAGCTGATGCAAATGGCCGTACTATTGCACTAGTAATTGATGGTCATTCAACTGACATTGATTCTGTAGCACAAGAAATTGGTTCAATGTTTGATGATGGTTCAGTAGCTAGTGGTGTTTTCACTGCTGACGGCGGCGGAACAGTTACAGTAACTATTCCAACAGACATCTTTGGCATGGCTGCATCCTAATATAGGATAAAAATAACTTTCAAAAAGCGTCACTTTTCAAGTGGCGCTTTTTTTATGACCTTAAATAGCATATGCAATTCTTAATAAAGACACTTGTTGATATTACAAATACTAATGTAAGAAAAAGATCAGGTAAAGATTCTCTACAACAAGACAATAATGATATGGTAGTGCAGACAATTGGCTTAAGAGTAAATTTAGAAAATATTAAACTAACTGCATCCGAAGAAACTGTAGACGATGTATTTGGGAGTAATTTTACAGGCAAACATCAAGTTTGGAATTTTATTTTTACTCCAAGTTTAGAAGACAGTATTTCAGTTGATGATCTTATTAAAGATTTTGATAGTATACCAGTAAACATCGATTTAGACGAAACAGCTACAATAGCAAAACACTGTTTTGTAACTAATCACGCCCAACATACCAATATACTTTTCAAAGCTATCGAATAAATACTATATTAAATAGGGATTTGTAATGAGTACAACAGATTTAGAAAAAGAAAATTTAGAAGCTCATGTAGATTTGTGTGCTCAACGCTATGATGTATTAGAATATCGTTTAAGTAAAGTAGAAGAGTCTGTTGCTATGGTGCATAAAATGTTGCGAAGTCAAAATGAACAAATAGCTCGTAATAATAAAACTCTAATTGCAACTATTGTTTCCACAGCTGGGACCATTATTGTAGGTCTACTAGGAACATTAGGCGTACTTTTAATGAATGGATCTTAAGATGAATGAAACAAAACAAATATGGGGTCGTAAAGGATCAGCACTTGTAAGAAAATACAGATGCTCTGGCGGCAAACGTCATGGTCGTATTGTTTCGTCTCCTACTGCATGTCACGCTGCGCCAAACGTAAAACGCAGTGCCCAAATGAAAATTACTAGAGCTAGACTAGGTAAGGTAATGGCAAGACGTGCTAAACGCACACGTAGAGTAAATCCAGCAAGCAAGCGTTTATCACAAGGAATGAACAAAAGATGAAAGTAACAGATCTAGTACAGGAACAAACACAGCAAGACCCAGTTCAAGCAGCACAAGCACGAATAAAAAATATTCAAAGTAGTATACAAACACATACAAAAGAGCTAGCTAGATTACAAAAAGAACTTCCGCTTGCTCAACAAGCGCTTCGTACGGCTCAAGATACTAAGAGACAATCTCAACAGCAACCGCCTGCAAACAATCAAGTGCAAGGCGGAACAATGTCTTTAAGTGGTCCAGCAGTGCAAGGCGGAACAATGTCTTTAAGTGGTCCAGCAGTGCAAGGCGGAACAATGCCGCTATGAAGATTAACGAGCTTATATTAGGCTATGAAATACAAAGAACCAATGAAGAACAAAAGCTTTTAAGTAAGCTAGGCTTACCAGTGCCTATAGAAAGTTTAACAGAACGAGAAGAAGTTCTATTTAAAAACCTAGAACGTAAAAATTTAGTAAATAGAATAACAAAAAACGGAAGCACTCTAGTTAAACGTAATGAACACAGTTATACCCCATTTAAAACGATTACTAACTAATATAGACATAAAACTTTTTCCTTACGAAAAAGGGAACAGCATCTATATAGGTAATTCTTGTGTCAAAAAACAAAGACAATCGTTTAAGGTTTTTTCTAATAAAAAATTTGTAGCAGAAACATTTACAAAGCTAGCAGCTCTTACTCTAGCAAAACATAATTTTGACGAACATACAAAAATTTATGTGTGTAAACTTGATAAAAACATAGAGAAACATTATAATGACTGCGTATTCTACAAACACTCGATTAAAAAAACCAAAGATAAATGGAAAGAAGATTTGCTAGAAACACGTTTAGATATTAGTTCAGCTAAAATTGACAATGCTGTAGAAGAATTGGTAAATATTTTTACAAAGAATTGATAAATATTATTATAACAAATGGAATCTATCATGAAATTAACAGATATGAATAAAAAGCCAACACTAAAAGATTTAAACGCAAATCTTTTAGAAAGATTTAACATCAAAGTTGATTTAGAAGAATATTCTTACAATAAACTGCTAGAGATGGCTAGTACATTACAAACTAAAATTAGTAAACTTGTCGAAAGCAATAGTTTTGAGTACGTTCAAAACGACGATTATCAGAAAAATTCTTTGTTTTTAGAAATACTAGAATCTGAAATTGCAACACGTCGTACTGTAATCGAAGGTGCTGAAGACAAAGCTGAACTTGTAATGGCATCAAAAGATATGGTAGATAGAGTTACAGGCTGGATGGAAGACACAGCTGAAATGCAAAGTGAATCAATGCTAGAACTAGCAGATGCTATTCGTGATGAGCTAGGTGCAGATACAAGTCAGCAATTCCAAGATACTGTAAAGCCTGGCTTAGAAAGCTTGTATGCTGCAATGGAACAAACACGTCAAGGCTTAATTGCAGGTGTTGGTTTGCTTACTGGCGAAGGGGGAGCAGTAGCTCCTATGGGCGCAGCTGAAGGTCCCCCGGCTCCAACAGGCGATGAAGAGCTAGGCGGTGACATGGATATGGATATAGAAGCACCAGGCGATGACGACTTTGGTGCAAGTGCAGCCGCAGCAGGTGGAGAAGAGCCAGCTGATCGCACACGTAGAGAATCCGTTGATCTTTCACGTAGACTTGGTATGATAATGAGCGAAGGCTACGGCAAGAAGAAGAAAAAGAAAACTTTACGTAGAAAAAAGAAAAGTTATTAGAATGCGCTTTGCAGAAATACTGCGAGAAGATACTGATACTCTATTCTTAGTTTTGTCTAATTTACAAGGCGAAGCTGATACAGAAGGTATGCCCTTGATATTGCACTTTAACAAAAACTTCACACCTGTGCAAGGTGCAATAAACAAAAATCTAGATGAAATTATGGCTAATGTAGGATCTGTGCAATTTACCTATGATACATTTAATGATGCATATGAACAAGACCCAAGAATAAAAGATCTAGTAAAGCAGTTTGATTCCGAAAAGATAGAATTAAAAACTGAAAAAGAAATGGTAGATCCTGCATCACAAGCAGACCAGCAAAAAGATACTGTTGGCGATATGGCTAGCAGAGCTGCACAAAAAGGTTTAGATAACGAATTATCCTAAAATGAACATTCAAATGCTAAAAAATGAAAACCCCGGAGAGAGATTTTTTTTAGACCGCGCAGAACGAGATAACTTTACTTGTAATATTGAGAAAAAATATAAAAAAGCTATAATTAAACGACAGGCTTTTGGTTTTGAAGACGTAAAATATAATATTAATGCCCAGGGATATAGGTCAAAAAAAGATTTTAAAAAAGGTGATACATGCAATGTATTTTTAGGTTGTAGTCATACATTAGGTGAAGGTGTACCAGAAGACTTAATTTGGCCTTTTTTAGTAAATAAACATTTAAAAGATTATGAGTATTACAATTTAGGTAGACGGGGTGCTTGTCCTAATTTGTGCTACCTGACGTTAAAATCAATGATATCACAGGTAAAAGTTAAGCGTGTATTTTTATTGATGCCTAACAAATTTAGAAGACATTTTTATCATAATGAAAATCAAATATATCAAAAATATGATTTAAGAAATTGGAAACCATTGACTAGAGATAGAGGATTTATTCAAAATCTTCTATCTGATAAAATGAATGATGATAATTTAAGTATGGTAACAGATGCAATTAAAGGATTGTGTTTACAACACAATAGTAAATTTTATTGTATAAACGTCGACGACTTAGTTATAGATGAAAAATACAGAACAGCACGAGATAGAAACCATTTTGGTCCAGAATATCACAAGATTTTAGCCACAAAATTTATTGATCTTTTGACTTGACAAATTTTAAAAATTTAGTATAATTAAATTATGACTGAAAGAACAACAGAAACAATTGTTGAGGAGATAAAACTTCTCATCGAAGAACGGGTAAAACCTGCTGTTGCCGGGCACGGCGGCAATATTGAATTTTTAGATTATAATGATGGGCACCTATTACTCGAGCTAGGCGGAGCGTGTAGCGGCTGCGCAGGCAGTACAATGACTTTAAAAATGGGCATTGAAAACATGCTTATGCACTATATTCCAGAAATTAAAACTGTAGAAGCTCAAGACGATCCTATGAGCACTGTTGATCCATTTTATTCATCAATGGATTTTTATGATTGGGATTCATGGGACGACGACGATGATGACGATACTAGTATAAATTCTGATTGATTTAGCAATGAATAATTTAAAAGAACTCACTAAAGAACAACATAAAAAAGCAGAAAAATCCAAATTTGCAAAAAAACTTGTAACTGGCAATCTTACTGCATCTGAGTATGCCTGTTACCTATATAATATGTGGTTAGTATATGCTTGTTTAGAAACTAAGGCAACAGAACTTGGTGTATTAGACAGCATAGAAGATATATGCAGAACTCGGTTCATTTATTCAGATATGCTATCTATAGGAAGCAAAAAAGAACTTAAATTAAAGTCTTCTATAGATTATATTGAATATATTAAAAGCATTAGCAGTCCTAAAAAAATACTAGCTCATTGTTATGTTCGGCATATGGGAGATTTATCAGGCGGGCAAATTATTGCAAAAAATCTAAAAGATAAATTTCCTGTTCGTTTTTATGAATTTGAGCAAGATGTTATAATCCTAAAAGATAAATTTAGAGAAAAACTTGACGATAGTATGGCACCTGAAGCTACGATAGCATTTGGTTTTGCAGCTGATATTTTACAGGAGATGGATCACATTGATCTTACTTAATAACCTAAAGAATGAACTGGTATCTCATTTTAGCCCAAACGACTCTGTGCCTGTTCAAGATTTTGGTTTTGAGCATGGCAAGTTCGTTAACGAAAAATTTAGATGGGCACACTACGAATATTACACTACTGATAAGGTAGAAATTGTACATTTGGTTATTATGCCACATGCAAAATCAACTTCTCCGATCTTTGGCTTTGATGTAATTAATATTAATGGCATTCTTACCGGAATGTTTTTTGATCTTACTCCAGTTGATGAAAGAGTCTTTAAGTTGCCAGTAATAGGCGATCCTCGGCCTAGACCTGAATGGAGTGGTTTTTTTAGTGAAAACTTTGTGTGTTGTAAGCCAAAAAATCTAAATGAAGTAATGACTGTTGTGCCTGTTTTGAAATCATATCTGCAAGGCTTACCTAATTTAAAAACTACAGACGTAAGCAACAAACATCAAGCTTATATTGACGGACAAAGGAAAAATCCTCAGACTCTAAAAATGTTGTCTGCACATATTGGCAAAGATAAAGCCGAAGATTATTTTTTCAATCATCTTTGGCCTGACATAAAATGACCCTTATTACAAATAAATTTGATTATAAACCTTTAGATAGAACCAGCGTTGACGGCAAACGTAAATACCTAACACCAGATGGTGGCGCTGTTGCAAGCGTAACAACTATCCTCGATGCTACTAAAGATAAAACACATCTTATTGCTTGGCGTAAACGTGTAGGCGAAGCTAAAGCAAAAGAGATCGTAACCGAAGCAGCAGGCGTAGGCACTCGCATGCACAAGTATTTAGAAGACTATGTAGATACAGGTGAATGGCCGTCTGCAGGTTCTAATCCGTATGCTCAACAAGCGCACAGCATGGCAGAACAAATTAAATTACATGCTATGCAAGATGTAGGAGAAATTTGGGGATCAGAAGTTCAGCTTTATGTACCGCAACTCTATGCAGGCACAACTGATTTAGTTGGAACCTATAAAGGCCAGCCTGCTATTATGGATTTCAAACAAACTAATAAACCTAAGAAAGTTGAATGGGTTGAAGATTACTTTCTACAACTGACTGCTTATGCTATTGCTCATAATGAAGTCTATGGCACTAACATCTGCGAAGGCCATGTGTTTATGTGTAGTCGTGATGGCGAATATCAGCAGTTTGATATTTGGCCACACGAGTTTGCCGAATGGGAATCTGCTTGGTGGGATCGAGTTTACAAGTTTTACGAAACTAGTGTTTAATACTAGCAAACTATCGATAAATACTGTGTCATATAGGGAGGGAAACTATGACACAGAGAATAATAACAGCAATAATAATCTCTGTTGCGCTATTTTTCAGTTTGAGTTACAGTTATGCTCAAACTGATCCAATTGTTACAGAGTCTACAACTGATAGCACAGTAACTACTACAACAAGTTCAACTTCACAAATTTTATCACCGCCGCCTAGTGCAATTTCACCTAGTATAAACGGATCTAATTCTGATTTATGTACTGTAGGAGTGTCATCTGCTTTGCAAACTCAAATACTTGGTATTTCAGGAGCAACCACGCATGCAGATTTAAATTGCGAAAGATTAAAAATTGCAAAAACACTGTATGATATGGGTATGAAAGTTGCTGCTGTATCTACACTTTGTCAAGATGAACGTGTATTTCAAGCTATGTGGTATGCTGGCACGCCTTGCCCTATAGCCGGAAAAATAGGCGACGAAGCCAAGCAAATGTGGATCGATGCTGGCACACCTGGGGCAATAGTATTTACAGATTCTAAAATCGAGGAGCCAGTTAATGAGGTTGAAGCGTCTTTTAACCCTGCCCTACTTATTGGGGCTCTTGCTGCTTTGTTTATCATCGGCGGTTAATGCTCGAGCAGATCACGCAGATGAACCAGTAGTTGAATCAGACCCAGGCGCTGATACTCTCAACTATGTGTGGGATCCAGCTAATGTTGAATACACTGTTAATCTGATTAATCCAGAAAACTATACTGGCTGGACTTATGATGAGCATATTGAGGTTTCTAACAATTCTTACATGGGTACTATTAATTACGGCGACAGTATGGCAGACTGTAACAATTATTATTATAACACTCCTTGGACCGGTGTTGGTTCTTTTGGTCAGGGAGGATTGCCTTGTGTAAACATGAATGCTGACAGCGAGTTAGAACCTGTTATTAGATTTTCGTGGGGACACGCTACTGTGTATCAAACAATACAAGTCCAGCAACAGCTACAAAATCTAGGCTATGATGTTGTTGGTTTTCGTTATGGTTGGGAAATTAATAATAGTAATAAAGCACAAAATTGGTCTGCAGATGAAATATTAGCCTATGTTTACGTTTACGATAAATTTGGTAACTTAGTTTACAATAGTTTTTACAATTGGAGTTACCAAAATATTAGCGGATGGAATGCAACAGATATTGTTGCAACACTTTCAACACTTGACGCTTACCCTGCTGATAACATGGGTGTAGCTAGAATGTATTTTCACGGCCAAGATGGATGGGGATGGCAAGGATACTATGGACCTAAAGTAAGGGGTGCTTATTTTGAATATGCTTACGTTTACAATCCTTGTTACGCAACGGTATTAGCAGATCCTTCTTGTGATGGGTATGCTGAAGCATTTGGTGAACAACAATACTCTATTATGTGTTCTGCAGATCCTTTATATGATAGCGGCTGCCCTGGCTACGAAGATGCATATTTTAATTCTATGTGTAATATTAATCCTACCTACAGCATTATATGTCCAAATTATCCTATGTCAACTAGTGCATTTGACGATCAGCAAATAGTAGATATTACACCTGTAGAAGTTGAACAGGAAATAATTGCGGTTGTAGAAACTGAGGCAGAAGAAAACGTTGTTGAAGAATTAATAGACGTAGCAGAGACAGAAGTTGAAGTTGTTATCGATCCAATGGCAGAAAAAAACAACGCCAACAGTGATGAACAATCAGTAACACCTGAAAAGAAAGAACAATCAAAACGTAAAAAAATAAAGGAAATACTAGTTGCTAAACTAGCTAGTCTATCAGATCAACTTGCTCAAGAAGCAGATTTAGAAGCACAAAAATTATTACAACAGCAAATACTTGCACTAATGAATTATGTACCTGGCTTTGCTGCATACAAAGAAGGATTACCAGATGGGGTACTTTATGTATCAAATAATCCATATGAAAACTTATATGTTCCCGACAGTCGTGCAGGGCTAAGAAACGGACTTGCTCAGGAATTAAAACATAGGGAGATGGTCTTAGCTCAGTATAATTGATATTAAAGGAGAGGGTATGTATCAATATAGATGTAAAATATTAAAAGTAGTAGACGGTGATACTGTAGATGTCGATATTGATTTAGGTTTTGGAGTATGTCTAACTGATGAAAGAGTCAGAATAATGGGCATAGACACTCCGGAATCTAGAACAAGAGATTTAGAAGAAAAGGCTTTTGGCTTAGCTAGTAAAAATCGTCTTAAAGAATTATTACCAGAGGATTCTTATCAGGTCCTCAAAACTGAAGTATCTAAAAACGGAGAAGACATGAAAGGAAAATTTGGTCGTATTCTAGGCGACTTCCTAATAGGCAAAAAACGAGTTACTGAATATCTTATAGAGGAAGGACATGCAGTACCGTATCATGGTCAAAGTAAAGATGATGTTCGTGAGCAACACTTAATAAATAGGAGTAGACTATTAGCCGAAGGCAAAGTAGTATTATAAGACAAAAATTATTTAGGGAGAAATAAATGTCAGAAAAAGATTTGGGGCAAGGGTTAGAGGCTCTTGAAGACGGTATTGAAGATCTTAAAAATAAAGAATTTAAGATTTTTGGTATCAAAGTTACTGCTGTTACAGCAGGTGCGGCATTTGGTATTGTATCTACTGTGCTAGGTTTTTTATATGGAGCATTTACAGTGTATAATGATTATATGGACATGCGAGAAATGATTACTTCGTATGTAGCTCCAGATCTTTCTGGCATTGAACAGCAAATGTCTGTGCTTCAGGAACAAATGAATGCAACAGAAGATGCTGTGTTACAAGCTACTGATTATACTCGTCAAATTAGAAATGACCTAAAAGATGACGTTGGTAGAGTCGAGCGTCTTGTTGATCGTATTGAAGACAAAGTTAACGAAGTTGAAGTTGAAACTAGAGAAGTAATTGATATTGCAGATCAAAGATTTGATAACAAACGTGATCAGCTTTATGCAGATACAGATCGAAAAATTGCTGAACTAGAACAACGTCTTAATATGAAGATACAACTAGCACTAGATAATCCTTTAGCCAACTAACTACTGTTAGAATACACAGACTGATTCTGATAAATATTAAAAAGATCAGGAAGGTGACCTAATGGCAGTAGTTCAAATCTCTAAGATACAAGTCAGACGAGGACAAAAAAATCAAGGAACTGGCATCCCACAATTAGCTAGTGGTGAGTTTGGGTGGGCTGTTGATGCACAAGAACTATACATAGGTAATGGCGCTGTGAGCGAAGGGTCACCAGCTGTTGGCAACACACAAATACTTACCAGCACTACTGATATATTTTCTTTAGCAGCTTCGTATGAATATCAAAAAGACACAAATTATATAACGACAGATACACCTCGTACGTTGCAAAATAAACTTGACGATTTTGTTACAGCAGCAGACTTTGGAATGTCTGGAGAGGTTACGCAAGACGCTACTGAAAAACTACAAACAGCATTAGATCAATTATACTTAAATGTAGATAAAACATCAGAAAACAGTAAAGTGACTCTATACTTTGCACCTGGTGTATATTCAATATCAGATACTATATATATTCCTCCCCAAGTAAATCTTGTAGGTGCAGGAAAAGATAAAACTATTATACGTAACAGTTCAGCAAATGCTACAGCTTTTATAAGTGTAAATGCAGATAGCTCGATTGGCTCGTATGCAGATCATTCTACAACCACCACTGGCAATCAGTGCTCAAGAATTTCTATAAAAGATTTAAATTTAGAAACAACACAAACAAATAATCTTTTACAACTAGATAGTTGCAAAGATAGTGAATTTAGTAATGTTGTATTCAAAGGTGCGTGGGATGTAGGCACAATAGCTTCGACAAATTGTGCGTTAGTATTAAACAATTTAACATCTTCTGTGACCTCTAATAATTTACATTTTTATAAATGTGATTTTGATAATTTTTCTTATGGTGTTTACAGCGATTGGGACGTAAATTCAAACGCATGGAACGAGTGTAAATTTAGTAATTTAGGCTTAGGCTTAGCTTTTGGCACTGGACTTACTGTTCTAGATTCATTACTTAATAGTGGTAAAAGAACAGGGGCCCGGTCAAACAAAATAGAAAATAGTATATTTTCTGATATTAGCAGACAAGCAATACATTTCAAATTTGGTAACTCTAACATAAGCAGAAATAATACATTTTTACAAGTAGGCAACGAGCAAGGTGCTGAATTCGAAC
>Ga0208428_1001120_pt1 | contig 11435 bp, 15 predicted proteins | sample DEB08_DNA_11_FD_184535 | JGI IMG/M metagenome (GOLD analysis project Ga0208428, IMG submission 184535) | Aqueous microbial communities from the Delaware River and Bay under freshwater to marine salinity gradient to study organic matter... | ecosystem: Environmental > Aquatic > Marine > Coastal ... | reverse complement strand
TTTATTATCGATAAAGCAAAAGCAAATCGTAAGCCACGTAAAGCAAAACCACGTAGCGCAGACAAAGTAATTGCAAAACTTAAATTCTGTAAAGCAGATCAAAAATACAATTTGGCAAGTGTAAATCCTATTGATGTTGTAGGTGCAAATGAACTTTGGGTGTTTAATATTAAAACACGTAAACTAGGTAAGTATATTGCTGCTAAAATAGATCCGACAGGAATGGGCCGAGAAGGAAGTGGGCTTAGTGTTAAAGGCACAACTATTATTGGATTTGACGAAGAACAAAGTATACAAAAGACTCTGCGTAAGCCCGATGATCAATTAAAAGAGTTTAAAGCAGCAGGCAAAGTTGCACTACGTAAATTCTTAGATGAAATTAACACTACAGATACTAAATTAAACGGACGTTGTAATCTTGATACAGTGCTTCTAAAGGTTTCCTGATAAATACTAACAATAAATAGGAAACCTTCATGAGCGATACAGTTGACATTGATCTATTAAAATTACGCCAGGGAATGGATGCTCTTTACCAATCAGTAGAAAGCATAGCAAACCGTGAGCCAGCACAGCCTACACTAGCTGAAAGAAGTCTAACAGGTAACCACATAATGGGTGGTAAAATCAGCCAGTTCCAGAGTGTTGGCATTAAAGATGATGCAACTAGAACTGTTGTAGTAGTAAACGACAAAGGTATTCATTCTGACAATTTAAATGTAAAAAATTTACTCGGTGACACTAATGTTACAGGAAACTTAGATGTTAAAGGCGACATTACTGCACGTAAGTTACACGTAAACGAAATAACAGCAGATGTAAGAGTAGAAAGATCAACACCATTAGAATTTGCAGCTGATGAAAATGGTATATACGGTAAAGGTATAGTTTGGAAAGATCCTACTGGTGCTAAAAGTTTCATTTACCGTCCTAATCCTGATCGCATTTGGTCTAGTGAAACAATTGATTTAACTAATGAAGCATACTATGCTATAGATGGTGTTGCAGTACTAAGATTAAACGAACTAGGAAATTCAGTCAGACATTCAAATCTAGTTACTGTAGGTACACTACAGAATCTAAGAACACAAGGCGATCTAGTTATAGACGAATATATGCACTATGAAAGTGCAAGTCAACGTTTAGGTCTTGGTACAGAGTCACCTAACGGTGCGTTAAGTATTGCAAGTTTAGACGGTGAATTAATTTTCGATATGGACGAAAAAGCACGTATCGGAAACTGGACTACTACAGATTTAGAAATTATCACAGATGACACAGCAAGAATTACTGTTAGTGCAACTGGTAACATTACAATAGGTACAGACACTAATACTAAAGTAAGTGTTAAAGGTAATATAGGTGTAAACGTTAAAAATCCTGACTGTGATATTGTTACAGCAGGTCCTGTTAAGTTCCAAGGTAAAAAACAAGAAGTAGGAAATTCAACGCCTACATCAGGTGCTTACAAACTAGGAGACATTGTTTGGAATGACAATCCGCAACCAACTGGATATGTTGGATGGGTTTGTGTAAGAGCAGGTACTCCTGGAGAGTGGAAGCCTTTCGGCCAAATCGGCAAATAAAACTTCAAGTTAATTCTAGCGTTATACTTCATAAATATTTATGAAGGCACTAAAGGCGTTTGAAGGAGAAGGCAATGTTAAAAGATTTCCACAAGAAGAAATTAAAAGAAATAAAATGGTGGGCGTGGCTGGCAACAGTAGGTCCAATAATAGCCCTAGCAGGGCTATTTTTCGTTGAATTTATCGGTTTTGATAATATTTACGAAATTATTCTAACGGTTGGAGCAATCATAATGTTTACGGTTGCTGTTATTTGGTGGTGGTGGGCAATTTGGACTATTGCTAAAGTAACTAGTGTACTATCAGATACTTTAGATAAGTTTGATATTGTACACAACAGTATAAATGATGTTAAGAAAGATATTCGCGAATTCGATCAGTCATCTGATTAGGTGCAATATCATATCCTAAAAATAAAAACATATAACTACTCTGAGAAAATAAACTATGCCCGCCATATTTTGTCTTTGCATATTGCATAGTAAATGGCAGATTAGGATCAGTATAGGTTTTTAACATATCTTTCTGATCATCAGTTAATTTAATACTAGTAGTATCTTTCCAAAACTGTGTGTCTTTTCTATTAGAAAAAATGTAATGTTGTTCAATATAACTTGCTATAGCATCTAGACTAGATTTATTTAAACTGTTAAATCTTTTTCTTTTGTTTTCGTCTGAAATCCACGGAGCACTTAGCATATCTAAAACAGTATTTGCTTGATGTTGTAGATGCGCTATTGCTGTACTTTCTATAGGTTCTAAAAAGAAACTACTTAGACCAATTGCTACTACATTATTTTTCCATGCCTCGGGCCGCATACCTACATCAAATGGGACTTTCCTAAAAGTTAAATCTTCTTTGGCGTACCCGTATTTGTCATGCAAATGATTTTTAAATTCTTCTGTTGCAGCTTCTTCTGTAGTATATCTTGAACTATATATGTACCCTGTGCCTATTCTAGTTTGTAAAGGTACATTCCATACCCAACCATAATCTAGTGCATGGCAATATGTAGTATTACGCATTTGTTTAGACTCGTCTAGATAAGGTAGTTGTACTGCAAGTGCCGTATCTACAAATAAACGTTCTTTGTATGAATCGTCCCATTTTGATCCAACTGCATTCGCAAGTAAAGCTCTAAACCCTGTACAGTCAACAAATAAGTCTGCTGTTATAACACTATTATCTTTTAAAACAAGTTTTTCAATTTTATCATTAATTACAATAATATCTTTAACACTGTTATCAATGTAGTTACAGTTTTCACGTTTAGTGCTTTCTCTTTTTAATAAGTCAGCATACAGTACAGCATCAACATGATAACCTGCTATAGGAGTCATTATATACTTATTTTGATCATAGTAAGGCGTAAATTGTTTAGCACACAAGTTAGGAAAACAATAGTTATCTATAACAAAATCATCTTGATCTTTATATATTTCTAATGGAATGTCACCGTTACAAGCATGATTAGTCATTCTGTCGTCTTGTGTTCGCTCACTAGTAAAAGGATGTATCCATATACGTTCTTTTTCGTGAAAGTTTGCAAACTCTATACTAAATTTTAATGTACCATTTACTTCTTTAATCCAGTCAGGAGTATCAAATATATCCATCTTCATAATTTGATGAATAGTATTAATAAAAGGGATAGTACTTTCGCCAACGCCAATTGTAGGAATGTCGCTAGGCTCAATTACTGTTACATTAATATCAGGGTTAGCAGTAAGTAGTGCAGCAGTACTCCATCCTGCGGTGCCACCGCCTACAATTACTACATTAGATGTCTGCTTCTGCATCGTTTATTTGTTGTCTTGCAAGTTGTCTCATTTCGGTAATGTTATCAGGAACAGGTACGCCTGTTTCTAAAAATCTAACAACATACCAATCAGTTGATGCTAATATCTTTTTAGATTGATGAATTACAGTCATCATGTCTGTCAAGTGTGTGTCAGCTTCAACACTATCAACATACGACTGTACTTCTGTAATTTGATCATCAGTTAGTGCAATTCTTTCGCCTGCCCAAAATCTAGATTTTTCTTGCTCTGTAAAAGTTAATATTTCATAATCAAAACTCATTGGAGGACGAGCCTGTGATCGTAATATTGATCCATCTGATTTCCTAAGTATTGTTTGAAATTCATCTATTTGAAATGCTGCTGCCATAATATAATCCTATTAAAAAAAGTCCCATACTCTGTATGTAGTCGTTGTGTCGACATAGGTGATGTCTTCGTGATAAATTGGATCTGGATATACAGTATAATAATATCCGCTAGTACCGTAAACATCAAATCTCCAGCCGTCACAATTATCTGCTCCTGACATACCAACCTTGGTCCAATCTCTACTCAAGCCTCCACTATAGCCACTCGAACTATGTCCGCCGTAAGGTCCACTGGGCCAAGTAACTGTACCGCACCTTGTCAGCTCAGCAGTTGATATTGGGTTCCAAATATAACCTCCGCCTAAGTATGTTCTACTAGTTTCTTGAAAAGCACTATACGGTGCAGGATATTCCCAATATGAATTATCAACTACTGTTGTAGTAACAACGTCATGGTCGACTATTACAAGTCCGTCTAAATCCCAAATACCACTTGTTTTATTAACGTTATTATCTAGGTTATCATTTACTTGGCGTTCTCCTAGTATTCCGCCATTTTTACGTCCACGAGGCACAATGTTGCCGGCTGAAATAGTTGCTGCTGTTGTTGCTGGTCTACTAATTCTGCGACCTCTAATACCACCGTTGAACCATCTATGCATATTATTCTATTATCTCGTAACTACAAATTGCTTCTAAACTAGTTCCGCCGCTTTGAACTCTTAGACTGTCGTTTTCTTCTAAGTAAATTGCACTGTCCTTAGCAAGAACAACAATGGTTGAGTTTGCTGGAACGTTGACGTTAATTGCAATTCTATATGCTGTTGTTTGATTTTTAAATACATCTACACTTATTGTCTGCGCATTACCTGACGTATTGCCTGCTATAAGCGTATTAATTTTGTAAACTTGATTACTCGCAGCAGAGTTTGTAACTATTGCTGTATTAGTAGCGGTTACTGCTAATCCGTCTGTCTTTGCTGTAATCGTTGTTACACCTACTATATTTGGTGCTGCCATTTTATCCTCCGAAAATCATTGACATTGCAATAGCTCTGCCTGTTGTTGCTGTTTGTGCTCTTGCATCTGTGTAATAAAGGTTAGTAGAACCTTCTGATACATTATCTGTTGAATTACCAACATATGTTATTTCACCGCTTGTTCCGTCATAGTTTAATAAACTAGTACCTGCTGCTGCCCTTATAGGTTTAACAACAAAGGAACTTGCTGTAGTATTTTGTAATGCAGATCCAGTTGCGTTTATGATTATACTGTTTGCTGCTTGGTTTAATGTACCAGCAAATGCACCAACTGCTATTGCAGACTCTCCTTGAGTGTCTTCTCCTGCATAATGGCCTAATGCTACTGCTTTATCACTTTGAGAATTATTTGCTGCAAAAGACCCTACTGCCGTGGCGTAGAAGCCTTGGTAAGAATTACCTGTAGCGTTACCAACAGCAACACTTAAATTCTTTTGATATGCTTGTGCTGCTTGGTATCCAATAGCTACGGCTCCAAGTTGTCCAAGTTGTCCTGAATCTTTGCCAATAGCAATGCTATAATTACCTTGTGTGTTTTCTCCAGCACCGTCTCCTATAGCAATGCCGTAAGTGCCTGGACTTATTGAAGCTGCTGTATTTCCTAAACGTATTGCAAGCTCGCTTGTTCTCAAACTGCTGGTACTTATATCATTAGTTACAGTGCCACTTAGTACACTAGTAGGAATAACACCATTTACTGCGTCTACAAGTGTTGTAGAGTCATCTGCAAATACTGAACCTTGTAAGTCACCTACAACAAAATCACTTGCTGAAGCATATGTTACTTCACCACTAGTATCATCATATTTTAAATAGTACGGACCGTCTGTTTGTCTTACTGGTTTAACAACAAAGGAACTTGCTGTAGTATTTTCTAATGTAGATCCTGTTGCATTTATAACTATACTGTTTGCTGCTTGATTATTTTGACCTGCTTCTGCGCCTAGAGCAACGGCACTATTACCTTGACCAGTGAATCCAGCACCAGAACCTAAAGCAACTGCTTGATTTGATTGACTAACCTGTCCAGCGGCGTAACCGATAGCAACACCGTATTGAGTTTGCGAGTCTCTTCCAGCACCAAATCCAATTGCTACAGCCCTCTGTCCTTGTGTATACCTGGCAGCGTCTTTACCAATAGCAACAGACTCTGTTGATTGAGTATCTTGACCTGCACTGTTACCTATTGCAATGCTTACTGAACCTTGGTTAACTTGTCCTGCTTGAAAACCTAATGCAATATTATTTTCAGTTGTCCTTAATTCTGAAAATGTACCAGCTGCTGGAGTTGTGCCTCCAACTATACCGTCAAGATTACCAGTTACATTACCAGTTACATCACCTGTAACATTACCAGTTACATTACCTGTAACATTACCAGTTACATCACCTGTAAGTGTAGCAGTTATTGAAGTAGTGTTGACCCATATACCGTTACTATATGCAATCAGATCGTTGTTTTGTGGAGTTGTAATTGTAGTATCAGTAAGGCCTGACATTGTTTTAACAGCGGTATAATCAGCTGTAGCAACGCCGCCTGTGCTATACGGTGTGAATAGGGTACCATCTACAGGTGTAGTTAGTAACGGGTCACTATACAATGCAAAAGTATCACCAGTAAGAATATCCATATAATATTCGTTACCGTTTACTTCTGTCATTCCAATTACATCTGTAATTGTAACTTCACTACCTTCTGTATAACTATGTGAGCTAGTTGTTGTAACAACAACTGGATTAGTTGTTGAAATATTTGAAATGCTTTTGCTTGCACCGCCCACAGTTGCAATAATTTCTAATTCGTTATCAGACACACGGCTTACAACAATATTACTACCAGCAGTAATTGAAATATTAGACTCGTTTGCGTTTACATCTCTTAGTGTAACACTAGTTGATCCAACTGGAACATATAAAGAATAGTCTACATCGATTTCAAAACTATCAGTACCTTCTACTGGATTAAATGCAACACCGGATCCTCTAGTAATTGTTAATTCATCTCTGGTATGATCTGCCTCCAGAGTTACACCGTCCGGTTGTAGAACAATTTTTCTAAAAAAGTCATAATATGCTGCTTCTGTAAGTGCCATGAACTATTCCTATCTGATACTGTATTTATTAAATATACGCATGTTAGTAATTGGCAACGGTGAAAGTCGCAAAGACGTTGACATAGATAAACTAGATGGTCCAAAAGTCGGCTGTAATGCTATCTATCGACATTATAAAATGGATTATCTAGTCTGTGTAGACAAAAGAATGATACGAGAAGCAGTTAACGCAAAAGCAAACGAAAATAGTTTAGTTTACACAACAAAAGAATATCATTCAAGATTTAATATAAAAAAACTTAGAGAGGTTCCTAGCTTACCTTATGTAGGAAGTGATGGATGGGATCTGCCTAAGCATTGGGGAAGTGGTCCTTATGCTGTACTAATAGGAGCAACTTATTCTAAAACAAGACAAGTACACATGTTAGGTTTTGATCTATACAGTAAGGATGGAAAGATTAATAATATCTACAAAGATACTCCTAATTATAAAGTTGCAGAGAAAACAGCAGTTGATCCAAGATATTGGATATACCAGATAGGTAAAGTTATGGAATGTTTTCCGTTGGTAAACTTCATAGTATACAACGAAGAAGAATGGCAAATGCCAAAAGCCTGGAAATATCCTCAAGTACAGGTTGACAATATAAGTAACATATACTATAATATAAACACTATATAAGGACTTGGCGTCATCCCTTCTAATTCTGCCGCCATTATTTTTACAGGAGAAAACAATGGCAAGACATTACAGCACTAAACATTACGGACACAACATTGGTTTATCAGCAGTGTTCCGTCAACCTAACGCAGATCATTCACACTGTCATTTGCTACACGGTTACAGTCTAGCATTTACATTTACATTTGGATGTGATTATCTAGACAATAAAAACTGGGCAGTTGACTTTGGCGGATTAAAGCCTTTGAAGGCTTGGTTAGAAGATAACTTCGATCACAAACTATGTGTAGACTTTAACGATCCACACAAACAAGACTTTTATGATCTACAAGAAAAAGGATTATGTGAAGTAAGAGAGTTTGGCGGTGTAGGTGCAGAGAAGTTTGCAGAACACGCATTTTACTTTGCTGACAAACTGATTCGAGAAGCAACAGACGGTCGTTGTTATTGTGTACGAGTAGAATGTGCAGAGCATGGTGCTAACTCAGCAATCTACGAGGCATAATTTGAACTACGTTGTCTGTCTAAAATACGGCAACAAATACTCAGCGGAATATGTTAATAAACTTTACTCTATGGTAAAGCGTAATTTAACTATTCCGTTTGAGTTTGTATGTTTTACAGAAGATTCAACTGATATAAATCCTGACGTAATAATAAAAGATTTACCGCTAAATCCTAATCTTACAGGATGGTGGTATAAACCTTTATTTTTTAATCCTAATCTAGGATTAAACGGTACTATATTGTTTTTAGACTTAGACATGATAATATTTAAAAATATTGATATGCTGTTTACTCATTTGCCTGGTAAATTTTTAATTATACGTGATTTTAATAGACACATAATTAAAAATTATAACAAATTTAATAGTAGCATATTTAGATTAAATACAGGACAACATAGACAAGTTTATCAAAATTTTATAAAAGATATTAATACAGCCGTTAGAAGATATCATGGAGACCAAGACTGGATAAGAGCAAATATACAAACAGACTATAGTTTCTGGCCCGACGAATGGATACAAAGTTACAAATGGGAAATGAGGGGCAAACCTAAGTTTAATAATGAACCTCGTGGACAACGAGATTTTGAAGTAAATGGAGATCCAACTATCAAGGAGGAGACAGCAATAGCCGTATTTCACGGTGACCCAAATCCACATAACTGCAAAGACAAATGGGTAATAGATAATTGGAGCTAACATGTTAATAGAATTAGATCAAGAACAAGTAAAAAGCATCATCAAAGATGATCCTGTAAGGCCACACATAACAGCCGAGTCTAGAACAAACAGAGGTAAAAGTGTTTATGGATTATATGACGCTGACAAACTACTAGCTGTTATATGTGTAGCATATACTAACGAAGTACCTCGTAACGAATACGAATTAGAATACTTTTCTCAAGCAGCAATACAAGACGGTGGACACGGGTCTATCGCTATATTTTATACAGTATGGAGTTACGAAAAAGGTGCAGGAAGAGAAGTATTATTTGCCGCAGTAGACCAAATAAAACAAGAACGTCCGCAAGTTAAGCGATTTGTAACACTAAGTCCTTTAACTAGAATGGCTGAAAGATTTCATATAAGAAATGGGGCAATACTTTTAGAAAAACACGAAGATTGCCAAAACTTTGAATATAAACTTGACAAATGACGATAAGGTGTTACAATAATACTATGGACTTAAAATTTACAACCTGTGGTGACTTTATGAAATCTACACAACAACGCATAGGCTTTGCTTGCAAGTATATGCATCCAGATCAAACGCAAAAGAAGAAACTATTAGAAGAAATTCAACGTCCGCTAAATACTCGTAGTACAACAGTGCAGTGGCTTAACCGTCAAACTGTAGATGTTGCTGAAGAACGCTTGTGGGATATTATGGTCCATAACATAGCGTCTTATGGGAGACTTATAGAATATGTTGGAAATCTTCCCCCTCAGCTTAGAATGGTTAGATTGGGTAGTGATGTACTTCCTGTTTATACCGAGCCTACTTGGTGCTACTTTTGGCGCCGTCCAGATGTGGTTGCATACTGCGAGAAAGCGTTCGCAAAAGTTGGAGAGCGAGCCAGAGAACTTGATGTTAGGCTCTCAATGCACCCAGGCCAATTTACAGTCCTTGCTTCAGATAGTCCAGAAATCGTCGAAAGGTCAATAGATGAGTTTGAGTATCACATCAATGTCGCGAGGTGGATGGGCTACGGTAAACAGTTCCAAGACTTCAAGTGCAACGTCCACATCTCAGGTAGACAAGGTCCAGCCGGTATTAAGGCCGCTCTTAAACGCCTCACGCCAGAGGCACGAAACTGTATTACAATCGAAAACGACGAAAACAAATGGGGAATTGACGCATCGCTTGAGCTTGCAGACGATCTCGCTTTGGTGCTAGACATACACCATCATTGGTGTAATAGTGGAGGAGAATATATTGAACCTACAGATGATCGCTTTCTACGGATTATCGATAGCTGGCGCGGCGTTAGGCCTGTTATTCATTATAGTATTAGCCGAGATGACTTCATTGGACACGTATCGAAAGATGTTCGGCCCGATTTTGAGAGACTCTTACAAGAAGGATACAAAAAAGCCAAACTAAGAGCGCATAGTGATTGGTATCACAATACTGCTGTTAACGATTGGGCTTTAAGTTTCTTACCATATGCTGATATTATGTGCGAATCTAAGTGTAAAAACTTAGCAAGTATAGAGCTGTATAAATATTATATGGAGGACAACAATGAGTTATTTAAATCGGATGTACGGCAGGAAGCAACCAGCCCAGACCCAATCATCATCTAATAAAAACCCTAACAGAGTAACTGGCGGACTTAAAGCACAAGGTGTTGATAAGTTTGTTATGATGTCTGAAGACGGTTCTCAGCAAGAAATTCCTACTGTTGAATATGTACGCTCGTTGGAAGAACAGTCAAGAAAACAGCGAGCAGCTATCAACGTCCTAGAACGAAAGCTAACTCGCTGTGAAGCTGCTATAGAGCAGTTAAAAGGCCTTATTAAGCCTTCTTAGAAAGGGCTAAAACTTCTTTAACTAGCTCGTCTTTCTTTTTACGCTTGTCAATATCAACACCGTAATTTGCTTTTGCCAAATCTTCTAAGCCTTGCTTAGTTAGTTTTGACAAACTCGCCTTAGTGACTTTTACAGTCTTTGCGTCGACTTCGACAACTGTTTCTACTTTAACTGCTTTTGGTTTAGGTTCTTGAGTTACAGAATTAACTGCTTCGACTACAGGATTTATCGCCTCTACAGCTTTATCTACCTCACCTAAACCAAATAACGATTTTAAAAATTTAATCATAATTTCCTCCTATAGGAACTTTTATTTACTAAATATTGTACAGAAGGAGAACAGAAATGGTTCAGAAATGGATTAATGCAAGACTCAAAGAACGTACAACACTTGACGGTGCTATACTTGTAGGCGCCGGCGTTGCGTTTCTTATCTTCAAACCAATCGCTGCTCTAGTAGCTTATGGCGCTATTGCGTATGGTGCTTGGACAATCTGGAAAGCAGAGTAATTGTAATAAATTGTAACAATCTAAGGATTTAGGTTGCATTGTGCAATAATTGTGTTTAAATATAATTATTCTCAGGAGAAATTATATGAAACACCTAGTTGCACTATTCGCAGCCTTAATCCCTGTTACACTGGCTGCACAAACCTACACAGACGATGTAGCGAAAATAATAAATGAAAATTGCGTAGTGTGTCACCGCGCAGGTGGCATAGGACCTATGAGTTTTGAAACGTACGAACAAGTACGTCCGTGGGCACCTCTTATACAAATGAGAGTTGCAAACAGAGAAATGCCGCCTTATGCTTACGATCACGGCATAGGCATACAAGACTTACAAGGTGATTGGCGACTATCACAAGATGAAATAGACACAGTTGTTGCGTGGGTAAACTCAGGCGCACAGTACGGCG
>Ga0208428_1001118_pt1 | contig 11444 bp, 18 predicted proteins | sample DEB08_DNA_11_FD_184535 | JGI IMG/M metagenome (GOLD analysis project Ga0208428, IMG submission 184535) | Aqueous microbial communities from the Delaware River and Bay under freshwater to marine salinity gradient to study organic matter... | ecosystem: Environmental > Aquatic > Marine > Coastal ... | reverse complement strand
TTGTCGGAGCATGGTTTGCTTTCGGTGTTATCGAAAGACTTAATAAACTAGAAACTAAAAATCAGTTGTTTGAAAAAGATTTATTAGAGGCTAGTGTTCAAAAACCCATCGATCAGGAGCAGTTCATGATCCTAGAATGGCAGGCAACACAAATAGAGAAGATGCAAAAAATGTTAGAAGCAAATGTACACACAGGTGTAATGTTATCTAGTCATGAAAAAGAAATTGAAAAATTAAAAAAAGATATTGAAAAATTAAAGGATGCAACAAGAGATATCAAGTTTGCAAATGGTAATGGGGCGCATTAATGACACAAGTAGTTATTGCACTATGCTTATTTATAGGTGGTGAATTAGTAGAACATCGTATTCAAAGCTCAATGTCTGATTGTTTGAAGAAAAAAAGAGAAGCGACTCGAAATATGGAAATGAGTAATAAACAACTAATGTGCGGGGAAGTTGAGGCAATGGTTGAAAAAAATATCGATGGTAGTATAAGTATAGAAAAAATTATAAAACCAAAATAATGAACATAAAAGAAAATTTTTTACCTAAAAAATTTTTAAATGAGTTAATTAATTATCATAAAAATAATTTTGATATAAAAAATAACTTATGTCAAATACACGAAAATAAAGAAGTAATAATGTGTGAAAAAGGTTTTAAAAAAATTGAAAAATTTTTAAATAATTTTATTAAAAAAATAAACAAAAACTATGTAATAAATTATTTTGAAATAGTTAAATGGCCTTGTGGTGAATCACAAGAAGAACACTTTGATTTTGAATATCATCCATATACAACTATTTTATATTTAAATGATGATTTTGAAGGTGGGGAAACTGTAGTAGGAAATAAATGTATTATTCCTAAAAAAAATAAATTAGTAGGATTTGAAGGAAATAAAATAATACATAAAGTTAATAAAATTAAAAAAGGAACAAGGTATACTTTACCTTGTTGGTATAAATATGAATCTGTCTCGTAATTTTACATTACAAGAATTAATCAAATCGGACACAGCAATTCGTAAAGGGATTGATAATAATCCTAATGCAGATCAAGTAGAGAAATTAAAAAGTCTTTGTGAAAATGTTCTTCAACCCGTAAGAGATCACTTCGGCAGAGTTAAGGTGACTAGCGGATATCGTAGTCCTGAATTATGTGTAGCTATTGGTAGCTCAATAAATTCGCAGCATGCCAAAGCTGAAGCCGTTGATTTTGAATGTGTTGGTGTAGATAATGCTGAGGTGGCTGATTGGGTTAATCAGAATATTAGAACAGATCAGTTAATTCTTGAATACTATACTCCAGGAGAACCTAATTCTGGATGGATTCATGCAAGTTGGGTTGAATTTAATCCAAGATGCCAGTATATGAGAGCTTATAGAGAAGATAAAAAAACAAAATATAAACCAATAATAGGAAAGGCAGTTGATTTAGTATAATGGCTATAACAAGATCACAAATGACACAACAGATTGATGGCAAATTAAGAGGTGCCAAAGATGAAAAGAAAAAAGAAAAAAAGAAAATTTACGCCAAAAAACCCAATAAAAAGAATCCTCTCTCTAGGACATTTACTGTTTAGACCAAGAGTGGTACAATCTAAGAAGTTATATAACCGCAATGAGGAGAAGTTATACACTCTCAAAGTGGCCACTAAAGATTATGATTAAAACAATTAAAAAAATAATTTGTAAAATATTTGGCATAAAACAATGTGCCTGTAATAAAACTAAAGTATTTTTAGAGGAAGGTATCTAATGGCTAAAAAAGGACCTTGTTGGAAAGGCTATGAAATGATTGGGATGAAAACTAAGAACGGTCGTAGTGTTCCTAATTGTGTAAAAAAAGGAAATGTTGGTCTACATGCTGAAACAAAAGAGAAAAAGAAAAAAACACCTGTTTCAGGCGATAGAGATCAAAGAAGAAGAGATTTAAAAAAAATTCAGAATCCTATTTCAGAGTACGATGAAAAAGGCAAGTTAAAATATACTGCAGCTTATCAAGGTAAATTTATTAAACATGATTCTGCTGGTATAGAATTATCTAATAAAAATTTAGGTGATTATTACGGAGATTTATTAAAATAACCAAAAAGGAGTAAAACAATGGGTAAAGCGTATAAAAAAAATAAAATGGAAGAGGCTGCTGATAAAATTATTGCAGCATCTAACTTACCAGATGCATCAGATATAAGAAAAGACGTTAAGAAAAAAATGTCTGGTGGTATGGCAATTGGCGGTGGTCATAAAAATTATAAAATGACAGGTATGATGACTGCTAAGTACGGTAAAATGGCAAAAGCAAAATAGGTTAAGGATGAAATGGCTACATCGGGAACTACAAGTTTTAATATCACGATTGATGAAGTTATTGAAGAAGCTTACGAAAGATGTGGCGTAAGAACTAATTCAGGTAATGACATTAGATCTGCTAGAAGAAGTTTAAATCTTTTATTTTCTGAATGGGGCAATAGAGGTATTAACCTCTGGAAAGTTAAATCCGAAACAACTGCTTTTGTAAATGGTCAAATAACTTATAATACTCCAAGTGATTGTAATGATGTTTTAGAAGCTGTTGTAACTACAACAGGTGGTAATCAACAAACTTTAACTAAAATATCTAGATCTGAATACATTGCAATACCTGATAAGACACAAACAGGTACACCTTCTCAGTATTATGTAAATAGACAAATTAATCCAACTATAAGTTTATATCTGGCTCCTGATACGAGCGCAGTGACTAATATATTCTATTACTATCTTGCAAGAATTGAAGATGTGGGTGCATATACTAATACTTCAGATATGCCATTTAGATTCTTTCCATGCATGGTATCTGGATTAGCATTTTATTTATCACAGAAGATTGCACCCGATAGAATACAAGCATTAAAATTATTGTACGAAGATGAATTAAAAAGAGCATTAGAAGAAGATGGACAAAGAACATCTGTTTACATCACACCAAATGTTTATTACCCACAAGGATCGTAATGGCTTACGCTAAGGGTAAATATTCACAATCCATCTCAGATAGATCAGGACAAGCTTTTCCATATAAGGAAATGGTTAAAGAATGGAATGGTTCATGGGTACATATTTCTGAATTTGAAGCAAAACATCCACAACTTGATCCAAAGCCACACATGGCAGATCCTCAAGCATTATGGAACGCAAGACCTCAAAGATCTTCACCCGTAACAGTATACTTAGATCCTCAATATTGGGATGGACAATTTACATCAAATGGTATGCAACCTTCTACTGATGCATTAGAAGAAAATAATAAAAGACAGTTAGGTACAAGAGTTGGAAAGGTAACAATTAGTATAACATAATGGCGACTTATAAATTTTATTATTCAACAACTGAAATAGCGTCTTTAGAAGAAAATTATGAGTCTTCTGAAAATATAAAAAATGTTGAAACGCCTTTTAGAAATGACAAAGGTAATGTAGAATCTATAACAAGAATAGATATATTAGCTGACCCTGATCAAATAAATACAGATGAAGCTTTAGGATATACGAGGACATAATGGCAATAAGTTATTCAAATTTTTTAACACAAGTGAGAAATTACACAGAAGTAGATTCAAATGTACTATCAGATACATTAATTGCACAGTTTATTAGAAATACAGAATTAGGTATTGCAGGTGCTGTTGACTATGATGAAACAAGAAAATACGCGACATCCTCATTTACAGCAAATAAAAGATATTTAATAATGCCTGCTGATTTTTTAATTATTAGATCACTACAGGTATTTTCTACAACTGATCAAACAGGTGATCGTAACTTTATGGAGAAGAGAGATACAAGTTTTATATCAGAATATAATAGTTCTGGTGCTACAGGTATACCAAAATATTATGCTAATTGGGACGACAATAATGTCGTTGTAGCTCCTACACCAGATCAAGCATATGCGGTTCAATTAAATTATATTATTGATCCTCCTGGATTCACTGCTTCTAATACAACTTATTTATCACAATATCAGGAATCATTACTGCTACACGGTGTTTTGACTGAGGCTTTTTCTTATTTAAAAGGACCTATGGATATGTACAATTTATATAAACAGAAGTATAATGAAGAGATACAAGCGTTTGCTCTTCAACAAATGGGTAGAAGAAGACGTGCAGAATTTGATGATGGTGTGCCACGAGTACAAGTGCCTTCACCATCACCGTAAACATTAAAGGAGATTAATTATGGCAATAGACCAAGCGGTATGTAATTCATTCAAAAAAGAACTATTAGACGGAGTGCATGATTTAGAATCAGGCGGAGACGCGTTTAAACTAGCTTTATACAAATCAACAGCTACGATCAATGCGGCAACTACTTCTTACACAACTGGAAATGAGGTTTCAGATACAGGACAGTATGTAGCGGGTGGTTCTCAACTTCAATCACAACAAACATCCGTTGCATCAGGAGTTGCAATTGCAACTTTTGCAAACTTATCATTTACTGGAGTAACTTTATCAGCTGAAGGGGCTTTAATTTACAATAGTACAGAAGGTAAAAAAGCAGTTTGTGTATTAGATTTTGGTGGAGTTAAAACAGCAACAGCTGGAACATTTACTATTCAGTTTCCTGCATTTACAACATCGGCAGCAATACTAAGAATTAGTTAAGGAGATTAGATGGCACTTGTCATTAACGATAGAGTTAAAGAGACAAGCACCACTACTGGAACGGGAACGTTCGACTTGGCTGGTGCTTCTCAAGACTTTGTTTCATTTGTATCGGGTGTAGGTGACGGTAATACTACGTATTACTGTATCACGAATACTGGAACAGATGAATTCGAAGTTGGCGTTGGTACAGTTACCGATGCTGCAACAGATACTCTATCAAGAGACACGGTCATAAGTAATTCTTTAGGTACCACAGCTAAAATTGATTTTGGTATAGGGGAAAAAGAAGTATTTTGTACTATCCCTGCTAAGAAAGCAATTTCACCTGTCATGGAAGCAACAGGCTATGTTGTAACTCATGCATCAACATTAGATCAAGATCAAACTCTAGATTCAGGCGTACTAGCAGGACCAGTAACTATTACTGGAACACAAACAGTAACAGGAACATTGGTAATTATTTAATGAGTAAAATAGAAGTTAATGCAATCGAACCACAATGCGGAACTAATTTAACAGTTGGTGCTTCTGGTGATACGATAACTTTTCCTTCTGGAACTACTGTTGTTAATAATGGTAGTCAAACAGGTTTTGGAAGAACTGGAACAGTTGATTGGGACACTACAGCAAAGACTGCTAGCTTTACTGCTGTAAGTGGTAATGGTTATTTTGTAAATACTACATCTGGAGCTATTACTGTAACGCTTCCAGCGTCACCAAGTGCTGGTGATATAGTAGCGGTATCTGATTATGCACAAACTTCAGGTACAAATAATATTACATTAGCAAGAAATGGGTCTAATATAGAAGGAGATTCTTCTGATTTAGTGCTTCGAAATAATGGTATTTCAATGACATTTGTTTATGCAGATGCAACAAAAGGTTGGAAAGTAGTAAATGCTGGATCCGAATCAGATAAAGAACCAGTTCCAGAATATATTGTTGCTACAGGAGGAACAATTACAGAATGTGGAGATTATAAAATTCATACCTTTACAGGGCCTGGAACTTTTACAGTTTGTTCTGTTGGTAATCCTTTCGGATCATCAACAGTAGATTATTTAGTAGTCGCTGGTGGTGGCGGAGGGGGTGCAGCATGTGCTGCAGGTGGAGGAGGTGCTGGTGGCTATAGGGAGTCATCAGGAGCAGCTTCTGGTTGCTACACTGCTAGTCCTTTAGGAGCTTGTGTTAGTGCTTTACCAGTTTCAGCATCACCTTATCCAATAACTGTTGGTGGTGGGGGTTCTGGAGGAGCAGAGTCTACTACTTCGACTCCAGGTAATAATGGGTCAAATTCAATTTTTTCATCTATCACATCTGCAGGGGGTGGCTACGGAGGAGCTAATCCTCAACCTGGTAATTCAGGTGGATCTGGTGGTGGAGGTGCTCATTTTTCAGGTGCTTTAGGATGTGGAAATACTCCTCCTGTAAGTCCACCTCAAGGTAATAACGGAGAGAATGCAACAACACCTTCTGGAACAACGACAGATGATGGCGGAGGCGGAGGCGGTGGTGCTGGTGAAGCTGGTGGAACCGATCTTGCAGCCGAGGGTGGTGATGGTGCAACCACTTCAATTAATGGCTCATCAACAACTTATGCTGGTGGTGGTGGAGGAGGAACAAGAAATTTTCCTCAAACACAAAGTCCTTCAGTGAGAGTTGGAGGTGCTGGTGGTGGCGGTGACGGTGGCGGAGGTCCAACTTATCCTAGACCATCTGCTGCGGGTACAGGTGGTAATGGTACAGCTAATACTGGTGGTGGTGGAGGTGGTGGTACAAGAACAGCTCCAAACCAACCAAGCCCTAACCCAGTTGGAGGAGGTGGATCTGGTGGTAGCGGAATCGTAATAATAAGGTATAGATATCAATAATTATGGCAAGTGAAATAAAAGTAAATAATATTAAAGATACATGCGGGACAGCCGTTATTACTAAATGTGGTGCAACACATACAGTAACTGCGGAAGTTTATAAAGCAAACACAATTCAAGATACAAGTGGAAATGCTTATCTTGCAAAATGTGGTACGACTGTAACTCTAGGTGGTTGTGGTCAAACAATAGAATTAGCATCAGGTGCATCACAAACAGGATTCGGTAGAACAGGAACAGTAGACTGGGATACAACAGCTAAAACAGCATCATTTACAGCAGTGAGTGGAACAGGGTATTTTGTAAATACGACTTCAGGTGCTATAACTTTAACTCTCCCAGCTAGTCCAAGTGCTGGAGATATTGTAGCAGTAAAAGATTATGCAAATACATTTGATACAAATAATGTAACATTAGCTAGAAACGGATCTAATATTGGTGGAAGTGCTATTGATGGAACTTTATCAACTGAAGGAATAGCTGTTACATTAGTTTATGTAGATGCAACAAAAGGTTGGTTAGTAACAGATTCAGGTTTACAATCGGAAGCACCAACAGCACAATATATTACAGCAACAGGAGGAACAGTTACTTGTTGTGGAGATTACAAAATTCATACGTTCACAGGACCTGGTACTTTTACAGTAACTTGTGGAGGAAATGCAGCAGGATCAAATAGCGTTGATTATGTAGTAGTCGCTGGAGGAGGTGGTGGTAGTAAGACTTGTGGTGGTGGCGGTGGTGGAGCTGGAGGTTATAGAGAAGGTTATAATCCAGGTTCTTATACGGCAAGTCCATTAGCAACAACAGCTTTACCTGTAACAGCATCACCTTATCCAATAACTGTTGGTGGTGGTGGTACATACGGTCCATCTTGTTCACCTGCAACTGATGGATCAAATTCAATTTTTTCAACTATAACATCTACAGGTGGTGGTGGGGGTGGAGGTTTTCAACTAGCAGGAAGAGCTGGTGGTTCAGGTGGTGGTGGAGGAGGAAGAGAACCTGCTGCGACAGGTGGAGCAGGTAATACTCCTCCTGTAAGTCCTCCTCAAGGTCAATCAGGAGGAGCTGCTAAAACTGAAGCTACTCCAAATAATGATGCTGGCGGTGGCGGTGGCGGTGCTACTGCAGCTGGAGGAAATGCTTCTAATGTTCCAGCTCCAGCTCCTCCATCTCCATTCGGAAAAGGTGGTGATGGTGCAACAACTTCAATTTCAGGTTCACCTACAACTTATGCTGGCGGAGGTGGTGGTGGAGCAGAAGCGTGTGGTGGTGTAGCAGGAGATGGTGGTTCTGGTGGCGGTGGCCAAGGTGGAGGTCCTTATGCACCAGGTAATAATGGAACAGCAGGTACAGCAAATACTGGCGGAGGTGGTGGTGGAGCTAGAGCTGCTAGTGATTTAGGTGCAGCTGGCGGTAGCGGAATTGTAATAATAAGGTATAAATTTCAATAGGTAAATTATGAGTGAAATAAAAGTAAATAAGATAACACCAAAACAAAATTGTACTCAAGTTACTTTAGGAGATAGTGGTGATACTTTTGTTATTCCTAGTGGTGTAACCATCACGAATAATGGAACACAGACAGGTTTTGGTCGTACAGGTACAGTGGATTGGGATACGACTGCAAAGACAGCTTCATTCACAGCAGTGAGTGGAGTTGGATATTTTGTTAACACTACATCAGGTGCAATCACAGTTACTTTACCAGCAGGTTCAGCTGGATCAATTGTTTCATTAAAAGATTATGCAAATACTTGGAATACAAATAATGTAACTTTAACACCTAATGGAACAGATAAAATTAATGGAGCAAATGCAAGTGCAATTTTAGAAACACAAGATCAATCAGTTACTTTAGTTTATGTAGATTCAACAAAAGGTTGGAGAGCAGTACAAGATTCAACATCAGATGTAACTGGTGGAACTTTTATTTCTGCTACAGGTGGAACAATAACTTGTTGCGGAGATTATAAAATTCATACCTTTACTGGACCTGGTACTTTTTGTGTATCAAGTTTATCGAATGTTCCAGCTAATAACGAAGTAAGTTATATGGTGGTTGCTGGTGGTGGTGGTGGCGGAACAATAAGAGGTGGCGGTGGTGGAGCTGGTGGTTTTAGAGAGTCAAAATCAGGTGTTGATTGTTATTCAGCATCACCTTTAGAGGGAGCAACACCTATTACAGTCACAGCATCACCTTATCCAATTTCAGTAGGTGGAGGTGGTTCTGGTAACACTTCTCCAAATAATTTACCAACTACACAAGCAACAGCAGGTGCACCTTCTACTTTTTCAACAATTACTTCTGTTGGTGGTGGTTTTGGTGGAAATAATACACCTTGTGCTCACATAAATGGTACAAATGGTGGTTCAGGTGGTGGTGGAAGTGGTCAATTTACTGCAGTTGGTGGAACAGGTAACACACCTCCAGTAAGTCCACCTCAAGGAAATAATGGTGGAAATGATACAAGACCAGGAAGTCCTCCAGGAGAAGGTGGAGCAGGCGGTGGAGGTGCTACAGCAGTCGGTGTAAATTCAATAAGTGCAAATGCAGGATGTGGTGGAGCAGGTGCAACAACTTCAATTTCAGCTAGTCCTGTAGCATATGCTGGCGGCGGCGGTGGTGGAACTACAAGCTTCGCAGGTGCGTGTGCTGGAGCAGGAGGAACTGGTGGTGGTGGTACTGGTGGAGATGCTGCTACTTATAACGGAACAAACGGAACAACTAACACAGGTGGTGGTGGTGGGGGTAGTGGACAAACACCATCACCAAATACAGGTGGAAATGGTGGTTCAGGTATAGTAATAATAAGATACAAATACCAGTAGTTGAATGAATAAAATTTATAATATATAATAGGAGATAATTATGGCACACTTTGCAAAATTAGGAGCTAACGGAAAAGTTATTCAAGTATTAACCTTGAATAATTCTGATATGCTTAATGCTGATGGAGTTGAAGACGAAGCAGTGGGTCAACAATATTTAGAACAACACAATAATTGGCCTGCTCAAATGTGGATTCAAACTTCTTACAACACATCTAGCGGACAACATAAAAATGGTGGAACTCCATTTAGAGGAAACTATGCAGGTATTGGTTATACTTGGGATGAAGATGATCAAATTTTCTGGCCTAAAAAACCATATGCTTCATGGGTAAAACATATTGCAACTGCATCTTGGAAATCTCCAATTGGTGATGCTCCTGCTTTAACTCAAGAACAAGAAGATCAAAATACAGCTGGAACTCATTCATGGGGTTACAACTGGAATGAAGATGGTCAGTCTTGGGATTTGACAAACGACTTAGCATAATATATCAGTCATGTTGGTGGCATGCAAAAGAAAATTTTAACAGAACAAGCTTTATATTATGGTGATGTTTCAATGCCGAAAGGTTTTGAAATAGATCGAGATAAGTTATCAGGCGATATTTTACAATCTACATTTACAGATTCAGAGTTTCCATTTTCAAGAACTTGGGACATGTTGAATACGTATATGCGTGAGCATATAAATTTAGAATATGGTTTCCAACTTGTAAATAAAAGAACTTGGGGTGATATGTACAAACCCAATCAACAGACAGAACCATTACTTAATATTGATCCAGTCGATTTAAGAAATTCACCAGACTATACATTACTCTATGGTGTTAAAACTAATAACTGTTTTGTAAGAATATTCTATGATGATAATAGAAGAAAAGGAAGAAGTTGGGATATAGAATTAAAAGATAATATGTTTATTATGTTTCCATCAACTAATATGTATTATCTAAACAACAGGCAGAAAGATAGTTTGAATTTTGTTCAAACAATAACTTATGAATATATATAAAAATTTTATAGATAAAAAAGAATGTGATAAAATTAAAGAAGTTTTTTTAAGTAATACTTTTCCTTGGTATTATATATCTAAAAAGGTTGAATTTACAAATGACACATCTTTTTTAAGTCATACTTTTTTCAAAGACGGTAAAGTATCTTCTTCTGATATAGGTTTAATAAAATCAATAATAGAAAAATTAAAAATTAAAAAATTAATTAATGTAAGAGCTAACTTAACTTTAGATGGTAAATTTAAATGTAGTTGGCATGTTGACAAATTTACACATAATTTAAAATATAAGACTGCTATTTATTATGTAAATACAAATAATGGTTACACTGAATTTAAAGAACAAAAAGTAAAATGTGAAAAAAATAAAATAGTTATTTTTGATGCAAATAAAAAACATAGGGGTATAGGTCAGACAGATACAAAAACAAGAATGGTAATAAATTTTAATTATGAATATATCTAATTATTACTGGTATTTTACTTCAGCAATACCACCAAAACTATGTGATGACATTATTAAATATGGTTTATCACAAGCAGAAACTATGGCAAGAACTGGTGGTTATGGAGATAGAGAATTATCAAAACAAGAAATTAAAGATATGAAACGTAAAAGAAATTCAGATTTAGTATGGCTCAATGATCCATGGATATATAAAGAACTTCACCCATATATTCATCAAGCAAATAAAGCTGCAGGTTGGAATTTTGATTGGGATCGATCAGAGTCTTGTCAATTTACTAAATATAAGTTAAATCAATACTATGATTGGCATTGTGATTCTTGGGATAAACCTTACGATAAACCTAATACTCAGGAACATGGTAAAATAAGAAAGCTTTCAATGACTTGTCAATTAACTGATGGGTCTGAATATACAGGTGGTGAACTAGAATTTGATTTTAGAAATTATGATCCTCATATGAGAGAAGAAGCTAAACATTTAAGGCAAGCAAAAGAAATACTTCCAAAAGGATCTATTATTGTATTTCCTTCATTTGTATGGCATAGAGTTAAACCTGTAACGAAAGGAGTGCGATATTCATTGGTCATGTGGA
>Ga0208428_1001117_pt1 | contig 11447 bp, 20 predicted proteins | sample DEB08_DNA_11_FD_184535 | JGI IMG/M metagenome (GOLD analysis project Ga0208428, IMG submission 184535) | Aqueous microbial communities from the Delaware River and Bay under freshwater to marine salinity gradient to study organic matter... | ecosystem: Environmental > Aquatic > Marine > Coastal ... | reverse complement strand
TGTGTCTCCAATTATTCCTACACGTGCCATGCTATTTACTCCTTTCTGCGTTAGTCTTTGCTTGGTGGCAGTCTTTGCATAGCACTTGAAATCCATCAGCTTCACAGAACATGCGCTCTACGAAGCCGGGGAGATCGTCATAGCTACGTAACGATCCGCACTGTACTATGTGATCTACTTCCACTTGCCTTGCGCCAAACCAGCCGTCGCAGTGTGCGCACACGTAGGTGTTGTACGCTACCTTGGCGGCTTGCTTAGCGCTGTGCTTCGGTCCCCAGCGTTGGAAAGCAGAACGTAGGGCGCTACGTATAAATCCAAAGTAGCGTGCCTCCGTCCACTTGCCGTCATTGCGTGTCCTTGGTACCTTCTTGCTCATCTAGTGTTTCCACCGTAATGCGTATCACTCCGTGTTCTTTCATCCATAGTAGTGCCATCCTGGCTATCGCTCTTGCTTGCTTTGGGTATGTGACGATGTGTGTAATCTTCATGCTGGAAACTCCCACATCTGTCCAGCTTCACGCCTAATCCATAGCTGTCTCCCCTGTCGTAGTAGCCAGTCGTCTAGTATTTCCTCCTTCTCGTCAACGCACATGCCCACCTTGTCAAAGGCTTGAGAGTATACGTCACGTACGTAGGCGTACATCTCAGCGGGATCAAACATATCTTCAATAGGATCAAGCAGCGTGCGCGTAGCTTTCTGGCCCAAGCGCTTGAACAGTCCGGGGATATTGTCCGTAGCGTCGCCAGTCAGTAGCTGCTTGTAAAAGAAACGGTCTGCATCTTCCGGTGACACGTTGAATAACTCCCTACGCCTCCAGTTCCAGTGCCAGCCGGGAACGCCGTACAGGTCTTTGTCCAGCGTTGCGATTCCGTGCCCGTGCTGGTACGCCATGTACCCAAGCTTGTCGTCTGCTTCCTCGCCGTGCACAAGCTCAGCGCCCAAAGAGTCAATCATGTACTCCTTGAGCGCTGCGAAGTGTGCGGGCTTATCTGACTTCCGTGTGCCCTTGTAGGGGTAGGTATCGCAGCCGTACTGCAGCCGGTAGTTACCGTCCCCTGTCAGGTAGATTTCAGCACCCTCCGCCCCAAGCTGTTGCATAATCTGCTCGCAGACGGAGCGTGCTGAACGACAGGCAAAGGCAATGGGGTCATCCTTGGCGGCGAACGCCACGCTATACAGAATGATGTCGCCGTCCAGACCCCAGCGCATTACAGCACCTCAGCCATTGCGTCTTCGTCAGACGTTACTTCAGGCTGTACCAGCTCTTCAACAGCCATGCTAACCAGCGACGGACGAATCACACCGTCACGTCCCTTGTACGCCTTAACCTTAGCGCGCACGATGGAGCCGTAGCCGATCTCGCGGGGGTCGCCCTCAAACGGAATCTTGCCATCAGACTCAAACAAGATTTTGAAACGTCCGTTATTGTCAATCGGATACTGCGACTTGCATTCAATGAACTTGCCACGTGCGTACTTATCGTCGGGCTTTTGCTTAAGCTCAACGCCTAACTCTTCCAGCCGCTCAATAGCACGCTCGCTAAGGTTGGTGAGTTGCACGCCGTACTTGCCGGTGGGTGCGCCGCGATAGGTAATCTCGTCAATCAGGGACGGGAAGCTAACGGTAGCGCGGAGAGAAACGATTTGATTTTCCATGTTTAGTTCCTTGTCAGTGATCCGGTCGTTCTTTGACCGTGACTATATTTTCTCATAAGTGGCTTGAAATGTCAAGCGGCTAATACAAAATTTCCGTGGTTTTTATGAAATCCAAAGTGCTGCTCAGCTTTCTTACGCACAGCTATGGCTTCATCAAGGTCTTCATAGTAGCCTAAAAAGATTTCGTTACGATTAATTTTAATCCTAACGCGGTACTTTCCATTGTGTATATCAATACCGGGAATGCCTGTTTTGTTTGTTTTATAAAGACGCATGTTCCTTGAGTTTTCTAGTGAGCTAACAAGCCGTAAGTTTTTGATTCGGTTGTCTGCTCTATTGCCGTTAATGTGGTCGATGTACATATTTTTTGGGTCTTGTCCATATACCCACATCCATATCAGGCGAGAAGTTTTATACAGTACCCCATCTATACGTGAGTTTCTGTAGCTAGCAGACAGCATGGGTTTTGCTTTTCTTGTTCCTGTTTTGGTTTTACGTACAAACGCCCCGGTGTCTTGGTTGTAATCGTACAGCTCACGGAGCAGCTCTTGTGAAGGTAACGGTCTGGTTTTCATCAGTGTGTCTCACTCCAGTTGTTTCCAATTTTGTATTCACCGTCCAGCGGACAGCGCAACTTTAGCTTACGTCCTGCCTCCCTTATCGCGTTACGGAACACTGCGCCTACTTGCTGCGCATACTCTTCAGGCACCTCTACCTGAAACTCGTCATGCACTTGGGCCACCAGCTTGTATGGGTAGCCGTAGCGCTTCAGCTTTTGCGTGGCAATTACTAGCGCTTGCTTCATTACGATAGCGCCAGCAGATTGCAGCAAGGTGTTGAGTGCTGCATGTTCGCTGCGTATCAGCACACGGCGCCCGTCAAGCCCTGGAAGAGAGCCGCTAATGCCTTGCCTAGCCACCTTGTTAATCAGCCGTGAAAGGGCAGGCAGGCTGTCTAGGAAGCGTTGCTTGAGTTGTGCACCCTTGCGTGACGAGCCGCCTACAATGCTACCAATCTTGGCGTCACCGGCACCGTACAGGAACGCATAGATAAACGTCTTGGCTTGGGGCCTAGTGTCCAGCCCCGCTGCCTGCTGATTGTAGGTGTGGATGTCTCCGTTAAGGATCAGGTCCGTATATTTAGCATCGTCCATGTAGTGGGCTAACATGCGCAGCTCAAGGCCGCTAGCGTCAATGCCGACAAGCTTGCTGCCCTCAGGCGCAACGAAGCACTGGCGGTACAGAGAGTCGCTAGGTATCTGTGCCATGTTAGGTGAGCTGTGTGTCATACGGCCCGTCACGGCACCGCACGTGTTGACACGGCCATGGATACGCCCGCTGTCTTGCACAGCATCAAGCCAGGACTTGAGCATACCGTAGCGCTTCTGCAGCGTAAGATACTCAAGGACTAGTACGGCTTCCGGTACGTGTTCGTTCTGCTTGAGCGTAGTCTCGTCCACCTTGGGCTTACCGCTGGGCGTAGTGTCACGCCACACGGCACCCTTCTGGGCCAGACGCTCCGCCACTTGCTGACGCGAAGCTACGTTGAACACAGTTACACGGTCCTTGAGTTGCTTACCAGTCTTCTCAGACCAGCGCTCCTCAATGATGGGCGGGAAGATAGCCTGCAGCTCTTCCTCAATCTCACGCATGCGCTGCTCATGCTCGCAGTACAGGTTGCATGCGGTGGGAAAGTCAAAGGCAAAGCCGTTGGCAATCTGCTGCACCGTAGCCTCAGCGACAGCATGCTCAAGGTCACGGCACTGCTGACTGAAGTCCTGCCGATCTAGCTCTGCGACGATGTGTTCATACACGTCCCAGTTAGCACGGCAGTCTTGCAGGCAGTAGCGGATCATGTCGTCCGTAAGGCCCTTGTCGAAGTCGGTAACGTCGAAGTCTTGCTTCAGTTCTTTACCGGCCCGCAGCGCCCAAGCTTTCAGAGAGTGTCCGCCCTCAGCAGGGGGGTTTAGTAAGCGGCCCATGACGAGAGTGTCATGGACCTTTCCTTCCCATGCCCAGCCCCAGACGCGCTCTAGAACCGGAAGGTCAAAGGCCAGCAGGTTGTGGCCGATGATGGTGTCAACGCCGCGTAGAGCGTCCCGCAATGCGGATGACGTGGTGCAGGATACGGCTTCGTTCCGTTCTGGTAGGTATACGCCCGCCATCCAGATCGTGTCGTGCGCTAGGTTCGTTTCGATGTCCACTACTGCTTTCATTCGGCTGTCTCCTTAGCCTACTTAGCTCTTCTTGTTCTTGCAATGCGATTACGTAGTCACCCATTCTACTCATAGTGTACTCCTTTACGCTGGCGTTATGCTACGTTACGGCCTAACTAATAATGGTATTGCTGTATTAGGTTTGCCGTAACGCTACATAACGATATTATTTTATCATGCCAGCATGGTGTGTGTCAAGCACCAGAGCCAACAACTTCACAAACACCGCCAGTGCAGGCCAGCTCTTGGCTTCCGGTGGTGGTGTCGCCACGCTCAAAGGCAGGCAGAGCAGCCCAGTCAATCTCAGGCATGTGAGCAGACAGCTCCTTGTACTCCTGCTCCGTAAGCTCCTGATAGGGCGCCTGACGGTACGTGCCGTTGTCGTAGGGCAGCAGGGAGATACCAGACATGATGTCCCAGTTGTCCCAAATCCATTGACACACAGCGAAGAACTCGTCCTCCTTGTAGTACACAGTGATGGACGGCTTGTGTTCGCACCAGTGTAGCTGATACTGTTTCCAGACTTCAAGCTGTCCGATAGCGCCAACATCGTTACGGAAGATGGAGGTCTTCGGTGCTTCAATCGGGAAGCTGAACACGGTGGTGGTGTCAGGCTTCATGACGCACGCCTCATACGGTACACCCTGAGCGCGCAGGAAGTCCGTCATCGGGTCTTTGTTATCCTGGCGCACCGTGCGTACGTAGTACCGTGAGTAGTTGGGGTGAATGCCTGACGCACACAGCGCAAGCTGGCTCACCGTACCGCTTGGCTTAACGCACGTGATGGCAGCAGCAGGGTTGATCTCAAGGCTCTCAGCCCACTGCTTGTTCACGTTGATGGCACGCTTACGCATTACGGTCAGCCACTCTTCAAGCTTCTTGTTACCCTTGCTGCCGTTGAGCACGGGGTGGTCCATGAGGCCCGTCAAGCTGACGCCAAGCAGCGCTTCCTCCTCGCAATTCTTCTTCCACACAGAGCGGAGGTAGCGGAAGTTAGTGAGCGTAGCCTGCAGCGTACCGAAAGCCGTAGCGATCTCAACCTTATCAAGCAGTTGGTCAAGCGTATCGGTGGAGCGTACGATCACTTCACTCAGGTTGCAGAACTCCGCAGGGCGTAGCAGGATTTCACTGCACGGGTTACACCCAAAGGCTGCGGTGTTGTCCCGCCGTCCGTTACGCCCCGCAATGTTGCGTGCTGCTTCCCGCGAGAAGATACCGCGCTCACCTGAATAGCTTTCATACAACGCTTTCATCTCGCTCATGAAGAACGGGAAGTCAGGCTTCTCGTCGTACACTGCGCTGTTGTTAGCCAAGGCACGCTGGCCGTTACGCTCCCACCACTGCCCAGACTTGGCTGCCTGCATGCGGTCAGACACAGGGCTTGACAGACTGATTAGGGCAGACCGGCGCACGCCGCCCACCACCACGATCTCAGCGATCTTACAGCAAATGTCATGGCACTCTAGGTCCGTGAGCTTCCTGCCCGCAGCGCCCTTGAACACGTCCACAAGGAAGCGGTGCAAGTCTTCCAGCGGCTCCGGCCCAGACGCCCTGCCACCAAAGGTCTTGAGCCGTGCGCCAGCGGGTCGTACCTGGGAGTAGTCAAGCTTGGGCACCTCGCCAGCGTAGAGCATGGCGATTAGCTGCCGCGTACTCTTAGCCCAGCCAATCTTGCTGTCCGCTACGACAATGGTGGTGTCCGTATCGGCAAACTCTTCGGCCACGACAGGCAGCTTCTTGACTTCCTCACGCTCTACGCTGAAGCCTACGCCCGTGCCGCAGAGCAAGATGTACATCAGCTCGTCAAAAGCTTTCGGGTCGTTGATCGCAAGGTAGGCGCAGTTGAAGCCAGCCACGTTGTCACGGTCCAGCGCAGGGCCAGCCGTCATGAGGGCGCGCATGCTGGGCACTACGTCAAGGTCATGGATAGCTTTCTTGAAGCGCTTGGCTTCGTTGCTGCTGACCATACCCTTGTCTTTCCAGTAGTTGACGTAGCGGTTGACCGTCTCGTCCCACGTCTCGCGGCGCTGCTCGTCATCCAGCCAGCGAGCGTAGCGACTAGCGTGGATGAACGCGCTGTAGCTTGGGTTGCTTGTCGGAATCATTTACTTCTCCTTTGTTGAAATACATACGCTCTAGTTTGTCAAGCTTTTTAGACACTTGGTCTAGTAATCTTTCCAGCTCCTCGACACGAAGTGCTGAGGCGGGGGTCTGTCGCATCCTAATTCCTCCATAATTTGTTCACGCTGCTCGTCGGTGTATCGTGACCAGCGCACAATTTGCTCCTTGGTTCTACCGCAGCCAGTGCATCTGTCCCCCATCAGCTCACACTCGCTGCGACACGGTGACTTCACAGCGCTTCCTCCTCCGGTGGCGTGTACTCAGACAGCCGTCCTGTGTCCATGTTGTACAGCAGGTGGCCCGCTGGTCCGGTGATGCCGCTGAAGCGATTCTTCAACACGCGAATGCGCGTGGTGTTGCGTTCAGTGGCACTCTCAGCTTGGCCGTTACGCTCCAAGCCGATTACAAAGTCGCTGAGCTGAGCGATGGACGCGCTGCCACGAAGCTGCGAGACAGACGTTACGGCTCCGTCCTCGTGGCCCTTACCGTCAGGGCGCTTGAGGTGGGACACAGCGAACAGCACAATGCCCGTGTCTTGGGTTAGCGTACGCAGCTTCGTCATGATCTCGTCAAGGGCTTTACGCTCGTCGCCTTGCTGCCCTGCCGATACCAATATGCTGATGTGATCCAGCACGATGACGTTGCAGTCCAACGCCTTAGCCATGAAGCGTACACGGGACACAACATCATCAACGCTAGCGCCAATGTCAAAGCCAGCGTCCATGATGAACAGCCTATCGTCCCCATACACACGGTCATAGCAGGCCATCCAGTCCTGAGAGCCACGTTCCACAGTGCTGATGGGCAGGTGTAGCGGGGTGCTTAGGTCCACGCTCATGAAGCCTTCAGCGGTGCGCTCAACGCTCTCTTCCATGAACAAGCAGCCAATGCGATTGTTCGTGGTGTTCTTGATGTGCATCACGATCTCACGCAGGATGCTAGACTTACCCAGCCCGCTGCCTGCCGTGATGGTCACAAGCTCCGTGGGACGGAAGCCGTACGTCAACTCGTTAAGCTTAGCCCACGGGTAGTCTCCAAGGCTGCGTGGCTTAGGCGCTAGCAGGCGCTCAAGCAGCTCCTCCTTGGACAGCACACCTTTCGGCGTATACAGCGACGCCTGCCAGAACGCATCCGTAAACTCCTTCTTACGGCCAGCCTTCAGGTAGTCGCAAGCGTCCTTGCCTAGCCGTGCGTCCAGCTTCATGACACGCAGCTTACCAGCAAACACTTCGGCAGCTTTCTCAATAGCTTCCTGGCCTGCCGCGTCAGCGTCAAAGCACAAGATGATTTCATCAAAGCCGTCAAGGAAATTATACGCTGCCTTGAAGTCCTTGCCTGCACTGCCAGCACCAGAACGCAGGGACACAACGGGTGACTTACCATCAAACAGTTGGTTAGCTGCTACAGCATCAAGCTCACCCTCAGTGACCACGATGCGTCGCTGTTCATGGTTGCCGTAACGCTGCTGACCAAAGAGCCCAGCGTCTTTAGTATTACCAACACAAGAGAACCCTTTAGTGCTGACGGTGCGTACCTTGAAGCCGATAGGCTGGCTGCTGTCTTCACCAAAGTATGGATAGTAATGCTTATCACCGTCAACAATAACACCGTAATGCTTGGCGAACGTTGACGTAATGTTGCGCTCAGGGATGCTAGACGCAGGCGCTGCGGCCCACTTAGCAATCAAGCGCTCAAGCTCTGCGTCTTTAGTTTGTGTGTTGATAGGTTTCTCCGTTCCGAAGGAACGCTCCGGTTTGATGAACGGTATGGTGTTGTCGTTACGTGGCGCTGGCGTGTGCTTCTCGCAAGCGAAACAAAACTTACTACCGTTACTGTATACTGCGTTAGCGTCACTGCTACCGCATGCTTCACAGCCCTCGTGTTTAACGAAGGTAGATTCGCTATTGTTATACATCGTGTCCTCCGTAAAGGGACAAATATTTTATCATAAATTTTTGTGAAAGTCAACGGTCAATCATCGACATCAAGAGGTTAGCCACTTTCTCTCCATACTCTTTAGTGATGTCGCGCATTGCAATGCTGGAGTCTGTCTCCGGGTTGGCTAGGTAGTGGTACAATTCCTCCAGCTCAGGCCGCGTAATGTCGGCGTAGTGGTTGGCGTTATTGCCATTCGTCGTAGTCGTGGTCATCGTCGATCAGCTCCTCGATTTCAGTTTCATCATAGTCTTTAAAGAAGTCACGCTCTGCACGGCTGCGCAGCGGCCCGTCACCGTGCATGTGTACGTCGTTACCGTCCACCATAGAGTAGTCTCCAGAGGTAGCAGACAGCAGCGCAAAGCGTGCTGCGCGTGTGTCTTCCATCGTGTCCCAGCTAGTGGTGTCCATGACGGTTTCAAGCGTCAGCATGTTGCGCGTGACGCTGCGGTTAGCTTCACGCTCAATGTTATGCTGGCGGTACTGCTCAGGCGTAATGGTTTGCACCTTGCCGCCCGATGCCTGGAATGCTGCAACATCAGCAGCCAGCGCCTCACGCTCAGCGTCCTTATCCTTTCGCGTGGTGTGTAGTGCCATGCCTTACTCCTATGTTTTCCCAAGGTAGCGTATTGATTAAGCCGTGCACGCTGCCCTTAACGTCACCGTGTATGTCACCGCCTACGCTGCCGCCTATGCTGCCCCATACGCTGCCCTTGACGGTGCCCTTGACTGTCAGTATACGCCACTCCTTGCTTTTCGGCGTGTACTCAAAGTCTATCATGCTCAGCACTTGCTCAAGCGTTGGCTTCGGGGCGTTAGGGTCGGGGCGTGTTACTTGATAGCTGCCCATGCTACTGCTCCTCCTCGTCAGAGTCTAGCATAACTTCAAGCGTATCAATAGCTTGCGCAATGTCAAGTAGCAATCGCGCTTCGTTGTCGCTAAGCTGATGCTCTACAACGCGCAGCACAGCATACGCATTGGACAGTAAGTCAGCGGCACGGGCGCGTGCGTCAGTGAGTCGTGGGGTCATTCCAGCTCTCCTTGATCCATTCATCATACGTTAAGAAACATTTCCGGTGGTAAGACCAGAACCTGCACAGCTTGTATACGTCACTCATAACGCTATCATCCTATGATTGATAATCACTTGCACCGTTACGTCCCAATCGGTGGCGTAAGCATACGCTGCGGCCATCTGTTTTGCAATGTCAAGGACACGCTCACGCACGTCGCCGCTGACATGATCGGACCAGAATGGTAGCGTGACGACAGGCTTTTTAGCGTCCCCACAGTAGACTAGCACCTGAGCGTCCACCTCGTAGCTCTCAGGGGCCGTAAACGGGTTGGGCAGTACGAGTATATGCCTCGCCTCAGCGGCCCGCATAGCGGAGTCTGCGGCCTCCTGTCCTGCCTGGATTAATTCGGCTGTCGTCATGGTCACAGGCCGTACTCCTCTTGCCAATCCGTTATAGCTTCCATGTAGTCGTCGATCGGTTGAGAATACAGCGAGTCTATGGCTTCCGCTAGTGCTTCCTCAAAGCCGTTGAAGCGCTTGCCCACGGCTAGTAGCAGCGGCGTTAGGTCGTCGCCGATGGGGATATAAAGCTCGTCCGCATCGCCTGCCGCTATGGTTTCGCGGAGCCATTCTTTCGCTAGCGCTTCCCGTATCTTGGCCTTTTCGCAGAGCCATTCGTAATGGTCGTCATAGTCTATGTTTGCCATGGTGTTTCCTCCGTTGTCTCTTACACATATGGGCGCCGTGTCCAGATGCGAATCGTTCTCATTTGCGCAGCCGGTTACGCACCAGCAGCACAAGCTCAAAGACAGCGAACACCGGCCCAAGCGCCACGATAAACACATACTCCCAGAAATTCAAGGGCGTTTCGTCAGGGCGTTGGAAGTCTTCAGCCCATGACGCCAGCGCACAGCCGACGCCAAGGATTAGGTAGATTGTCAGGGCGTTAATCTCCATTACGCTTCCTCCACTGCGGCCACGAATTCGTCCCATTCTTCCGGCGTGATGCCGGTGATAAGAAACTCACGGTCCTCAGCGGACAGGTGCGGGAACGCTAGCTGTGCCAGCGTGCCGCCAAGGTACGCCGTGTACTGCTTCGGCGTAATGTCAAGATCGCGAGTGTTGATTTCTCCGGTTAGCCCGGACTTGCGCGTGATTTTCATGCTGCCTCCTCGTTTAATTGTCGCTTGTCCTGTATATGTTTTAGCATCGGAAGCGCTACCCCAAACTCTTCAAACAGCTTGATGGTATAGTCTTCCTCCCGCTGCATCCAGAAGCGGTAGCGGTCCCAGTTTTCTTCGCGTGCCTCGTCTTTCTTACAGATTTCGCACACTTGCAAGGTGTTGATAATATCGCCTAGCTGTTCGCGTTGCTTTTTGCTTAGCTTTGCCATTACGCTGCCTCCCCATTGTGCTGGAAGTAGTAGGAACGCTTGCCGATATGCACGGCGTTGAAGGTACGCCCACGCTGGACACCGTAGCGACGGAGCGCAACGCGGGTGCGAGAGAAATACAGACGGCCAAATACTTTTTTCATAATTGTTACCTCAATGGTTGGTTTGTGCTTACACTTATGGGCGCCATGCCCAGATGAGAATCATTCTCGTTTACGCTGCAATCCGTGCGATTAGGTTTTTATGCTGCTTCGCCATTTTGCGCCCGTGTTGCGGGTATGCTATCACGGCCACGTCCTTCTGCCAGCACGCCCGACAAGCGGCACACTTCCCGTCGCGGGTGTATGCTTCGCAAACTGTAGCGTTCGCTGGCGCGTCTTCAGCGTGGGGCACGATGGTGCTAGTAGTCTGCCCCGCGATGGTCTCACCCGTGATGCTATCGGACGACAAGCGCACCACAACATTCGGCAGCGCTTGCATTGCGTCTAGCACGGGGGCGAATTTGGGGAATTTGTGCATGCGCGTTGGGAGCCAATGACTGACCCAAGGCGTGCGCTGCATCACGTCAAGAATCTTGCGCGCTAGTCGCACGTCATACACGTCCCCACTATCAAACCAGCGAAAGTAACGCGAATTATCCAACGCCTTCACCATATCATCGGCCCACGCGTCGCGCTTCCAATCCTCGCGATTGTGCAAGCGTACGCCTTTTACATTCTTAAACAGATAGTTTCCATCGGTCGCATAGCAGCCCTTGCACGCGTCAACCAGCGTCCCGTCGGCCTTCTTGCTACCGGGGCAGGTGTCCAGCGCTTGCAGGGACCATGACAGGCATGGCATTTTTCCGGGTTTTGATAGCTTGATTGTCATTGTGCTTCCTCCGTTGTGCTTACACTAATGGGCGCCATGCCCAGTTAGGAATCATTCTCATTTGGCCCGTAGCGCTACATACAAATGATAATCATTCTCACCTGGAAGGCAGCAAAAAGCCCGCCGAAGCGGGCCCTTGCGCTGCCTTGGCGCTGGCGTTACAGGCCCAGCGCTGCGCGTGCTTCGCTGGCGCTGGTGCCGTGCTTAGCCATGTAGCGGCGCGTTTTGGTTTGCTGCGCTA
>Ga0208428_1001116_pt1 | contig 11449 bp, 7 predicted proteins | sample DEB08_DNA_11_FD_184535 | JGI IMG/M metagenome (GOLD analysis project Ga0208428, IMG submission 184535) | Aqueous microbial communities from the Delaware River and Bay under freshwater to marine salinity gradient to study organic matter... | ecosystem: Environmental > Aquatic > Marine > Coastal ... | reverse complement strand
CAAAAACAGGTGCACAAGGCCCAGAAGGTGAAGGTTCTGATAAAGAATCAGGTAAAGAAGACGACAACTTAGAAGTTGTTGACGATTTAGTTGAATCAGAAGACCTTGACTTAGACGAAGTCTTAAGAGCACTTACAGAAGAAGAAGATGCTGAAGAAGAAGCAGACAAAGTTGAAGAGCTTAAAGCTGAACTAAAAGAAACAAGACAAGTAGTTCAGTTTATGAGAGATAAATTAAACGAAGTTAATCTTTTGAACGCTAAATTATTGTTCTCAAACAAACTATTTAGAGCATACGGATTGAACAACAACCAAAAATTAAAAGTTGTTGAAACTTTTGACAGAACTAAAAACTTAAGAGAAGTTAAATTGGTTTACGCTACATTAGCAGAATCATTTAAAAAACCTTCTAAACCTATAAGTGAGTCAGTTTCTAAAGGTTCAAGTTCAAAACCAGTTGCTTCTACAAAACCTGCAAAACAGGAAGTATTGTCAGAGGGAGCAGAAATGAAAGCAAGATTCAAAAAATTAGCAAACATACTTTAATAGTTAGGAGACTAAAAAAATGAGTAAATTAAACGGAATTGAAAAGTTGATGGACGGATATAATCCACAAAGACAACTTTTAGAACAAACTCGTCAGTTAGTCGATAAATGGGAACCAACTGGTCTATTAGAAGGTCTTGAAGATGAAACTAAAGTTCACGGAATGGCAGTTCTTCTTGAAAACCAAGCAGGTCAGTTAATCCAAGAGGCTTCCGTAACAGGTGGTCAAAACGCAGAAGAGTGGAGCGGTGTAGCTTTACCATTAGTTCGTAGAATTTTTGGTGAGTTAGCAGCACAAGACTTTGTTAGTGTTCAACCTATGAACCTACCATCAGGTCTTATCTTCTACCTTGACTTCAAATACGGAACAGCACAAACAAACCTACACACAGAAAACTCAGATGTATATGGTAATACATCAGGTTCAAATGTAGACGCATCAGGCGGTCTATATGGTGCAGGTAAGTTTGGATATTCGATTAATGATGTAAACACTGCAGCATTAACTTTAAGTGATACAATCGGCGCAAGTAACTTTACAACAGGTTCAGTTTCTTGGGAAGATGTTGATTTTGAACCATCACTATCAGAATCAGTAGCACTTGGTAATGCAGCAGACGATGGATTAGTAAAAATTAATGTTTCTACTACATCTATGACTAACCCAGACACAGATGGTGTTAGAGCATTTGCACTTTCAGGTTCAGCGGGAGAATTCGATGAATACTTCCCTGCATACACAAGTGTAAGTGGAACAACTATTTCTTTCATCGCAAAGAAATCAGTAGCAACAGCACCATTAACAGCATCAGTTGCTTACCACAAACAACCAGCAACAGATTACAGCAGAACAGACTTTGAAGCAACAGCTGCACAAGTCGATGCTAACCCAGAAACAGATATCGACATTCCAGAATTAGATATCGCATTAAAGAGTATTCCAATCATTGCGAAAACTCGTAAGTTAAAAGCAGTCTGGACTCCAGAACTTGCACAAGACTTAAATGCATATCATTCAGTTGACGCAGAAGCAGAATTAACATCTCTACTTTCTGAGTACATTTCTATGGAAATTGACTTAGAAATTCTTGATATGTTGATGAACAACGCTTCAGCAAAAACAGAAAGATGGAGTGCGAGACCAGGATATGAATATGATTCAGCAACATCATTGTTTGCACAATCATCAGGTGAATCAAATGCATACACTAAAGGTACTTGGTTCCAAACACTTGGAAACAAAATCCAAAGCGTAAGTAATGCAATTCATCAGAAAACACTAAGAGGTGGAGCAAACTTCATCGTTGTTTCTCCAGAAACAGCTACAATCTTAGAGTCAATTCCTGGATATGCTACATCAGCAGACGGTGACGCAACAACAAACCAGTTTGCTATGGGTGTTCAAAAAGTAGGTGCAATTAACAACAGATACACAGTTTATAAGAACCCTTACATGCTTGAAAACCAAATCTTAGTTGGTTTTAGAGGTGCTAACTTCTTAGAAACAGGTGCGGTTTACGCTCCATATGTACCGTTAATTATGACACCGCTTGTATACGACCCTAAAAACTTTACACCACGTAAAGGGGTAATGACAAGATACGCGAAGAAGATGGTAAGGCCTGAGTTCTACGGTAAAGTCATAGTAGCAGATGTAAATTATGTTTAATGGAAATTAACTAATTAATTTTAGATAGTTAACATTACTAATTGACAAATAAGAGGTTAATTTGACAAATAAGAAAAACCCCCGATTTCGGTCGGGGGTTTTTTCATACCTATATTATTATTTCCTTTAACCAATTATTACACTATAATATAAAAAAAATATTTGTAAAAGTCAAGTATTTTTTCAGTTTTCTTATATTTATTTCTAAGGGGAGTTTTATGGAAACACATATTATATATAAAATAACAAGTCCGAGTGGAAAATCATATATCGGAAGAACAAATGACTTCGATAGGAGAATGAGGGAACATAAGTCATCTGCCAAAAATAAACCACAATTCACATTACATAAAGCGATAAACAAATATGGTTGGGATAATTTGGTTATAGAGAAGATTGGTGAAACAACTGATGTTGATACTGCTATTATTATGGAAGAAACATTAATCCAAAAGCACGATAGTGTAGGAAATGGATATAACGATACATATGGTGGTGGTGGACATAGTTTATGGAAAGATAACCCAGAATTATTAAGTAAGATGAAAGACTCACTTAAAGAAGCATATAAAAATGGGTATGTAAATCCTATGACAGGTAAAAAACACTCAGACGAAACAATTCAAAAACAAAAACAAAAAGCAAAAGGTCGTTTTTCGTTACCTTGGTATATTGATAGAAATGGTAAAAAAGAAGGTACAAGATTGTATGAAGAACGAAGACAATTTCTAAAAAACAGAAATTTGAAAAAAGATAAATACGGACGATTTATTTCTAAAACTTCTTAAACTGATATTTATTATTGATAAAATACATTTCATAAAATAAGGATTTTTCTATGGCAGCAGGAATATACAATTTCAGAATCGAACAAGGGGCAACCACAGATTTTGAAATAGTTTACAAGGATTCAAACGGAACACCAGTTGATTTAACAGGTTATACCGCAAGAATGGATTTAAGACAAGAAGCAGGAGCATCAACATCATATTTAACTTTATCATCAAGCCTTGGCCCGTGTGGAACAGGATTGAATATGAGTGGTTCAGGTGGATTATCCGCATCAAAACCATTAACATCAGGTAGTATTGGAATATACATTAGTCATACTTCTTCAAGTGCATTAAATTTTACAGACGCTTTTTATGATTTAGAAGTAGTGTCTGGTAGTGGTAATTGTGCCGTAGTGACAAGATTAATACAAGGAAAAGTAACTTTATCTAAAGAAATCACAACAGGCAGTTATTAGGAGTTTTTAAATGGCCATAACCATTAAACCAGATTCACCACTCAATGTAACCACAACCGAAGATAATAAAACGATTCAAATTAATAAATCTGATAATTCGGTAAATCTTACTACGGAAACAACATCAGTTGTTAGTGTTACTGCTCGAGGACCACAAGGTCAAAAAGGAGATACAGGTGAAGCCGGTGCACAAGGTGTACAAGGTATAAGTGCATTTAGTGGTAGTGCAGAAAGTTCTTCTATATCGACAAGATTAACCACAGTAGAATCAGAACTCGGTAATACTTTAATCAGTAGTAGTGCTCAAATCGCATCAGACATTAGTGGTTCTTTTACAAATTTAAGTAGTTCTTTATCGATTCGTTTAACCACGGACGAAACCAACATTACAAATTTACAAACCGATAGTGGAAGTTTTTCAACAAGACTAACAACAGCAGAACAAGAATTAGAAAATACATTAGTCAGTAGTTCCGCTGCAATTGACCACGACCAAACTACTAATTTTGTTGCAAATGAACATATAGACCATTCATCAGTTACATTGACCGCCGGAGATGGTTTATCGGGTGGTGGTGATATCACCACTAATAGAAGTTTTGCAGTTGATGCTACGGTATTAAGAACAACCGGTAATAATGTTATTAGTTCATCTGCTCAGATTTCATCTGATATATCTGGTTCTTTTACAAATTTAAGTAGTTCTTTATCTACAAGACTAACTACTGATGAAACCAATATTACAAATTTACAAACAGATAGTGGAAGTTTCTCAACCAGAATCACAACAGAAGAAACAAATGTAGATAATTTACAAACCGATAGTGGTAGTATATCTACAAGATTAACCACATTGGAGGGAATTGATTTTATATCAAGTTCTGCTCAAATATCATCAGATATATCTGGTTCATTTACAGAAGCAAGTGCGAGTTTTTCAACAAGAATCACAACCGCAGAAACTGAATTAGAAAATACTTTAATCAGTAGTAGTGCACAAGTTGATTTATCACAAGCAACTGGAACTGCAGCAAATGCAACAAATGCAGTAAATGCAGATAACATAGCATTGTCTTCCGACAATACAAACACCAATAGATATGTTCCGTTTACATCAACGGCAGACGGAGATGGTGAATTACGAACTGATGCTGGACTTCTATATAATCCAAACACCAACACTATAACAACCACTACTTTTAATGGTGATTTATCAGGTAATGCAACCACAGCTACAAATGTAGCATTTAGTGGAATCACCGGTAAACCTACTTTACTTAGTGGCTCGGCACAAATCGCATCAGACATTAGTGGTTCTTTTGTTCAACCAAGTTCAAGTTTTTCAACTCGTGTAACAACCTTAGAAACTGACTTGTCTACGGAACAAACTAATATTGATAATTTACAAACTGATAGTGGTAGTTTTTCAACTCGTATCACTAATGCAGAAACTGAATTATCCAACACACTAATAAGTTCTTCTGCACAAATCGCATCCGATATATCAGGTAGTTTTGTTCAACCAAGTTCAAGTTTTTCAACTCGTGTAACAACTTTAGAGGGAATACCATTTATATCAAGTTCAGCACAAATTGCATCTGATATTAGTGGTTCATTCACTGCCGGAACAGGTGTAACAATATCATCTGGTGAGATTTCAATCGGACAAGATGTCGGTACAACTGCAAATGTAGATTTCGGAAGTGTAACGACAACCGGTAATGTAAGTGTTGGTGGTAATTTAGATGTATCAGGAACAACCACATCTATTGATTCAGCAACATTAAACATCGGAGATAAAAACATTACAATTGGTAGTGGTAGTACAACTTCCGTTCAATTAGATGGAGGTGGTATAGATTTTGGTTTAGGTGGAACCATAGCAAATCTAAGATATCAACACTCAACAACATCAATCACATCAAGTGTAGATTTTAGAGCACCAAATTTTTATGGAATTTTTCAAGGAGCATTATCAAGTTCAGCTCAGATATCATCAGATATAAGTGGTTCTTTCACAGCTGCCAGCTCAAGTTTTTCTACAAGAATTACTACTGCTGAAACTGAACTTGATAACACCTTGTTTAGTGGTTCAGCACAAGTTGACCACGATTTAACAACAAACTTTGTTTCCAATGAACACATTGACCACTCAACCATAACACTTACCGCCGGAGACGGACTAAGTGGTGGTGGAGACATTACAACGAATAGAAGTTTCGCAGTTGATGCTACGGTATTGAGAACCAATAGTGGAGTGATTTCATCATCTGCACAAATCGCATCCGATATATCAGGTTCATTTACAAGTGGATTTGAATTTACAGGAACGATTAGTGGTTCATCAACATCAACAGGTTCATTTGGATATCTAATTGGTGATGCGGCAGGAATATACAATTTACCATCAGCAGCAATTACTTCTTATACCAACACAGGTGATAACAAAGTCGTTACATCAGTTGATTCCGTAAGTGTTCAAGGTGAAGATAATTTAACTTTCAATGGAAGTGTATTAAATGTAACGGGTGATATGACAATCACCGGAGATGTAAGTGGTTCATCAACATCCACAGGTTCATTTGGACATTTGATTGGTGGTGCTTCTGCAACTATCAATGGATTTACTTTCCCAGTAGAAGACGGAACAGATGGACAAACACTCGTAACTGACGGAAGTGGGGTATTATCATTTGATGATGTTAAAGTTGTTCAAGTGGTTAAAAACATTAGTGGAACAACCTTACAAAAAGGAACACCAGTTCACGCAGTAGGTTCACAAGGAAACTCAGTAGAAGTTATCGCAGCATCAGCATCAGATGCCACAACAATGCCTGCAACTTTCGTATTGGACGAACAATTAGTTGATGATGAAGAAGGTAGAGCAATCGGAACCGGATTTATCAATGGAGTTAATACCGTAGGGTTTGTTGAGGGTGGAGTTGTTTATGTTGGGGAAACTGGTGGATACACACAAACAAAACCAACTGGAACCAACTTAATTCAAAACATAGGTATCGTAACTAAAGTTGATGCCAATGGTTCAGGATTTATTTATGGTAGTGGTCGTTCTAATGATGTTCCAAATTTATTAGACAATACGATTTTTTACGGAAGTGGTTCAAATCAAATGCAACAAATCCACATTAGTGGAGCACTTCAAGACACAACATTGGGATATGCAATCTTTAATGACCGAGTAGAAGCATCATCATTTACAGGTTCTTTATTATCAACTAATGGAGTTTTATCAAGTTCAGCACAAATCGCAGATGATATATCAGGTAGTTTCACAGCAGGAACAGGTTTAGATTTATCAAGTGGAGAATTTAGTGTTGATGTTTCGGACTTTATGTCTAATGGTGTTGACAATAGAGTATTGACTGCAACAGGAACTGACGCATTTAATGCAGAAGCAAACTTAACTTTTGACGGAAATGTATTGGTAGTTCCACACATTTCAGCATCAGGAAACATTAGTGGTTCTGAAGGTAGATTTAGTGGAGATGTAATAGCATTTTATTCATCAGACAAAAGATTAAAAGACAACATTATACCTATTTCTAATCCAATAGAAAAGATTAAATCTATTGGTGGATATGAATTTGATTGGAATAATAATCAATCAACATACGAAGGACACGACATTGGTGTTATTGCACAAGAAATAGAAGATGTTTTACCAGAATTAGTTACAACAAGAAATACTGGATATAAAGCAGTAAAATATGAGAAAATCATAGCGTTGTTAATTGAGGCAATCAAAGAACAACAAAAACAAATTGACGAGTTGAAGAATAAATCTTAATCTCGTTATATTTATTAATGTATATACAAATAGACTATTAATAGGAGAATTTTAATGGCTCAAGAACCAATATGGCCAGGTAGTGGTTCGAGTGTTTTCGGTAATACACCATTCGGTTTATACGAAGACGACTACGAATTTCAAATAGAAGCACCACAAGTTGCAACTTGGTGTGCAAGAAGATTAGGTTATCCAATCGTAGATATCGAATTACAAGATAACCAGTTTTATGCTTGTTTTGAAGAAGCAGTTTCAGAATATAGTGCCCAAGTAAACCAATTCAACATTCGTGATAATTTATTACATTTAAAAGGACAATCAACAAGTTCAAACTTCACTCACAAACGAGTAAAGTCTACTTTGTCTGAAAATATCTTTATTTCAGAAGAATACGGACAAGAAGCACAAGTTGGTGGTTCATTAGATGTTAAAAGAACAGCAGTTTCAGTAAATTCAGGAAGTCAAGTGTATGATTTGAACAACTTAGTCGGTGAAGCAAGTCATTCAGGAGCATCCATTGAGGTTCGAAAGGTTCATTATGAAGCAAGACCAGCAGTTTCAAGATATTTTGACCCATACGCTTCAACTGGGTTCGGAACTTACAATATGTTGGACGGATTTGGGTTCGGTAGTTATTCACCAGCAATTACTTTCGTATTACAACCAATCTATGCAGATTTGTTAAGAATACAAGCCATTGAATTTAATGACCAAATCAGAAAATCAGCATATAGTTTTGAAATTCGTAACAATCAAATGAGAATATTCCCAGTTCCAACACAAACAGGTAAAGTTTGGATAGAATATGTATTGACAAGTGAAAGAGATAATCCATTGAGAACTCGTTATAGTGGTTCTAATGATGTGGTGTCTGATTATTCAAATGCTCAATACGATTTTATGAAATATTCAAACATCAATGATGTGGGTAAACAATGGATAAGAAAATATTGTTTAGCATTATCTAAAGAGTTATTAGGTATTGTTCGTTCTAAATACGGAACTATTCCGATTCCAAATGCAGAAGTTTCATTAGACGGAGATACTTTAAGAGCCGAAGCAACCGCTGAAAAAGAACAATTAATAGAACAATTGAGAGAAAATTTAGAACAAACCAGTCGTAAGGCATTGTTGGAAGCTCAAAAAGAAGAATCTGAATCCCAACAAGAAACTTTAAAGAAAGTGCCTTATCCACTCTATATAGGATAATTAAATGCCACAAAGATACTATGGAACAAAAGATTTGGCAACCATAGAAAAGTTCAATAGAGAACTTTTAGGGGAACCAAACATTGATGATTGCGGGATAATCGACCAGTTTGTAATTCTTTACAGAACTTCAGTATATGATACAGAAACAAATATGTATGGTGAAGCATCACAAGGTAAGACTTACAAACAAGGTGTAAAACTTCCGTGTATTGTTGATGCTGAAGATTTTGATTTCACAATCAACGAGTTCGGTGCAGACAATAAACAAAATGTTTCCTTTGCATTTCAACGAGCATATTTAGTAGAAGTAGATTTAAAACCAGACATCGGTGATATATTGAAATGGAACGAGGGTTATTTTGAAGTCAATACTTATAATGAAAATCAATTAATCGGTGGAGACCCAACAAAATCACACTCAATCGTGGTTCAAGCACATTTAACAAGAATGCCAACCACAAACTTAGAAGAATATAGAGGATTTTAATGGCAAGACTAAAACCAATACCAAGAAGTCAACGACAAGAATTTAATCGTGGAACTAAAATTAGTCGTAATTCACAAGCAGTTCAAGATGATGTGAAAAATGTATCCGTTGGTATAATGGATATGGATAGTGCAATTATGTACTATTTCAATGAAGTGATTAAACCGGAAGTAATGGTCAATGATGAAAAAGTTAAGGTTCCGTGTATTTACGCATCACCAGAAAGGTGGACACAAGTATCTAAACAAGGATATTTACGAGATAAAAAACGACAAATCATCACACCATTAATTGTATTCAAAAGAACAGGTATGGAACGAAATGAGAATATACCGATTGATAAATTAGACGCAAACTCACCAAGAAACTTTTATTCTTTTCAAAAGAAATACTCAGCATTTAATCGTTATGATAAATTCTCAGTTCAAAAACAATTAACACCAGGTAGAGAATATTACAATGTGGCAATGCCAGATTATGTAACTTTATCTTATGAATTTATTATTTGGACATCATACATTGACCAAATGAATCGTATTGTAGAAAAAATTAATTATTCAGACGGAGCATATTGGGGTGAACCAGGTAAAATGAGATTTAGAACTCGTATTGAGAGTTTTTCAGATGCGAGTGAAGTAGACGGAGAACGATTAATCAAAACTACTTTTAGTGTTCAATTGTATGGATACATTTTACCAGAAACATTCAACAACACAACCACAACACAAAAATATCTTACACCTAAAAAAATTATTTTAAGAGAAAATGCAGACACCACTATTGTTGACGATACTGGTAAAGTAGTATTATCAGATAACGCAGCAGTTGAAGGTGGTGAACCAACAAAAGACATATTTTCTATTTCTATTACTAATGGATTGGTGTTGGAACAAGGAACTGGTGTAACATTATCCAACAATGGAATAAGTTTTGACGGGTCAAGTGGATTAACACAAGAATTTTCAATTGGACAAGATGTTTCCACTACATCTGATGTAACTTTCAACACATTGACTGCAAACTCGGTTCAACTTGGAACTGGAACTACGGTGATTGCAGACGGAAGAATCAGTAGTAGTAATGGAGTAATAGATATTTCAGGTTCATCAGTTGTAACTGGAAGTTTAACCGTATTAGGAAATGTAAATGTAACCGGAAGTGTTATTGCACAACTATTCGCAACCGAAATAACAACACAATCCATAGATTTTTCAGCAGGTTCAAATCAATTCGGAGATGACTCAAGTGATGTTCATAGATTTACAGGTTCAGTAGAAATTACAGGTTCATTTAGTTTAAACAACTATCAAGTAGACGAAATATCTAATGATTCTACATTTGCAGACCAAAGTCAAACCGCATTAGTAACGGAATATGCATTAGCAAACTTTAATGTAGCAGGTCTAACAACAGATGAAACCATATATTTAAGAAAAAACTTTTACAAGTCTTCAACTGGTATAAGTGGTAGTAATACAGCAAGTTTCAACGCAACTACCGCATCTGCACCGGCAGGTTTAACATCAACAAGTGAAAATGATTTTGTGTTCTTTATCAATGGACAATATATGGAACACGACGCAATTTCAATTCAACAAAACAATACGGAATTTTTATTAAAGGTAAACACCGATTCAATAGGATATGAATTAGAATCCGATGACGAAATTTTAGGAATCGGTAAGTTTGATTCATAAAATGTCGGATATTTTATTTAAAACCAAAATACCCATAACACTAAAAGCAGGAACAGGTGTATCGTTGTCTGCTAATGGTAAAGGATTTACACAAAAAGATTTTGACGGAACCGATGATTCCATAGTTAGAGTATCGATTGGTCAAGATGTTGCAACAGGTTCAAATGTTCAATTCAATGATGTAACATTGGCACCAAACACAATGACAATTGGAACCGGAGATACACAACTTATCTTTAGTGATGGTGTAATAGACGGAGATTTACATTTCGGACAAAATTTATTAATTACAGAAAATTTATCAGTAATAGGGCCTTTCACATATAAAGGAAATCTTACTTCTTCAACATTTACATTTGATTCGTCATCAGTTTCCACAACACTAAATACCGGTAGTACTATTTTTGGTGATAACATCAATACTGATAAACAATTCTTTTCATCATCAATGGAAATTACAGGTTCGTATAAGTTAAACAACTATTTACAAGATATTACCGAAATATCAAACGACACCACAGCAGTTGATGAAAAATCTACTTCATTAGTTACGGAGTATGCAGCATATCAATTTTTACAAAATCTTAAACCAGATAGAGATTATTTAAGAAAGTCATTTGTTCATACGGGTAGTTTTGTAAATTCCACCACAACAAGATTTTCAGTAGTAACGGCATCGGCACCAAGTAATTTAACCAGTACCACAGAAAACGACTTTATGTTTTTCGTTAATGGTATGTTGATGGAAAACGACGCACTAACAATACAACAAAATTCAAACA